>AUXO014117861.1_pt1 | contig 28220 bp, 28 predicted proteins | sample 768731 | NCBI WGS metagenome assembly AUXO01 (sample SAMN02715735, study PRJNA202380) | gut metagenome | biome: sheep rumen | host: Ovis aries | place: New Zealand: Palmerston North
AAAGAAAATAGTCTAATTGAAAAACAAAAAGATATTCAAAATAAGCAAGTGGAGCTAGAAGAAACAAAAAATGAACAAATGAAACTACTTGAAAAAATTGCTGGCTATTCAAAAAAAGAAGCTAAAGAACTTATTATGAAAAAAGTCGAAGAAATGATGAATTTAGAAATCACTTCTTATATCAAAGATAGAGAAGCAGAAGCTAAACTCGAAGTAGACAAAAAATCAAAAGATCTATTAGTTTCAGCTATGCAAAAATACGCTGCGGACGTCGCAGGAGAACAAACAGTTACCGTTGTAACTTTGCCAAATGATGAAATGAAAGGCCGCATCATTGGTAGAGAAGGAAGAAATATCAGAACAATTGAAGCCGTAACTGGAGTCGACTTAATCATTGATGATACTCCAGAAGCCATTGTCTTATCAAGCTTTGATCCTTATAGAAGAGAAATAGCTAGAATCACTCTAGAAAACTTAATCAAAGATGGAAGAATCCATCCAGGAAGAATCGAAGAAGTATACGACAAAACAGCCAAAGAAATGCATACTAAATTAATTGAATTTGGTAATAACGCTTTATTTGAATTAGGCATTACCAAAGTTGAACCAGAATTAGTTGAATTGATTGGAAAACTACACTTTAGAACAAGTTATGGACAAAATGCCTTAACTCATTCTATTGAAGTAGCCAATCTAGCCGGACTTTTGGCAGGAGAGTTAAATGAAAATGTCACGATTGCTAAAAGAGCTGGATTATTACATGATATAGGAAAAGCCATTGATCATGAAATTGAAGGTAGCCACGTCGACATAGGTGTGGAACTGGCTAAAAAATATAATGAAAACGAAACAGTTATTAATGCTATAGCATCACACCACGGCGATAAAGAAGCCACAAGCGTTATAAGCATTTTAGTAGCTATTGCTGATAGCTTGTCCGCATCACGCCCAGGAGCTAGAAACGATTCACTTGAAAACTATATTAAAAGACTTACTGAACTTGAACAAATTGGAAATGATATGGACGGTGTTGAAAAGACATATGCTGTTCAGGCTGGTAGAGAACTTAGAGTTATTGTAAAACCTGATAAAATCGATGACTTAGAAAGCGTTAAAGTTGCTCGTGATATTAAAAATAAAATAGAAGAAACATTACAATATCCAGGAACTATCAAAGTCGTAGTTATTAGAGAAACAAGAGTTACAGAAGAAGCTAAATAAGCTTCTTTTTAATTTTCTGGATTTTCATTAGCTATAATTTCACTAGAACTATTAAACGCTACATATAATACAATTAGAGAACTTACTAATGTCAATAAACTTGCCCATATCTGCATGTCCGCATTTTCATCTTCTAAATTATATTTTTCTTTAATAGATTTATCATACACATTAATGAATATAAAACCCACCGCTACAAGAAAGGCAATAATTCGATTTATTCTAAGTATATCAAGAGCATCATCATCACTATAAATTTTTCTTTTCTTCTCAAGACTTTTCATAGAGTTATAAGAAAGCGTAATAGAAATTATAACCGTAAATATAAAAATGATTGATAAACAAATTTGTATCTTTAAAAGCCTATCCTCTTCCAAATCATAATTTGTCATTCATTTTCTCCCATACTTTTGAGTTTCAATAGCTCACTCACAGTCACAAATTTATAGCCTTTCCCCTTAAGCTCCTTAATAATATCTTCAATTGAATCAAGCGCATACTTATGATTATCATGCATTAAAACTATACTACCACTTTTAACATAAGGTAAAACATTTTCTAAAATTTTTTCTTTACTTTTAACAGCCCAGTCTCTAGAATCTACATCCCATAAAACAAAAGTTAAATCAGTATAACTCATCAGTTTTTTAGTATAACCACCGTAAGTAGGCCTAAATAAAGTAGGGGTAAAACCAGTTAAATCCTTTATAATTTCTTGCGTTTTATTTATCTCATCTTTAAATTCACTTTCACTTAGATTATTAAGCCGCTTGTGATCATATGAATGATTACCTATTTCATTACCTTCACTAAGCATTTTTCTTAAAACATCCCCTTGAAAATATGCTTTGTTACCAACCACGAAAAAAGTTGCATAGGCCTTATATTTTTTCAAAACATCCAAAATCTTATTTGTATATTTACTCGGTCCATCGTCAAAAGTTAAAGCAACTACTTTATCATTTATGCTAATATCTTTCTTTTTTATTGAAATATATGTATCATCACGCTCTTTATCTAAATCTATAAGTAACTGCAAAGAATTAAGCGGAATATCCAAATATATAACATCGCTATTACTTTCAATTTTAGTTGGATTAAAATAAATAGTTAAATTTTCATCATCAATTTTAAAATATTCTAAACTAACATTACTTAGATATTCAATATCAACATCCCGGTACTTTTGAAGTAGTAATCTTTTAACATCATAATCCAAAACATCAACATCTCTAACGATATCTTCCATAGTCAGAAACATATCTGTTTTCTTATTATAAGTAAAAGTTTTAATCTTGTGGATAGTTTTGCCTACTTTAATCTCCGAACTTAAACTTATATTTATAATATCATCGTTTATATCCTTATAAGTATAAGAAATATCTAAGGTAGAATTTTCGCTATCATTGTTTTTAAACTCTTTATATATATTATTTATGTAACTACTAATCGCATCATCTAAAGCATTTATATTAGTAACCGGGTAATTAACTGAAACTTTCCCCTTCACATTTTTAATTAAAGGCTTTTGCTGACACCCACATATTAAGATTATTAGAACAAATAAAAGATACTTTTTCCACATTAAAACCACCAATAAATTATATGTCCAAGCTAGTTCATTTATGTTCTGGCAGATTTTATTAAAACCATCTTTGAAAAACCAATGAAGTGTGTTAAAATATTAAGTAGAATAAGGAGGAATAGTTATGCGAAGAATGACATACGTCGATAAAGATGGTAACCAAATAGACCAATCTTTTGAAAACCGAAAACTATTGTTAAAATTTTTCTTTGTTTTTAGTATTATAATACCTTTTATTCTTATAGTTTTAATAATTATAACTATAGTTACAAATAATAAATGCATCAGCGTTTATGATGCCATAAAAAAAGCATCATTAGAATATGCCCAAGATCAATTAGAGCTTCCAGATGTTGAAGGAGATAATATAGAAATTAACATAGATAACCTTTATTCAGAACAATACCTGAAAAGCTCCAGCACTGATAACACAGTATGCACAGGAACTGTAAAAATAACTAAATATAAAGAAACGTATGTATATACACTTGACGTCAAAAACTGTAATAACTGCTCAATTGATAAAAAATACAAGGGCTGGAGTAAACTTCAAAATAATTATCCAACAAATAAAGCTATAATAGAAGTGATTCCTTACTATAATTATTATGACCGTCAAGTAATAACTACAAAATGGTCTGATGAGTATGAAGAATCAGAATTATCTGACGAAATATCTGATTATGGAATAAATCTTCCATTAGATAGTAGTAAACTTCCAGAAATACCTCCAGAAGCTACAATAGTAGACGTAGAAAACAAGATTACATATTATTATAAGTACAGTTATTACAAATGGAAATGGTATGATATTCAAGGCGACTATTCTGATTTTTCTTCTGAAAAACCTGATGGTTACGCTACTATCGATCAAAATACAGAGCGATATACTGAGTGGTCAGAATATTCTTTAGACTATCCTGAAGCAAAAGAATACCGCAAAATTGACACTACGACTGGATATAAATACTATTATTTAAATGAGAATAATAAAAAAATTTATTATAATAATGGAAAATATACCCCTAAAGACGAAGTAGATACTACAATATATAAAGAGCGCGATGACGAAAAGGTAACGTTATACCGCTATAGAGATAGACAGTGGCGTTGGTACAACGGACAGAAACGTAATTATAGTAACAGATATGAATCGACAATGCCTGAGGGAAAACCATATAAGGATGACGGCCTTGAAATAATAGAAGCTTCCAGAAATAATTGGACTACTCAAAGAGATACAAATTTAACAGATTATAAAATCGAAGAGAGAAAAGTAAAAATTCAATTTAGAATTAATTATGAAATACTTTCATTGCAAGCATTAAATCAGCCATTAGAAAAATCAGAATTTGAATCAACAGTAGGCGAGAACATCTCAAAATTCAATGATAGAGAAGATAAAAAAATGGAAGTAACATATAAATTCAAATATAGAAAATCTTAAAACTAGCACGCAAGCTAGTTTTTATATTAGTAATAAATCATATAATTAAATATGAAAAAAATCAAACTGAAAAAGAAACATAACCCCATAAATATATTTATAATACTATTTTCTTTAATAATAATTTGCAGCCTTATATTATTACAATGGATTAGCAAAAAAGTAACACCAGCTTTTTTTAAACATGCCGAAATTGAAACGAAAAAACTTTCCAACATTATAATTAATGATGCCATTGCTAGAACAATAACAGATAAAGCCTCATCAGAGGAAATATTTGAAATAGTTAAAGATGAAGAAGGCGAAATTAAAACTATTGATTTTAACACAATAAATATTAACAAATATTTGACAGAAGCCACTAAATGCATTCAAGAAGACTTAAAAAATATCGAAAAAGGTAATACCAAGGCACTTGAAAATAGAGACAGCATCAAAGATTATGACAAAAGCAACTTGAAAAAAGGAATTATATCATATGTAAATAGTGGTATAGTATTTAACAATCCAATTTTAGCCAACCTAGGCCCTAAAGTGCCAGTTAAAATAAGTCTAGCTGGAGACATCATAAGTTATATATCAGCTGAAGTTGACGACTATGGCATTAATAATTCGTTAATAAGAGTTTTCGTAAACCTAAAAATAACTGAAACAGTAATACTACCATTTCAAGGCAAAGATATAAACATGGAAGCAAAAGTACCAGTCGCAATTAAACTTGTAACTGGTAAAATTCCTGATTACTATTTTGGAAAATCAAGGGAAACGAGAACTATAACTATACCAAACTCTTAAACTATTATTTCTTGCCCTTATCTTATTTATGTGATATATTATAAAAAGAAAAGTTAATTATAATATAAACGTGAGGTAAAAAATGAAAACATACGACTTTAATAATAAATATGAAATATATAAAAACTATAAAGATGGATTTGACTATGAAGCTATAAAGGAAATATGGACTGAATACTTTGATGACTATGACTACGTATTAGGTGACTGGTCATATGGTAAGATAAGATTAAAAGGATTTTGTGATAAAACAAATAAGAAATATAAACCGATTAATGACATAAAGACAGTTGACGAATATATTAAAGCCCACTGTGCCTATGAATGTAAGTACTTCATACTAAAAAAGATTAAAGATTAAACTTTAATTTTTTTACTGTGATATGCTAGTAAAGACTTTAATAAAATGATATAATGTAAAAGATAGGGAGGTAGCTATGGACGGCAAAGAATTAATCAATATTTACGAAAAATATTCAAAACAAATAGATGATATATGGAGGTCACTTTGACCCAGAAGGAAAGCAAAAAAAACTAGACGAATTAGATAAATTAATGAAAGAACCTAGCTTTTGGGATGATAGAAGAAAAGCAGAGAGTATAATTAACGAATTTAACACAATAAAAAGCACACTTGATAAAGCTAAAACACTTAAAGAAGATATTGAATTTCACTGTGAGAACCTTAAAAACTCAAACGATATATCTGAAGACATAGTTAACTTTTCTAAAGAAGAATATCAAACAATTGGCGAAGATTTAGAAAAATTAGAAATAGAAGTTCTTTTAAACGGCGAATATGATAAAAACGATGCCGTATTTGAAATTCACTCAGGCGCTGGCGGAACCGAAGCTTGTGACTGGGCCAACATGCTTTATAGAATGTACTCAAAATGGATATTAAAAAAAGGATACAAAGAAGAAATTATTGATAGACAGCCTGGGCTAGAAGCAGGAATTAAAAGTATAACTATCATCGTAAGCGGAACCAATGCCTACGGATATTTAAAAAATGAAAAAGGCATACATAGACTAGTTAGAATATCACCATTTGACTCTGGAGCTAGAAGACATACGTCGTTTGCCTCTATAAGCGTAACTCCCGTAGTCGATGACAAAGTGAACATTGAAATAAATCCAAATGATTTAAAGATAGACGTTTTTCATTCTTCAGGAGCTGGAGGACAATCAGTCAATACAACCGATAGCGCAGTCAGAATTACACATATTCCTACAGGAATAGTAGTAACTTGTCAAAATGAAAGAAGCCAAGTACAAAATAAAGATAAAGCCATGCAAATTCTAAAAAGTAAATTATTTGAACTTGAAACCGAAGCTAAAAAACAAGAATTGAAAGAATTAAAAGGAGAACAAAAAGATATCAATTTTGGCTCTCAAATCAGAAGTTATGTCATGCATCCTTATTCACTAGTTAAAGACCATAGAACAAACACTGAAGAAACTAATGTAAATAAAGTATTAGATGGCGAAATAGATGAATTTATAAATTCTAATTTAAGGAGGAATGCAAAATGATCTTCGGGCATAAGCCATTATTTGATAATGCTACTTTATTAAAGGAAATATATAGTAGTAAAAAAGTAAAACGTAGCCTGCTATTTGCTTTTGGCGTTTTACTTTCAGCTATATCATTTAATCTATTTATAAAACCTAGCCACTTAATTTTTGGCGTTAGTGGAATATCAATCATAATTGAAAAATTATATGGTATAGATCCATCAATTGTTATTTTGATTGGCAACATTCTTTTACTAATAGCTAGCTTTGTATTTTTAGGAACTGAAAAAACTAGAACAACAATTATTGGCTCAATTCTATACCCATTACTAGTAAAAGCAACTGATTTCTTGCCAAACTATATAGACCTAGGAAATACTGAACCAATTGTTATAGCCTTATGTGGAGCTTTAATCTCTGGCATAGGAACAGGATTAATATTTAAAAACAACTATACTAGTGGAGGAACGGACGTTTTAAAGCAAATTTTTTCAAAATATGGTAAAATGCCATACAGTAAAGCAAATATATATTCAGAAGGATTAATTATGTTCTTAGGAGGTGTAGTCTTTGGATGGGACGCCTTTATATATTCAATTATTACGCTTGTAGTTTCTGGAATAGTAAGCGATAGAGTAATAATGGGTATATCTGAATATAAAACACTTCAAATAGTTACAGGTAAAGAAAAAAGCGTCAAGGAATTTATTATAAAAAACTTAAACCATGGGATTACTGAAATAGATGCCAAAGGCGGATATACAAATAGTAATAAAAAAATGTTATTATGTGCCGTACCAACTAGAGAATACTTTTTAGCTACAGAAGGAATAAAAAAATTAGACCCTGATGCTTTTGTCATCGCCATTGATACATACGAAATCCAGGGAAAAATTAATGATGAATAGAAGGAGTGAGAAGAAATGGATTTAATTAGACTTACGAATGTCAAAAAAACATATCGTACCGGCGTGACGGCTATTCAAGATTTAAACCTTAAAATTGCCAAGGGAGACTTTGTTTTTATCATTGGATCTACTGGCTGTGGAAAAAGTACATTAATAAAAATGTTATATAGAGAAGAAAAACCCACATCAGGCCAAATTGTTGTTGGTGGAATAGACGTTGGAAAACTAAGAAATGGTAAAGTATATAAAATAAGAAGAAAAATAGGCGTTGTTTTTCAAGATTATAAATTACTCCCAAAATCAACAGTATTTGAAAATGTCGCTTTTGCTTTAGAAATATTTGGACTTCCAAAAGACGAAATATATGCTAAAGTTATTAAAGTACTAGAACTAGTTGGACTTAAAAACAAAATTAAAAACTACCCATCACAATTATCAGGTGGTGAGCAACAAAGAGTTGCCATCGCTAGAGCCATAGTAAATGGACCAAAATTATTAATTTGCGATGAACCAACAGGAAACCTAGACCCAAATACTAGTATGGAAATAATGAGAGTTTTAGAAGAAATCAATAAATTAGGAACAACCATTATAATGGTTACACATGATATAGATATTGTAAAACAAATGAATAAAAGAGTTATAGTATTAGATGCCGGAAGAGTATTAAAAGATTATAAGGAAGGAACCTATAGTTATGAAAACAATTAGAATAATTGGAAGAAATATAAGAGATGCTTTTAAAGGAGTGTTTAGAAACTTTTCCTTATCATTTGCCTCTATATCATGTATCACTATAACACTAATCGTTGTTGCCATTTCTATGGTCCTCTCAGAAAACGTTGATAACTTTACACTTTTAGTTGAAAAAGATGTAACAATAGTAGCCTTTTTAGACAATGAACTAACTACAGAACAAATAGATGAGATAAAAGATAAGATAAGTACTATTGATAACGTTGAAAAGTATGAATTTAAGTCAAAACAAACAATTACAGAAGAGATGCGCGATTCTTCAGAAGTGTTTGACAATATCATGAAAAACTGGGATGATGATGAAAATCCAATTCAAAATACATACCAAGTTAAAGTTATTGATATTAATGGAATTAAAAAAGTTGCCGACGAAATAAAAAATATCGAAGGCATAACACTTGTAAAATATGGCGAAGGAATGGTTGAACAATTAATTGCCACTTTCGAATTTATTCATAAAATTTGTATAGGTGCCGTCGTAGCCCTAGTACTAGTTACCGCTTTCCTAATTTCTAATACAATTAAAATTACCATAAGTTCAAGACAAAGAGAAATAGGAATTATGAGATTAATAGGAGCATCTAATTTAAATATTAGAATCCCATTTATTATAGAAGGACTACTATTGGGAATATTAGGATCAATTATTCCAATTATTGTCACAATATATGGATATACAGAACTATATAGACATTTTGGTGGACATTTATTCTCAAACTTCATAAAATTAATTGCCCCAGTTCCATTTGTATATCAAACATCAATAATTTTGCTACTAGTTGGCATATTAGTAGGTATGTTTGGCTCTTGGAGAGCTGTAAAAAAACATTTAAAAATATAATTAATGATTAAAAGTGAATCCATAAGAAAAAAAGATTCACTTTTAATTTAAAAAAAATAAAGAAATACAAGAAACAAATTGATTAAAACAGCAAATAATTATATAATAAAATAGAAGTTTAAGTCATATTTATATGATTAATAAGAAAGAAGAGAAGAACATGAATAAGATATTTGTAAAAGAACTAAGCAATTATTATGAAAAAGAAATTGAATTTCAGGCAACAGTAGATAATATACGTAATTTACAATGGGTACAATTTGTTATTTTAAAAGACAGTACTGGAAAAGTCCAAATGACTGTTGAAAAAAATGATGAAAATAAAAAGCTTAACGAGATTGTTAACAGTTTGACAATTGATAGTACATTAAAAGTTAAAGGTACATTGAAAAAAGCTCCAAAAGTAAAACTAGGAGGAATGGAAATTATTCCAACAAAAATAGAAATAACAAGCTTAAGTGAAGAAGAAAAACCATTTAATTATAACGATTTAGAAAATGTAAAATTAGATACAAGATTAGATAATAGATTTTTAGACTTGCGAAATGAAAGAAATAGCGCCATTTTCAAAGTTCAAAGCCTACTAACAAAATATTTAAGAGAGTACTTATATAATAATAATTTTATGGAAATACACACACCAAAAATAATTGGTGCAGCAAGTGAGAGCGGTAGTGAAGTATTTGAAATTAAATATTTTGATAAAAAAGCTTATCTTGCTCAAAGTCCACAATTCTATAAACAAATGGCAATGTCAGCTGGATTTGACCGTGTATTTGAGGTGGCTCCATGCTTTAGAGCAGAAAACTCTAATACCAGTAAACATGCAACAGAATTCACCAGTTTTGATGTCGAATGTGCCTATATAAATAGCTACGAAGATGTTATGAACTTAGAATCAGAGATGATCACCTACGCATTAAAAAAAGTAAAAGAAGAAATGGGAGAAGAAATAAAAAGAATTTTCAATATCGATATAGTAGTTCCTAAATTACCATTTCCTTCTATGAGGTTAAGCGATATATATAAGGAATTAGAAGAAAGATATGGATATAAAGTTGACAAATCTGAAACTACAGATTTAACAACAGAAGCAGAGAAGCTATGTCTAAAACTTGCACAAGACAAATTTAATCATCAATTCATTTTTGTAACAGATTTTCCAGCTGATAAAAGAGCATTCTACCACATGCGAGATAAAGATGGAAAACTGCAAGGTTATGACCTAATATGGAATGGTGTAGAAATAACTACTGGAGCCCAAAGAGAGCATAGATATGAAGAAATCAAGAAAAATGCCCAAAGTAAGGGACTAGGTGAAGACGTTAAGTTTTATCTAGAATTCTTCAAATATGGCTGTCCACCACATGGAGGTTTTGCCATAGGCTTAGATAGACTAACAATGTTACTTCTTAATATTCCTACAGTAAAAGAAGCCATGTTTATATTTAGGGGGCCAAGTAGACTTAATCCTTAAAAACAAAAAAAACGCTATTTGCGTTTTTTTAGACTTTTAAAATGTCTTCTAATAATAAATAAGAAAACAAAAACTATAATAATAATACAACCATAAATTAAATAATCTTCATTATAATTAGCCTTAACTTCCTTTATAGTTGTGCCATCATCATTTAGTTTTATAACATATTCGCCATTTTTAGTATATAAATAATTTTCTCTTGCATACCTTGCAATATATTCCTTATCTTGCAGTTTATTAATTTCCGACTTAAGTGATTTAGCGTCTGATTTTAAACTAGTAAGCTTTTCAGTTAATTCCTTTTCTTCTCGGTTTAAATTATATAAATTTATAGTAGTAGTAACCAGAGTAAAAGCACAATAACCAATTATAAAAACAGCAATAGGGCCTAATATAACAAGCCTTCTTTTAGCTTTTTTAGAAACCTTTTTAGCCATTGCATCACCTCTACTATCAATAAAAGTATATCATCTTTTATATTTTTTTACAATAATGAAAGAGTGTACTATCTATTTGTAATTTTATTATGAAATTTACATTGAAATGAAAAACCTAATATAATCATAATGAGCTGATAAGGATGAAAAGTAGAGTTATTTATTTTTTGAAGAAATATAAAATAAACCAAAACACTTAATGTGACTATAAAAAATGAACCAATATACTTAATTATTCTAATATCATTATATATTATTTTGTAACTTAAATTTAAAAACAAAGAAAAAGAAAACCCAAAAACAAAAGAAAAGGATAAAGATAATATTTGTAACTTTAAAGGCACTATTTAAATAGTTTGCTGAATAAACCACTATCTTTTTCTTTGCCTTGACCTTCTGAATAAGAAATACTATCAAGCTTGCCTTTTATTGAAACATTACCTTGATATGTATCGAGCTTTATGATTTCTAACCCTTGGCCTTTTAAAGTTAAATTGCCCATACTAGTTTCCATAAAAAACTCTTCCTCATCAAAACTCTCAATTTTTTTAACCCCGGTAATAATTATATTTTTTCTTTCATTAATAGTTATACTATGATTTAATGAAGTTATTACACTATCTATCTTGTCCATAAGAACCTCCTAAACAATTATATGACTCATACATAAAAAAAAGACGAACTATTCGCCTTCTTCTTTAACTTTGTTATACTCTTCAATAATCGCATCTTCGAATTGCTTACGACATTCTTGTGTAATTGGATGAGCAATATCGTGATATGTTCCATCATTAGTTTTACGATTAGGCATAGCAGTAAATAATCCACTATTACCTTCGATAATTCTAATTCCATGAATAGCAAAGCAATTATCGAGGACTACTGAAGCGATACCACGCATATGGTTTTCATTGTCCATTTTGCGAACATTGACTGATGTAATTTCCAAGCTAACCTCTCCCTTCTAGCATGATTTCGTTATAATTGTACAATATTTAAAAGCAAAAATCAATAACTTAAGATATTTTATTCATATATTTTGATAATTTTCGTAATTATATCCGCAAATGAAAAAGATTTCACAATATTATTTTGAAGTTTTACTAAAAAAACACAGTTATATATTTTAATAATTTTGGCTTCATATGTTTCATATTTATTACGACCCAAATTATACTTTATTTTAACAGTTTTGCCTAGATGAGGTATTAAAGCCTGCTTAATTTCTAAGCTATTACACGGCTTACCTTGGATATCCAACATACATAGTACCTTTCGTTATTATTCCACCCATACCATCTTTTCCGTATTTAGTTTGATCTAAAATATCTTTTAAATCGATATTTTTATTTATATCTGATAAACTCATTTTAGTAGCAATGACCGCAGGATCCAAAGCGTGAATATTTATTCGCTTTGGACTAGAAGCGAAATTAGCGCCAGCTTTTATAAGTTCTTCATAACAAGAGCCACACCCACCAGCTATAATAATTAGTTTTTCATGACTTCCTTCGTATTCACGGGCTTTTTTAATAGCTGAAGCAAAATACTTACTATTTTTATAAGCATTAATATCATTTATCGCACCCTTTCGTTTATAATAAGCATCATGTCCCGTTATAACCACTATATTAGGCTTATATTTTTCTAGCCAACCTTTAATGTTGCTTCCAATATCTTCTTCTTTTTCATTAATCCCCATTGACCATACACTAGACTTATCATAATAATCTAAACATCTAGATAGATAATCAGGATCACTATCAATATGTAAAATTTTTCCAGGTAGATAAAAGTAATCATTACGATTCAAATCTAAGGGCTGCTCAATTCTTTTCATAAAATTCTCTTCTTGTTCTATATCTTCGTTATTATATATACTTAAATCATTAATATCACTATCAACAATAAGCCTTACATTAACCCCCTTAAGACAGGCTGTATCACCATTTATTTTAATAATTTTAAAAATAATATCATTGCCATGAGAATTTCGTGTGACTAAATCTCCGATTTTAAAATTCATATTATCACCCAAAAAAGTATATGCCATCATATATATTTCTATTCACAAAAAAAGATCAAATAATTTGATCTATAATTTAAAGTCATGAATATCATCATCACTCATATCTTTTCCATCAAAGTAAAGCTTACTTTTAAATTTAAAAATTAAAGCCACTAAGTTTGAAGGAAAAGACTTAACCATTTTATTGTAGTCAGTTATAATATCGTTATAATACTTTCTAAAAGCAACTATTTCCGCTTCTGATTCACCAAGTTCAACATCAATCTTCACAAAAGTATCATTATTTTTGATTTTAGGAAATCTTTCCTTATATTTGTTAAATTCTTTTAAAGCATCATATAATTTTCTATCCAATTCAAAATTAGAAAGCTTCTTAGATTTTAATTTTTCTACTTGGCCCAAAACATCGTCTTTAGTATCAGTGTTTTCTTTGATGATTTCACTAGATTTATTTAGTAAATCAAACCTTTTCCTTAAAACTGAATCAATATTTGTTTCAGCCTCGTTAATTCTAATTGTAAAAATCTGAAATCTATTATACGTAGAAGCTATCCAAATTAATATTAGACAAATAAGAATAATTAAAGATGTGCACGCTATAAATACACTCATGTTACTCACCCTAATATCATTATAACAAAGTTAATTAATTTTTTCAATTATTTGGATAGAATTCTGGACTAGATACAATTCTTTCATCAAACTTAATATAATTCACATATATTAACAATATTAAATACCAATTACCAGTTTTAGGATCACTTAATATAATATGATCCCTTCCAGACTGTTCAACAATACCCTTAAAAACCCTGTCACGCCATTCATTAGAATCCGGATAAGATGCATATATTTCAACCTGCTTGCCACGATTTAATCTAAGTATATTTTCAATATAAGATTGCTCAAAAACCGTATTGCCAAAATTCATTTGATTTTGCTGATTAGGAACCGCCTCACCATTAGTAAATAGCGGAGTCCCCGGAAAACTATTTTGATTTGCAAAACTATTATTCATTTTATCATCCTTTCATAACTAATATATTTATTTATTAATAAAAATATGTTAAAATTAATAATAAGGTGAGCATATGAAAAATAAAGGATTTACATTAGCTGAAATACTTGGCGTAATAGTAATAATAGGACTACTAGTGACTTTAGTGATGCCAACAATAACAAATAGAATAAGGGCAAATAGCAGTAAAGCTGAAAAAGCCAGTAACCAGATAATCTTTGATGCCGCGCTTCAATACATCAATGAAAATAAACAGGATTTTTCATCCGGTAAAAAACATTGCATTTCTATTAGTACTCTAATAGACGAAGGAAAGTTAGCAAGTCCAGTAAAAAACATAAAAACAAATGAAAAAATAGATGATACCCATTCAGTTTTAGTTACAATAGATAAAACAGGTAATATAAGCTTTGACTTAATTTTTAAAAACACATGCGAAAGAGATATTAAGTCGTAATTAGATGTCAGAAAGACGTCTTTTATAGAATAAAAAATTAAAGAAAGCAAGTATTTATTTTATACTGAGAGGTGATATAATGAAAGTATTATTAGGGATTTCAAATAGACATGCCCATTTAACTGAAGAAACATACAAAAAGCTTTTTGACAGCCAACCTTTAGAAGCTGTTAAATATTTAAGGCAGCCAGGCCAATTCGCTTCAAATAGATTCATTACCATTAAAAATGGCGACAAAGAAATTTCGAACGTAAGAATTGTTGGACCATTCAGAAAATATGATCAAGTAGAAATTTCTAGGACCGATAGCTATTATTTAAAATTAAATCCACCAGTTAGAGACTCTGGCGATATTGAAGGCTCAAGTCCAATTAGTTTGATAAATGGTAGTGTAGAAGTACACCTAAATGAAGGATGTATTATTGCCAATCGTCATATCCATATAACCCCAGATGAGGTCAAAAAATACAACCTAGAAAACATAAAAAAAGTTAAGATTAGAATAGAAGGCGAAAAAGCGGGAATACTAGAAAATGTTAATTTAAAAATTGCAAGTAATTCTAAATTTGAGCTTCACTTAGATAATGATGATGGAAATGCCTTTAATGTAAAAACAGGTGATGAACTCGAAATAATAGAAATGGAGGAAGAATAATGAACTTAGAGGGGAAAGTGGCCGTAGTTACTGGCGGAGCCATGGGAAACGGTCTTGGAATAGTTAAAGTTTTTTTAAAAGAAGGAGTCAAAGTAGCTATATTAGACTACGCTGATGAACTTACTGAAACGATAAAAACTTTAGGAACAAATGTAATTGGTTATAAAGTAGATATTAGAAATAAAGACATTGTAAATAAAACTATAGAAGACATTCATAAAAGATTAGGAAATATAGATATACTAGTAAATAATGCAGGTGTTGCAAAACTAGCCCCATTCACAGAAATGGATGATGAGACCAGAGATTTTCACTTTGACATAAATATTAAAGGAACATGGAACGTTACTAAAGCTGTTTTACCTTATATGGAAAAAGGCTCAATTATTAATTTATCAAGCGTAACAGGGCCTATGGTAGCTGACCCTGGAGAAGTAGCTTATGCTACGACCAAAGCTGCTTTACTCGGATTTACAAAAAGTTTAGCTGCTGAACTTGTCTCTAGAAATATTAGAGTAAATGCCATAATGCCAGGATATATACTAACACCAATGGTGGAAAAAATAGCCATTCAAAGTGATTCAAACAATCCACAGTCTGTAATAGATGGCATTGCAAGAGCTATACCAATGCAAAGACTTGGAACTATCGAAGAATTAGGCGACTTAACGGCTTATCTTGCATCAGATAGATCAAGTTACATAACAGGGCAAGGAATCGTAATCGATGGTGGCTCAACCCTACCAGAAACAAGTACTGTTGGTACAAAATAAAAATATAAAAAGTCACAATTTTAAAATTGTGACTTTTATTCTTCCAATTTTATAGTTGGTATAGCATCATCTAAAGCCGATTTATCTTGAGTAGGCTCTGTACCCTTAATGTAGTAAAGAACTTTAGCCTTATTACTATTAGTAGCCACCTCACCACTTATAGGATCAATAGCTACTCCAACCACATTGTTAGGCTTTTCATACCACGTTTCATCATCAGTTTTTCCAGTTAAATACTCTTCCATAATATCGACCCACATATTTTTAAGATTAGAACTATCCGTACTATCGACATTCTTATTATCGTCATATCCTGTCCAAAGACCAACCAGTAAAGATTTATTATAACCAAATATTAAATTATCTGTGTTGGTCGTTCCACTTTTAACCGCATATTTGTGAGTCATTTTCGAAAGAATACTAAGGCAAGTAGGAGAGTTGTAACTAGTAAACTCTTTCGCATAAGTCGTCGTCAAAAGCTCATTTAAAATATAAACCGTACTTTTATTTAAAATACTCTCAGGTTTTGGAGTATATTCATATAAGATATTTCCATCCATATCTGTAACCTTACTTATAAAATAAGGCTTAACCTTATAACCTTCATTAGCGAGCGTTCCATAAGCGCCAATCATACTAAGCATGTCAATTTCTTCCGCCCCTAAAGCAAGAGAAGGCAAATTGGAAAAGCTATTATTTATTCCAACTCTTCTTAAAATATCAGGAAGTGCGTCATCACCTAAAAACAAGTGTGTTTTAACCGCGTAGACATTATCAGAATAGGCAATAGCTGCCGCTAAGCTAATTGGACCATTCGCATATTTATCATTATAATTTTTAGGAGTATAAGTTTTATTACCAGAAAAACTAAAAGTCGTTTTCTCACTAGTAAATGTAGTAGAAGGCGTAAAGCCGTTTTCTAATGCAGAATAATATAAAAACGGTTTAATAGTAGAACCAACTTGCCGCCTAGCTTGAATAGCCCTGTTAAATTCACTCTTATCATAGTCCTTGCCACCAGTTAAAGCAAGCACCTTACCACTTCTAGGATCCATGATAATACCAGCAAGTTCAATATTTTCATTAGTAATATTTTTATTACTACTGCTTTCTAAAATCTTTTGCGCATTTACATCCAAATTAGTATATATTTTAAGCCCACCTGTTTGTGTAAAAGAAGATGGAATTGAACTTATATTTGATAGTTCACTCATAACCGCATCTTGATAATACATCATCATCTTTAAATCATTACTATCTTCATCCCTTTTAAAAGTAAGCTTTTCATCATAAGCCCTCACTGCTTCCACCTCATTAATATACTTGTTTTTAACCATTGAATCTAAAATAATCCTTTGCCTTTCTTTAGCTTTATCCAAATTAGTTAAAGGCGAGTACTTACTAGGATTTTTAGGAATCCCAGCTAGTATACTAGCTTCTGCTAAACTTAAATCTTTTGAATCTTTTCCAAAATAATACTTAGCCGCATTTTCAATTCCAAATATTCCACCATAATTTATCGTATTTAGATAACCTTCAAGTATTTTATCTTTACTATAATGTGACTCTAGCCTTATTGTAATCCATGCCTCTTTCATCTTACGTGACCACGTCTTATCAAAATCTAAAAACAAATTTTTAGAAAGCTGTTGAGTAATAGTCGAAGCCCCTTGACTATTACTTTTATTTTTAACATTTACCATCATTGCTTTCACAATTCTTAAAAAATCAAACCCCTGGTGTTTATAAAAATTCTTATCTTCAATAGAAATAGTTGCCTTTATAAGGTTTTCAGAAATATTATCTAAACTTACCCAATCCTTAGAGCCAGTAGTATAAAGATCCCCATTACTATCATATAAATAATAACCATTCGCACCTTTAATAGAAAGTCTAGGCGACATTTCCGCATATAAATAAATACCAAAATAAGTTAGAGTGAATATGATTAAAAAGAATATTAAAAACTTTAAACCCTTTCTAGATTTTTTCATAAAATCACTCACTTTCTAAAATTATTATTAGAAAAAATCAAAAAAATATGAGTAAAAAAATAAAAGTGTGTTATAATCTATTCATCGGAAGTGATAGTTTGAGTAAAATAAAAATAAAAGCAAGTTTAAAAAGTAAAGAAAGCAATCACACATTTACCGGATACGGAATAAAAAATAAAAATATAATTACCTATAATGACAGTAATATTATAACCAAAATTACCATAGATAATATAATAACTATAGAAAGAAAAGAAAACTATATTTTAAAAATAAGATTAAAAGAAGGTATAAATTTAGATGGAAAGTACATCACTAAATATGGAAACATTAAAATAGCCACTTATACCAAAAAGTTAACTAAGACAGAGTCTACATTGAAAATAATATATGATTTAAATGTAAATGATGAGTATATTGACACATTTACATATAATTTAGAATATAGTATTGACAGCTAGAAAAAATATGATACAATGTTCTAGGACTAATAAGGAGTGAAATCTATGAAATTAAGTAAAATGCCAAAAGATGAGCTAGAATCATATTCATATGTTGAACTTGCAAAAATGATTTTGAAAGAAGATAAAAAAAGTGAAACAATCGTTGACATTTTAAAAAAAATTTGTAAATTATTAGAATTATCAGATACTGATTATGAAAATATAATAGGAGACTTCTATACCTCTTTAACTACTGATAAAACATTTATTCTATTAGAAGATGGTACATGGGATTTAAGAGATCACCACTCTAGTTCTATAAATTTGGAAGAAACAGAAGATGACGAGGAAGATGATTTAACCGAAACTGAAGAAGAAATGGAAGAAGAAATGGACGACATGGCACCAGAGGAATACCACGACATGGATGACGATGCCGAAATCGATGACACAGACCTGGATGATGTTGACGATATTGAGGATGATGACCTAACAATAATCGATGAAGATGAATTAGATTAATTCATCTTTTTATATGAAAATTAATTGCTTATATTAATAAAATATAGTATAATTAACTCGTTAAAAAAGGTGATATAAATGAAAGAAAGATTAATTGCAATTGAAGAAAAATATAATGAACTTCAAGCAGAACTTAATAAGCCAGAAGTAATAAGTAACGTTAAACAAATGTTAAAATTGAATAAAGAAGCTGCCGATTTAAAAGAGGCATATGATGCTTATCAAAAACTGAAAAAATTAAAGAAAGATTTAGAAGACGCAAAAGAAATGACAAAAGATTCAGAATTAGGTGAATTTGCTAAAGAAGAAATCACTAGATTAACAGAAGAAAAAACAAAATTAGAATCTGAAATTGAAATAATGCTTCTTCCTAAAGATCCTAACGATGACAAAAACGTTATAGTTGAAATTAGAGGTGCAGCTGGTGGTGATGAAGCCAATATATTTGCTGGAGACCTATATAGAATGTATACAAAATACGCTGAAAAAGAAGGCTGGAAAATTGACATTCTTTCCGAAGAACACAACGACGCTGGCGGATTTCCACTTGTCGAATTTATGGTTAAAGGTGATAGAGTATATTCCAAACTAAAGTATGAAAGTGGTGCTCATAGAGTTCAAAGAGTACCAGTTACTGAAACACAAGGGCGAGTACATACTTCAACAGCCACAGTCTTAGTAATGCCTGAAGCTGAAGAAGTAGATATTGATATAAATCCAAATGATTTAAAAATTGACGTTTATCACAGTGGCGGAGCTGGCGGCCAATCAGTCAATACAACTGATAGTGCCGTAAGAATAACCCACCTTCCAACTAATACCGTAGTTACATGTCAAAACGAAAGAAGCCAAGTCCAAAATAAAGAAAAAGCTATGCAAATATTAAGAAGTAGACTTTATGAGGCTAAAATTAGACAGCAAGAAGAAGCCTTAGGTAGTGAAAGAAGAAGTAAAATTGGTACTGGTGACAGATCTGAAAAGATAAGAACTTATAATTATCCACAAAACAGAGTTACAGACCATAGAATAGGCTATACGACTAAAAACTTAGATAGAGTTATGGAAGGAAATCTAGAAGATATCATAGACGCTTTAATTACCGAAGACCAAAATAGAAAACTAAGAGAAGCCTAATTGACAGATAAAGAATACTTAAAAAAATATTTAAGTGAAGATAAATTAAAGGAAGGCCTTGAAAAATTAAAAAAAGGCCTTCCTGTTCAATATATTGTAGGTAATGTAGACTTTTATGGAAGCCTTTTAAAAGTAAATAAAAACGTTTTAATACCTAGATTTGAAACTGAAACTCTAATAGAAAAAACGATAGAATATTCTAAAAAGTATCTAAATGAACCGTTAAAAATTATCGATTTAGGTACAGGTAGTGGAGCCATCGCCATAACACTAAAAAAACAGTTAAATTCTACTATAGATGCTATAGATATTTCGGCTAAAGCTTTAAAAGTGGCTAAAGAAAACGCTAAAAATAACAATGTGGAAATAAATTTTTTCCAAAGTGATATGCTAGAAAATGTAAAAGATAAATATGACATAATCATAAGTAATCCACCATATATCGCATATGATGAAGAAATTGAACCCATCGTTAAAAATAATGAACCAAGTATTGCTTTATACGCCAAAAATAATGGTTTAGAATTTTACGAAAAAATACTAGAAAAATCAAAGGCAACCTTAAACAAACCAGGTATAATTGCTTTTGAAATCGGTATGAATCAAGGCGAAAAAGTAAAACAAATCGCTAGTAAATATTTTGATATAAATAAAATAAAAGTAGAAAAAGACTTAACTGAAAAAGATAGATATGTTTTTATCTTAAATAGTTAAAATTTCTACTTTTTTAAAATTGATAATTTACCAAATTATCGTATCCGTATAAAACCAAATAAACTAAATTGATAACTATAAATTTCCAAATTTATATAATAAAAATGTAGCAAAAATAGGCAATTGGCCATTTGAACTTAAAATAAACATGTAATATAATCATTACCGAGGTGCGGATTTTAATATTATTGTTTTATTCATTTATAAATATATTAAATTTATTTCATCACTCTATAATACTTCATATAAATACCTACCCTAATAATTTAAAAAACTTTTTTTCTACCTCCCGCACCTCCAAAAAATAAATGTAAAATTTTATCTAATTTTTAATAAACCATTGTTAAATTATAAAGAGTAGTTTATAATAAAAGCAGGGTGGTTTAGGTGAGTATTAAAGATACTATTTTAGAAAACATATGTAAAAAGAAGCTTACTTCAGATGAACTGCGTTCTTTAATGCGCATAAAAGGTGAAGAAAAACAGGCTGCTTTTTTTAGTGCGTTAAATGAACTTGAAGAAGAAGGACAAATATATTTAGACAGTAAAGGATATTACCAACAATTTGATTCACACAAGCTAAATAAAGTCCAAGGAGAAATCCATATAACAAATACCGGAAATGGTTTTGTTATAAAAAAAACAGATAAAGGAAAACATAAATATTTAATAAACTCTAATAGTCTAAATGGAGCTTTAGACGGTGACATAGTTGTTCTAAGTCACTTTAGTGGTGGAAAAATCAATTATATAGACGCTAAAGTGGAAAAAATAATTAAAAGATCTGATAAAAATACCGTATTTGAATATATAGGAGATAATACATTTATCCCATATAGTAGCCATGGTAATATTAAAGTAATATGCCAAGAAAGTTTAATTCAGCTTGTATCTGGAAATTTAGCCTTAGTAAGATTAGGAAAAAATCAAATTGCCGAGGTTAATAATGAACTATTTTTCGAAGGAACTGTTACAAAATTAGTTGGTCATAAAGATGATCCAGATATTGATATAAAGGCTATCGCAGCGTCTCACGGGTTCTTTACTGATTTTCCAAATGAAGTGTTAGAAGAACTTAAAAATATACCTGACCACGTTCTAGAAGAAGAAATTATAGGCAGAGTAGACCTAAGAAAAGAAAAAATTTTCACGATTGATGGTAAAGATACTAAAGATATGGATGATGCCGTTAGTATTGAAAAAGATGGTGACAATTACATTTTAGGTGTTCATATAGCTGACGTTAATCACTACGTTAAAGAAGATAGTAACCTAGATAAAGAAGCAAGAATTAGAGGAACATCAGCTTATCTTGCAGATTCTGTCTTGCCAATGCTTCCACACCAACTATCAAATGGTATTTGTTCATTAAATGAACACGTTGATAGACTTACAAAAACTGTTAGAATGATCATAAATGGTGAAGGAAAAATAATAGATTATGAAATATACGATAGTGTAATTAATTCAAGTAAAAAAATGACATATGAAGATGTAAATACAATTTTAGAGGAAGATACTATCGTAGAAGGTTATGAACCTTATATTGACGATTTAAAATTAATGAGAGAACTATCGCTTATATTAATAGAAAAACGCAAAAAAAGAGGTAATATTGATTTTTCTTCAGATGAAGTTAAAGCTATAGTAACCAAAGAAGGCACGCCTACATCATTTGAAATGAGGACTCAAAAAACAGCCGAGAAAATAATTGAAAACTTTATGATATCTGCTAATGAAACAGTAACTAGACATTACGCCTATATGGAACTTCCATTTATCTATAGAGTGCATGGTGACCCACATGACGATTGTCTTATTGAAACAATTAACCTTCTAAAAGCAGAAGGCCTATGTAACGGATACGCTAACAATTTGCTTAACAAAATAAATAACGGAACATACACTTCCAGAGATTTAGACGCTTTCTTAGAAAGCTTCAAAGGAACAGAAGAATACGGAGTTATTTCTAATTACATATTAACAAGTATGAGTAAAGCTAAATATTCTAGTGTAAACGAAGGACATTATGGACTAGCTTTAGACTATTATACCCACTTTACCTCACCAATTAGAAGATATCCAGACTTACAGGTTCATAGACTAATCGATTCTTATAACAATTTTGAAACCATTTACGAAAGACTCGATGAAATAGAATCATTACTTCCAGAAATATGTACTCATTCATCTTACATGGAAAGAGAAGCCGATACCGCTGAAAAAGAAACTCTAGATTTAAAAATGGCTGAATTTATTCAAGACTATATCGGTGAAGAATTTAAAGGTCAAATTACAAGAATGACACCATATGGAATGGACATAAAAATGGAAAATAATATAAAAGGAATAGTTAGACCAGAAGAAGTATCAAAAGCAAAAAAAACACTGGGCAGAAAATTTAAACTAGGTGAAAAAGTATGCGTCATAGTTAAAGAAGTTTCTGTACCACATAGAGTGATTTACTTAAGTATCGCATACACTATGAACAAACAACCAAAACAAAAAGTAAAAAGAGGTCAGTAGACTTCTTTTAACATATAAATATTTATGCTGAAACAAATATTCGTGATATAATTAAAGAAGGTGATAATCATGCAAGACAAATTAAACTTATTACTAACCCAAATAAATATATCAAAAGACGAAATAAAGTATTTTGAAACTGGTAATTTAGACAAAATAGTTTGTAATAGAAATAAAGATAAATATGCTTTCTATATATCACTTGAAAAAACTTTACCGCTTAAAACATATATAGTATTTAATAAACTATTAAAACAAAAATATAAAAATATGACTGTAACCTCAAATATTACAGTTAAGACCTTTAATATAGAAAACATAATAGACTACTATCGCCATTTTTTAAGTATATATAGTAAAGAAGCCCCATTACTCACGGAATTTATTGATAGTAAAATAAGTTTAGATGAAGGAACGTTAAGTATCGAAGTAAGTAACATTGCCGAAGAAATGAAATTAAGCAGTATTAAAAAAGAACTTGAAAAAGATCTTAATAAAGCTGGCTTTAAAATTAAAATAAAAACAAAGATAAATGAAGAAAAATCTGAAAAAATTAGAGAGGAAATAGAAAAAACAAAAGTAATTCCAGTAGTCTCTCCGAAAGAAAGTCCACTTATCATGGGCGATGAAATAAAAGACGAAATAACACCAATAAGCTCCATTACTTTCGAAATGGATAATGTCACTATTAAAGCAAAAGCCTTTGGTATTGATACCTTTGAGTCATCTAAATCTTCTTTCAAAATAATAACTCTAAAGTTAACCGATAATACAGACAGTATGTACTGTAAAATCTTCTGTAGAGAAGATAAAGAATATCAAAAGTATCTAAAAACCTTAAAAAAAGATAGTTGGTACCTAATTAGAGGATATACCAAGGCCGATAGATACTCTAATAACGAAATAGTTTTAAATGCTAGAGATATAAATATAACTGCCGTTGATGAAGCCGAAAGAGAAGACACTGCCGAAGAAAAAAGAGTTGAACTTCATGCTCATACTAAAATGAGTCAAATGGATGGAGTAGCTGGTGAAGAAGAATTAGTAAAAACAGCAATGAAATTTGGACATAAAGCAATTGCCATAACTGATCATAATGGCTGCCAAGCGTTTCCTCATGTTTTCAACCTAGTTACTAGTTATAATAAAGGTAAAGAAGATAAAGACAAATTTAAAGCTCTATACGGTACAGAGCTAACCTTAATAGATGATTCTATAAACATTGTATTAAGACCAAGTAATGAAGAATTATTAAATCCAACATACGTCGTTTTCGATTTAGAAACGACTGGTTTTAATGCTGGCGGTTCTGACTCAATAATCGAAATAGGAGCTGTCAAAATATGTAATGGCGAAATAATTGATAGGTTTGATGAATTAATTAATCCTAAAAGACCGTTGCCAGTTAAAATTACCGAGCTTACAAATATAACGGATGATATGCTAAAAGACAAGCCAGATGAACAAACAGCAGTAAAAAAATTTAAAGAGTGGGTAGGAGACCATCCAATGGTTGCTCACAATGCTAAATTCGATGTATCATTTATTGTAATGGCTCACAAAAAATATAATTTAGGCGAGTTTACCAATACCGTCATTGATACCCTAGAACTTTCAAGAGCACTAGATACTGGATACGCTAGGCATAGTTTATCAGCCTTAGTTAAAAGATATGACGTTCCTTGGGATGAAAGTGCTCACCATAGGGGAGATTACGACGCCGAAGGAACAGCTTTAGTCTTCCATAAAATGTTGAAAAAACTAGTTGCTAGAAATTTTAAAAGTATAAGTGACCTAGATAAACTAGTTTCAAAAGATGAAATTCATAAATATGGTAGAGCTTATCATGTGAATATAATCGCCAAAAATAAAACAGGGCTAAAAAACATGTTTAAGCTAATTTCCTTTGCCAACACAAAATACTTATATAAAACACCAAGAATATTAAGAAGTGAAATAGAAAGGCATAGAGAAGGATTACTTATAGGTAGTGGCTGCTATGAAAGTGAAATATTTATAGAAGCTAGAAGCAAATCCGATGAAGAGCTTGCTAATCTTATTAATTTTTATGATTATGTTGAAGTTCAGCCACCAGCTGTTTATGACCACCTAATTCAAATGAATGACTTTGGTAGTAAAGTAGAATTGATTGAACACATCAAAAAAATTATCAGAGTAACTAAAGAATCAGGAAAAATAATTGTCGCAACTGGAGACGTTCACCAAATAAATCCAGAAGACAAAATATATAGACAAATTATAGTTAATCAAAAAGTACCTGGAGGTGGACGACATCCACTTTCTAAAAAAGGGATAACAGATATTCCATCACAACACCTCCGCACAACAAATGAAATGCTAGAAGATTTTTCATTTTTAAGTGAAGAAGAGGCCAAAGAAATAGTTATAACTAATACCAATAAAATAGCTGATATGGTTGACATTATCGAAGTAATCATCGATACTGGTGGAATTCCATTTGCTCCTAAGATTGAAAACTGTACTGAAACAACCTTAGACTTAGTATATACTAAAGCCGAAGAAATATATGGAAACCCTTTGCCATACAACATTGAAGAAAGACTTGCATCAGAGTTATATGGTGATGAACCATTTAATGCGATAAAAAATGCCATATCAAAAGAAGGAATAACTGAAGAAGAATATAATGAAAAAATATACTCTAAGCTTCACGAAGTAATGGTAGGTGGCCTAGACAAAGTTAAAGAAATTATCAAAAAATCCATTTTGAAAGAAAACGAAAATATTGAAAACATTGATAAAGCGATTGAAGACAAACTAACCGGTATAATTGGCGCCCACTTTGATGTAATCTATCTAATTTCCCAAAAACTAGTAAAAAAATCAAATGATGACGGTTACTTAGTTGGAAGTAGAGGATCAGTAGGTTCATCATTAGTCGCTACCATGATGGGTATTACTGAAGTAAATGCCTTGCCACCACACTACGTTTGTCCAAACTGTAAACATTCAATATTTGAAATAGATGGCAGAAGCTTAGGAAGCGACTACGGTAGTGGCTATGACCTACCAGATTTAAACTGCCCAAAATGTAAAACTAAAATGAATAAAGAAGGACAGGACATGCCATTTGCCACATTCTTAGGCTTTCATGCTGATAAAGTACCAGATATTGACTTAAACTTTTCGGATTTAAACCAAGCAGCTGCCCACGAATACACCAAAGTACTATTCGGAGAAGACAATGTCTATAGAGCGGGGACTATTGGAACCGTTGCTGAAAAAACAGCCTATGGTTATGTTAAAGGATACTGTGAAGATAAAGGAATATATATGCGCTCTGCTGAAGTTGAAAGGCTAGCCGCAGGTTGTACAGGAGTAAAAAGAACCACTGGTCAACACCCAGGAGGAATAGTTGTAATACCTGGATATATGGACGTCTTTGACTTTACACCATTTCAATATCCAGCAGATGACGTAAATTCCGCATGGCGTACAACTCACTTTGATTACCACGCCATCGACCAAGACGTTTTAAAACTAGATATTTTAGGCCATTCAGGACCAACAAAATTAAGATTAGTACAAGATATAACTGGTGATGACATAACAAAAGTGCCATTAGACGATAAAGAGACAATGGGTATATTCTTATCACCAAAACCACTAGGCGTAACCAAAGACCAAATTATGAACGACACCGGAAGCTTAGGTATACCAGAATTTGGAACGCCATTTACTTTACAACTAGTAAAAGAAACAAAACCGAAAACATTTGCCGAATTAGTTAAAATATCAGGATTATCACACGGAACCGACGTTTGGAATGGAAACGCCAAAGACCTAATAGATAATGGTGTTGTACCATTTTCTGAAGTTATCGGATGTCGTGATGATATCATGGTTTATCTAATGTATCATGGCCTAAAACCAATTGATGCCTTTAAAATAATGGAGTTTGTCCGTAAAGGAAAAGCTAGTAAACAACCAGACATTTGGGCAGATTACGTTAAGATAATGCGTGACGCTGACATTGAAGAATGGTTCATTAATTCATGTGCCAAAATAAAATACATGTTCCCAAAAGCCCACGCCGTAGCTTATGTTATAAACGCATTTAGACTTGCCTATTATAAAGTTCACAAACCAGAAGTTTATTATGCAGCTCAGTTCTCAGTCGAATATGATGACTTTGATATTGAATGTATGATTAAAGGTTATGAAGCTGTTAAAGCAAGAATCATAGAAATAAACGAAAAAGGCTACGATGCAACCAATAAAGAAAGCTCAATTTTAGAATGCCTAAAAGTTGCCCTAGAAGCCTTAGCTAGAGGTTATACATTTAAACCAATTGATTTATATAAAAGCCATTATAGTGACTTCGTAATTGACGAAGATGGCAAATCATTAATTCCACCATTTAGAGCCATTGACGGTCTAGGAACCGTAGTTGCCAAAAACATTGTAGAAGAAAGAGAAAAAGGAGAGTATATCAGTATTGAAGACCTCCAAAAAAGAGCCAAACTTTCTTCAACTTTAATTGAAAAATTAAGATCAATGGGCATATTAGATGGAATGGAAGAGTCAAGTCAATTAAGTTTATTTTAATTAATGTGATAAATAAACTGAACCCCGTTTCTTGGACATAGGAAGCGAGGTTTTTATATTTAAAAATTTTGATTTAATGTAAAAAAATGTCAAGAAATGTAATTTATGCTTGAAACAGTAATACCTAGGTCTTTATAATGAAATTAGGCATAAAACTTATGCAAAAAAGACAATGATGAAAGAAGGTATATAATGAGAGAAGTGCCAACAGGAAATTTTGTTTTGATTGGTGGACAAATTAAATTTCAAACAATAGATATGCGTTATCAATCGTTACAACAGTATTTAGAAGAAAGACAACAACAAGCAGAAATAATCCTATCTGAAATGGAAAAAATTATTGAATTTGGAGATTTTAGGTTTGTAAGTCCTTTTGG
>AUXO017766946.1_pt1 | contig 28179 bp, 35 predicted proteins | sample 768731 | NCBI WGS metagenome assembly AUXO01 (sample SAMN02715735, study PRJNA202380) | gut metagenome | biome: sheep rumen | host: Ovis aries | place: New Zealand: Palmerston North
TAACTATTGCAGCCGTAATAGCAACTGCCGGCTCAGCATCTTTGACTGCACGATTGGATAAAGATTATGGAAATAACTTAGCTAATCTGCAAGCCATAAAAAAAGAGCTGGAAGAAAATAGAAAAGAGATAGAACAAAATAGAGAAGGGAAACTAGGAAGATGAATATAAAAATAAACGATACATTAAGATTAAGTGATGGAAAAACTTATACTGTTTGTAGCAATATCATTTATGAAGAAGAAATGTATATTTACTTAGTTGACTTAGAAGACTATAAAAATCAAAAATTATTAAAATTAAACAAAGAAACAGATAAATTAGTAAATGTAACAGACACTAATTTAATTGAAAAAATAGCACCACTATTACTGAAAAAAGGCATTAAAAACGTTAAAGAAAACTTTATAAATCAAGAATAAAAAAGATGATTAGTGGATAGGCGTGTGCTCATATTCACTTAAATCATCATCTTTTTTTATTAGATTATATATATTACTTACTCTAGCTTCGATATCAAGTAAATCAATGTTTTTTTCAAAATTAGTAATTATAGGAATATCACATTCCTTTTTTATTTTATTTAAATATTTTTGACCATTTTCATTAAAACCCAAAACTCTAATATACTTAGTTTTAATATTTCCAGCTTCTTCTTTAGTAAAACCAGTTAAAATATGTATAAGCATCCTTTTAATTCTATTATAAGTATATCGTTTTGTTTTAACTTTACTAATAAGCTCATCCAAATTACTAACCTCATTTATAACTTTTTTAAGCCTGTTTTCTATTCCTTCATCTACTGTTTGATACCTAGATATATCTTCAGAAATTATTTTATACTTAATTAAATCAAAATAATCATCTAAAAATTTAACCTTTTCTAAATATTTATAACAAACACTAGGAACATACTTGCCAATATCAATCCCATTTTTTAAAGCTTCCCTAATACTAGTCGCACTAGTAATTTCACCATCTAAATCTTTACTTAAATAATCATTAGTTCTTTTAATAGTAACAGCTTCAATATCATTATCAATAAGTTCTTTTACATAACTAAAACCTAATAAATCATTAGGCGCTTCTATGGTATCACCACCAAGATCTCTTAAAGCTTTAGATAGACTAGTAGGATAGTTTAAACCATCATCTAAATACTTTCTAACCAGTTTGTTATAATCTGAAGTTTTTTGAATTAAAACAAGCTTTTCTAATTTGTTAACATCATTGCTTTCACTGCCAAATATAATTGCTTCTACCTTCAAGGCTTTTAAAATATCTATAGCTCCTTTAGCAAAAATATCTGCTGATTGGCTTGCAAAAACAAATGGCAATTCTATAACTAAATCGACATAATTTAAAGCAATCTCTGTTTTTTTCCATTTATTAATTAAACTAACATCGCCCCTTTGCGTAAAATTACCACTTAAAACTAAAACGACTATATGATCAGGGTAAAGTTTTCTAACCTCATTTATATGATGAATATGTCCATTATGAAAAGGATTATATTCACATATTATACCGACACTTTTCATTAAATCACCTCGGATTACACTTATATTTTAACACGCAAAAATAAATAATACAATTACAGTATTACGTTATTTAAAACAAATGGAAGTCTTTGTAGAATATTACTTTTAATCATTGACAGTAAATGAGACCTAAAGTATAATTTAAAATAGGTGATATGATGAAAAAAAGTGGTTTTACACTCATAGAATTGCTCGCTGTAATTATTATATTAAGTATAATAGCAACTATAGCAGTACCTTCAGTTATTAATGTAGTAAATACATCTAGGCAAAAAGCTTGTGAACGTCAAAAAGATATGATAATAGATGCCGCCAAAAGGTGGGGGTCAAGTAATATAAACAATTTAAAGGAAAGTAAACAAATATGCATCAACCAATTACAAAAAGAAGGATACTTAAGTAGCGGAGAAATTTTAAATCCTAAGACCAAAAAAACTATGGATGGATGTATCAATATAACATACGATGAAACTTATCATCAATATGAGTATACTTATAAAATAGAACCATGCAGATAATAAAAATTAAAGAAAATGCGTAAATTCGCCATTTTCTTATTTTTTTCGACAAAGTTCGACATGAAACATTGCTTATAATAAAATAGGTGATAAAAATGAAAATATTTGATTATATTTTATTAGATGTAACTATAATTGTTATGCCTCTAATGATATATCTATTATATACAGCTTATAACAAAACCCTCAGCAAAGAAGAAAACAATCTGATATTTATATTAACCATTTTTTCTCAAATCTATTTTACTATAAAATATGGACACTCTCTGTATAAAAAAATGCCGCTTTTCATAATAGATATTCCTTTATTAATTTCATATACAAAAAAATCAAAACCACTTATATTTACATCATCAGCATTAATACTCTTATATTATTATCAGTACTATAGTAATTATTTAATATTTACTATAATAGCCGAGTACATAATATACTACTTAATTTCACTAAAAATAAATAAACCTAATACTTACATTACAATTTTTTGTATATTAAAAACAGTTTTTACAATTATATTAAACCAAAAGCTAAATTTTGAAATTATAAGCAGTAGTGCCTTACTTTATATTATCTCCATTTTTGTTATATACCTGCTAGAAAAAACCGAAGATATGCTTAAACTACATAAAAGTATCAAAGAAATTGAAAACGATAAACAAATTAAAACATCACTTTTCAAAATAACCCATGAAATAAAAAACCCAATTGCCGTTTGTAAAGGTTATTTAGATATGTATAATGAAAATAAAATAGATGATTTTAAAAAACACGTTCCAATTTTAAAAGAAGAAATCGATAGAACACTAATACTTTTAGAAGATTTCTTAGCTATGAATAAACAAAAAATAAATAAAGATATTTTAGATATAAATCTATTACTAGAAGAAGTAATAAATAATATGAATATGCTATTTATAAAAAACGGTATTAAGTTAGAATCTGAAATATCTGAAGATGAAATATATATTAACGGTGACTATAATAGATTAACTCAAGTATTTATAAACATTTTAAAAAACAGTATTGAAGCTTCAGAAAAAAATAATAATGCCAAAATAAAAATTTGGACCCAAATAGATAAAGAAAACATCAACATTTATGTTAAAGATAATGGAGTAGGAATACCTAAAGAAATTTTAAATAAAATAAAAGAACCATTCTACACCACAAAAGTAAAAGGAACCGGTCTAGGAGTATCACTTTCTAGTGAAATAATTAATGCCCATAAAGGAAAGTTAAAATATGAATCAAAAGAAGGAAAATACACAACAGTAACTGTAACATTGCCACTAGAAAAAGCCATCTAGTGGCTTATTTCTGGATAATAATCTTTATTAAAATTGTGCCCATTAGGATCCAACTTTAATAAAGTATCAGTATCTACTAAGAAAAACTTATACAACAAAATATTTTCTCCAGTATTAGTAACAGGATCATCCCAAGTTAAATCTAAATGTAACCATTTATCATCTATATTTACCAAATTCCAAATATGATTTTTATTAGACACTTTATAATTTGGAATTCCTAATTTATCTAAATATATTTTCATCGCATCACTATATCCACTACATAAAGCTATACCATCAATTAAAGGACCATTTGCTTTATGTGAATTAGAATTAGAAGTATCATTACCACTTTCAATGGCATCAGCCCTAGATTTATCATAAACACTATTATTTATTAAATAATCATGAAAAGCATTAATTTTTTCAGTTACATTCATACCATCACTAATATTAGAATTTATAAATTCATCTATTTTACCTTCTATAAGTTCAATTTCTTCTTTAGAATATAATTTATCGATGCTCATCGTAATTTTTCCATAAGAATTAAATTTAAAATAAACCTTTTCGTAACTATTATAAGGCGATACCATATTGTTTATAGTAGAAAGTAATGTTTGATTATGCGAAATATCCTCGAAGTCATTCATACAATTGTCATAAGTTCCGTCACAGTAAAAAGAAAATTCATCCACGCCATTTTCTAAAATAGTGTATATCGCATCAAGCATCCCTTGATAACTTTTAATATGAAATTCATCAGTTTTCTTTACAAATTGAAAACTAAATTGATCAGTATAATTATTCGCTAAAGGTAAGGCAAGTTTTTCGTGCTGCATAGCTTTTTGAACTATTACCTTTACAATATCAGCCCTATAAGTATATACAAATATTAAAAATATACACAAAACTATAGTACTAAGAATTTCTTTTTTCTTCATATAGCATTCCCCTTTAATAAAAAAAGTAAATTACTCCATTGCATTTACTTTCTTAGTTAATCTTGATTTTTTTCTTGAAGATGTATTTTTATTTAATACATTAGCGCCTGTAGCCTTATCAATTCTCTTAATGGCAATTTTTAAATTAGCTTCAGCTTCTTTTTTATCTTTTTTAGCAATAGCCCTTAAAGTATTTTTAACAGCTGTCTTTGTACTTGCTAAATAGTTATTATTACGTACTTCTTTTTTTTCGTTAACTAAAATTCTTTTTTTCGCGTTTTTTAAGTTGGCCATAATTTCACCTCCAAAGTCCATTCGTATATACATTTTAGCAAATTTCCAATAAAAATGCAATAAAAAGTTGATTTTTTGTTAAAAATAAAAAGAGAGGTGATAAATTTGAGCCATGAAATAGATTTAAAAAATAGCGCAGTGAGGACTGATCTGGCAATTGAACTAACCACAAACCATACACAAATAGAAGATAACGGTATTAAAATTACTAATATTAAACTAGATGAAAACGAAGCAGAAAAAATAGGAAAAAAGAAAGGAAATTATATCACCATTGAATTTGCTGATATTACAGATTATGAAAATAAAGACAAAGTTAAAACCGTTTTTATGAAAGAACTAAAAAAAATGCTAGAAAGCTTAAGAATAAAAGATACTGATTTATGCTTAATTATCGGTCTTGGCAATGAAAAATCAACCCCAGATTCTCTTGGACCACTAGTTATTTCTAAAACATTAGTTACTAATCATCTATATTTATATGGAAATTTAGAAGAAGGCTTTAGAAGAGTCTGCGCCATCGCTCCTGGAGTTATGGGAGAAACCGGAATAGAAACAAGCGACCTAATAAAAGAAGTTACAAACACTATAAAGCCAAATTTTATTATAGTAGTAGACGCCTTAGCTAGCTCCTCAGTTGAAAGAGTAAACAAAACCATTCAAATTTCTGATAGTGGCATAAGCCCCGGTAGTGGAATAGGCAACAAAAGAAAAGAAATCAGCAAAGATATATTAGGCATTCCCGTAATTGCAATTGGTGTTCCAACCGTAGTTGACGCCGCCTCAATTGTAAATGACACCATTAATTATATGTATTCACACTTTGCTTATCAAAAAGACAACTACAATAGGCCAAAAAACAAATTAACCTTTAATGTAAACTATTTAAAATACAGTAATAAAGCAAAAATAAAGCTAGAAGACAAAGAAAAACTTTTAGGAATTATCGGATCCTTAAATGAAGATGAAACAAAATCACTTATATATGAAGTTTTAACCCCAATCGGCTATAATCTAATGGTAACACCTAAAGAAGAAGACTTTATCATAGATAAACTTTCAGAGCTAATTAGTGAAGGAATAAACAACGCTTTACATAAAAACATTTAGTTATAAAAGGAAAAATAATTTTCCTTTTTTTCTACATTTTATTTAAAAAGAAAAACATATAATGTGGAAAAGGTGATAAATATGCAAAAAGCAAGACTCAAGAAGAAAAGAAGATTTAAATATAGATTAATAGGGTACGCCTTTATTATTTTTTTAGGCTATGAGCTTTCATTTAACATAATAATGAATTTAAAATTAGTAAGTAATAATGAATCATTTGTGAAAGCTTTACTTATCGATTCTAATTATCACATGCTATATGAAAAAAAAGCTAGTAATTTATTTACTAAAGCCTTTTCTAAAATATTAAACGTCAACGAACCAGAAACCATGTTAGAAAATATATTTCATCTAAAAGAAAGTAAAATAAAAAACACTAAAGAAATGGCTTATGTCAGTAATCCAAATGCCGAAGTAAAAGAAATAGATAAAGAACCAGAAGTTTACCTTTATAATACCCATCAAGGTGAAACATATGAAGGAAAAGCGCTAGAAGGTTATAACATAACCCCAGGCGTTATGATGGCATCTTACATTTTTCAAAATAAACTAGCCGATTACAATGTCAAAGCCTTAGTCATGGAAGATAACATAACAGACTATTTAAATTTAAATAATATGAAATACAGTAAAAGCTATAATGCCAGCCGAAAATTCTTAAAAGAGGCACTAGAAAATAACCAAGATTTAAAATTAATTATCGACATTCATAGAGATTCGGTGCCTAAAGACAAATCAACAACCATCATAAACGGTAAGCCATGCGCTAAAATATTATTCGTAATTGGTGAAGAATATGAAACCTATGAAGAAAATTTAAAAATGACAAATATTATTAATGATAAAATTAAAGAAAAATACCCAGATTTAACTAGAGGCATTATCACCAAAGGAGGTAAAGGAAGCAACGGTATTTATAACCAAGATTTAAGTCCTAAAATTACCCTAATGGAAATTGGATCCCATCAAAATAAAATTGATGAAGTATTAAATACTATAGACTTAATCGCCCCAATAATAGGAGAATACATAAATGAAACATGAAAAACAAAATAAAATATTTAAATATTTATTGCTGACAAGTTTTATAACCTTTTTTGCTCTATACACATCACAAAGTACAGGTTATTTCGAATATAAAAATAGTCAAAAAGTAGCTCTTACCAATGAACAAATAAGACAGTTTGAAGAAGATGTCAATAGTGGTAAAAACGTCGACGTCACCAAATATATTCAAATCAATAATAAAAACTATCAAAACAAAATATCGAAAGCTGGCCTGTCACTTTCAGGCACGTTAGAAAAAGGAGTCCGAAAAATCATAAATGAAAGTTTCAAAGTTTTATCAAAATTAGTGGGCGAATAATATAAAATGTGGTATTATATTTTTAGGTGATTTTATGAAACTAATAATTGGAAGCCACGTGTCATTTACTAAAGAGGAAGGCTTGCTTGGAAGCGTCAAGGAATCATTAAGCTACGATGAAAATACATTTATGTTTTATACAGGAGCCCCTCAAAATACCTTTCGAGCGCCAATAAATCAGGAAAAAACTAAAGAAGCTAAAGAACTAATGGAAAAAGAACAAATAGATATAAAAAACATTATTATTCATGCCCCATACATTATCAATTTAGCTAACGATAAAGACGAAGACAAATTTAATTTTGCAGTAAATTTTTTGAAACAAGAAATAAAAAGAGCTGAAAGCCTCGGCATAGATAAGATTGTCCTTCACCCAGGAAGCCACGTTGGAGTCGGAGAAGAAAAAGGGTTAGAAAACATCTCCAAAGGCCTAGACCTAGTTTTAGACAAAAAAGAAGGTCCAATCATTTGCTTAGAGACTATGGCCGGTAAAGGGACGGAACTTGGAAAGACATTTGAGGAACTAAATACCATAATCAAAAACGTTAAAAACAATCAAAGACTAATGGTGTGTCTAGATACATGCCACTTAAATGACGCCGGCTATGACGTTACCAAATTCGATGAACTATTAGATGAATTTGAAAAAATAATAGGCATAGAAAAAATCGGATGCATTCATATAAATGATAGTAAAAATGAAAAAGGTGCTCATAAAGATCGCCATGAAAACATTGGAATTGGAACCATTGGCTTTGAAAACTTAATAAATATAATCTATAACGAAAGACTAAAAAAAGTTCCTAAAATACTAGAAACTCCGTATATAAGTATAGACGGCGGAAAAGATCGCACTTATCCACCATATAAATTTGAAATCGAAATGATTAGAAACAAAAAATTTAATGAAAAATTTTTAGAAAGTATAAGAAATTATTATAAATAATCTTTATATTTTTCTTTATACATATAAAATAAATCACTTATGATCTTGCTTTTAGTTTTACCAAGCTTATCTTCTATTTTGTTAATAATTGGTAAAGGACTTCCATATAAAAGATCCTCCCAATTATTTTTTAAATAGAAGTGTAGTACTTCAGCGTCCCTCTCGTCTAAAGGAACATCATTTTCTAAACCAAAATTTAATATATCTTGAGTGGAAATTTTGTTTATATATTCCTTAATGATAAAACGCATAATTCCTCCTTATACAAAATTATATGAATAAAAGAAAGTAAGGTGATAAAAGTATGATAAATATTTTCAAACGAAAAAAAAGTATATATACGCCCAAAAAACGTAAGAAACCATATAAGAAAAAGAAAAAGTCATCATTAAGACTAAGTAAAAAAAGAACAACATATAATTACAGTATATATAAACAGAATAAAGACATCAAAGTAGAAATAGAAAAACGTTATAATATTCTTACTTTTATCGTCATTCTATTTTTATTAATACTATTGATAACATTATTTTTTATTCAAGTGATTGAAAATGATAAGTATAAAAAACAGTTAAAGACACTTACCAAAAAAATAATTTACGGCGAATCAGCGCCAAGAGGAAGAATATATGATAGAAATGGAAAACTAATTGTCGACAATACTCCATTAAAAGTAATCTATTATAAGAAACCAACTAAAGTTACTACCAAAGATGAAATCAAAACAGCATATAAATTAGCTGATATGATTGACTTAGAAATCAAAATAAATGACTATGATTTCAAAAATTTTTGGATAAAAAACAATAAAGAAAAAGCCAACGAAAAAATTACTAAAGAAGAGTGGAAAAAATTAGAAGAAAGAAAACTTACAAATGATGATATATACAAACTAAAAATTGAAAGAGTAACTGACGAAGACCTTAAAGCATACAATGAAAAAGACAAAAAAGCCGCATACATATATACCCTTATGAATACAGGCTATTCATACGCCGAAAAAGTAATCAAAAGTAAAGATGTAAGTGATGAAGAATATGCTTTGGTATCGGAAAATTTAAGTGATTTAAAAGGAATCAACACAAAATTAGCCTGGGAAAGATCATATCCTTATGGTGATACTTTCAAAAGCTTACTTGGAACCGTTTCAAGTAGTAAAAGTGGAATACCATTAGAATTAAAAGACTATTATTTAGAAAAAGGCTATAGTCTAGACGATAGGGTAGGAACAAGTTATTTAGAGTATCAATATGAAGACATTTTAAAAGGAAAGAAAAACAAATACGAAGTTGAAAATGATGGTTCATATAGATTGATTGAAGAAGGTAAAAGAGGAAATGACATAACTATATCAATAGATATAGAACTACAAAGAGAAGTTGAACAAATACTTGCAGAAGAAGTTTTAAGTGCTAAAAGTGAGCCCAACACTGAACACTATAATAGATCATTTGTTATAATCACAAACCCTAAGACTGGAGAAATACTAGCAATGACTGGCAAACAAGTCAAAGAAGAAAACGGAAAGCTCCAAGTCATTGATTATACACCAGGAGTTTTAACATCACCGGTAGTTGCTGGCTCAGTTGTTAAAGGCGCTTCGCAAACAGTAGGATATAATACTGGTGCTTTAAAAATAGGTGAAGTAAGATATGACAACTGCGTTAAAATAGCTGCTACTCCAGAAAAATGTTCATGGAAAAGTCTAGGAAGATTAAATGACATTACAGCTATTGCTTATTCGTCAAACACTTACCAGTACTACACCGCTATAAAAGTTGGTAAAGGAAATTATAAATATAATAAACCGCTTGTCATAGATAAAGAAGCCTTTAACACATATAGAAACACCTTTAAACAGTTTGGACTAGGCATAAAAACCGAAATAGACCTTCCAAAAGAAAGCACAGGCTATAAAGGAACTGATACGGCCCCAGGCCATTTACTAGATTTCTCAATTGGACAGTATGATAACTATACACCACTTGAATTATCACAATACATAGGAACAATTGCGACAAGTGGTAAAAGAATGAAACTTCACTTATTTAAAAATTTATATGGTGAAACTTCAGACACTAATGAAAAAGAATTAAATACCGTAGACACAAAACCAGAATATATGGAGCGCATTAGAGAAAGCTTTAAAGCCGTCATAGATTATGGAACAGGAAAAGGATATATCGATCCAGTATTTAGGGCGGCTGGTAAAACCGGAACTAGTCAAAGCTTTGTTGATACAAATAATGATGGAGTAGTTGATACCGAAACTATCAGTACAACATTTGTTGCCTATGCTCCTTACGATGATCCAAGAGTAACATTTACTATAATTTCGCCAGACATATCACATAATAACGGAAGAATAAGTCATCAATCAGCTATAAATAAGAGATTAGCCGATAGAGTTTCCAAAAAATACTTTGAAATTTCCAAGTAATTTGGTATAATATATCTAGAAATGTGAAAAGGAGGGATAATCATGGCTAAAAAAGGAGAAGCTAGAGAGAATATTACTTTAGTTTGTAGTGTGTGTAAAAATGAAAATTATAGAGTAGAAAAAAATAAAAGAAACACACCAGATCGTTTAAAATTAAACAAATATTGCCCTACATGTCAAAAACATACAGAGCACAATGAAAAAAAATAATTCATGGAGGTAAAGTATGATAAACATTAATGATATCAAAAATGGAATGACTATCATTATTGATGGTAATATCTATTTAATTTTAGAATTTTTGCACGTTAAGCCTGGTAAGGGCCCTGCTTTTGTTAGAATTAAATTAAAAAACTTACGTACAGGTTCAACTATTGAACAGACATTTAATACCAACATTAAATTTGAAAAAGCTATTGTTGAAAAGAAACCAATGCAATATTTATACGGTAGTGGTGACACATATAACTTTATGAATATGGAAACTTATGAACAAATAGATTTAACTAAAGATCAACTTGGCGATGACGCAAAATTCTTAAAAGAAGGGTTAGACTTAGACGTTACTTTCTATAAAGGTGAAGTTTTAGGTATTACTTTACCAGAAAAAATTGAGTATGGAATTTCCCATACTGAGCCAGCTGTTAAAGGAAATACTGCAACTAATGCAACCAAAGAAGCAACTCTAGAAAATGGTCTAACAATTAAAGTTCCATTATTTATAAATGAAAATGATAAAATAATTGTTTCAACTAAAGATGGAAAATATGATTCAAGAGCTTAATAAAAAGAGTAAAAAGGAGGAATAATATGCTAGAGAAAGAAAGATTTTTAGCAATCAAAAAATTGGCTAGAAACATTAGAGAAGATAACAAAGAATTATTTAAAAAATTAGAAAAAAAATCAAATGATGCAGCAATAAAAGAAAAAGACAAATTCATCGAATCTATAGTTAGTAATATGTCTATTGCATTCAGTGAAGGCGAACAAGGTAGAGAAGAAAAACAAATCTTTAGAGCTAATATTTTAATTCCTGATGATGAAGAATTTTATGATAGCTATTCTAAAGATAAAAATATTCGTAGCTTAATGAAAAAATATGCTGTTAATATCGAGGATGTAATGAGTAAAATAACTGAATTAAATATTTATGGAAAATATATTGAAGATCAAGAAGATGAATCAGATTTTGTTGACGAAATGGTTAAAATTTCGCCAAAAGAAGCTGAAAATTTATTAGATGAAATAGACAATCTATCAAATACCTTAACTAATTTAGATTTAACTAATAAAGAAGAAACTAGTGAAGAAAAACCAAAGAAACAGTCTAAATTCATAAACACAGAAGCCATTGAAACGGAAGAAGATAAAACCGTAAAAGAAGAAATCGTTGCTGATGATGATTTTCTTGATGAATCATTTGAAAATATAAATACAGCTATTTCTGGTTTTGTAACTGATTATAATAATTTGAAAGAAGAAATAAAATCAAAAGATAAAGAAGTTATAGCTTTACAAGACCAAATTAAAAAAATAACTGCCGCAAATGATAAATTAGGCTCAGAGATTGATCAATTAATATCAGTTAATGACAAATTAAAAGAAAACAACGAAGAATTAAAAACTGAAAATGAAAAAATGGATAAACGCATGAAAATTTTAGAAGATAAACTATATAAGAGTGCAACACTTCTTAAAAAACTTTATAATGGTATAAAAGGATAAAAACAGCTAATTAGCTGTTTTTTCTACATCATTTGATAATTTGATGTATTGTAGTTACTAGAATATGTTCCATTATTTACTAAGTTTTCAAGTCTACTAACCCTTTGTTCTAAAGAACTAACTTGGCTTGTTAAATTAGATAAATCAGATGAGCCGTAATTGTTTTGCAAAGTAGTTGTAGAACCACCAGGAACATTCATCATACCATTATTAGGATATCCCATCACATTATTTCCTGGCATGGTAATCATTTGGTCAGGCATAACCATTCCACCAAAACTAGGAATCATTTGTGGATAGATAGGATACCCCCCGCAGTTACGATCTTTTTTCAAACTAACTTACTCCTTTCATAATCTAATTAATTATATGCTTTTATCCATTTTTGGTGTATAATTAAACTGGTGACATTATGAGGTTAAAAAACGTTAAAGGCGCAAAAGAAATAATAGAAGCATCAAACTATATAATTAAAAACCCTAAAGATTATAAAGGAAAGTATAGTGAAATATTCAAAAATAAAAATGAAATACATTTAGAAATAGGAATGGGTAAGGGCGACTTTATCATCGGTATGGCCAAAAAATATCCAAACATTAACTTTATAGGTATTGAAATGTTTGATAGTGTTATGGTTAGAGCTGTTCAAAAACTAGATGACATAGACTTGCCAAATTTAAAATTAATAAGGTTTGATGCCACTGAAATAGATGACATATTCCATAAAGAAATAGATACAATTTACTTAAACTTCTCAGATCCATGGCCTAAAAATAGGCATGAACACCGAAGATTAACTAGCGAAAGATTTTTAAAAAGATATGATAACATCTTTAAGGGGAAAAAACATATTATCCAAAAGACTGATAACCGAAAATTATTTGAATTTTCAATTATATCATACGTCGAAAATGGTTATAAAATAAAGGAAATATCACTAAACCTTCATAAAGACAATCTTGAAAATGTCGAAACCGAATACGAAAAGAGATTTGTAAGCTTAGGCTATCCAATATATATGATAGAAGTATATAAGTAGACACTTATTTACATGTAAAGTAGCTGTTTTGCTGTTAAAAAAAAGCAAACTCTGATATAATCTAAAGTAAGCAGGTGTGTATATGAAGAGGAAAATAGTTTTGATAGGCTTGATTGCCTTAATTCTAACTGGATGCACAATTGTTAGAATTGATACGACATCGATTGACAACATAATTAACGTTGTCCTTTCTAAAGAAAGCGCTTTATATAACCATGTGGGAAGAGGATATAAGTATTATGTTCCTAGAGGAGTTACTTATATCGACAGTAGTGGCTCCAATGATAAACTTTATTCAAATGGTGTGTATTATTATTTATACTTGGACGAAATAAGCTATTATTATAAAAAAGCTATCAACTATAAAGAAGATAGTACAAAATTATATTCGCGGAGAATTGATAGAGGAAATAAAGTTGGTTACTTAGAAATATCTAAAAAAAATGACCTATACCTAATTGAATTTGTATATAATTACGCCAAGATAGAAGCCTTAGTTCCAGAAAAAGAAATAAATAATACAGTTTTAAATAGTTCATACATTTTATCGACAATAAAATACAACCATAATATAATAAAATTATCATTGAGTGATGACTTTCTAAAAAATAAAGAAGAAAAGTATAACGTATTTACACAACAACACAAAGACGAAAGTAGTTTCTTACGTTATGAGGAAAAGTAGAGGTGTGAGAGAATGGGTCTATTAGATAAATTTAAAAATCTATTTACTGAAGAAGTAGAAATTGAAGAAACTGAACCAAAAAAAGAAGAAATTCAAAAAGAAGTTATAAAAGTTGAAATACCTTCACCAGCGGAGAGTATTAAAACGGAAAAAATTGAATTTGAAGAGGAAGAACCTAAGAAAGAAGAGTATAAATTCCCATTTTTTGATGACGACGATTTTGATACCATAGATATCGAAAGGCCAGTAAAAGAAGAAAAACAAAAAAACCACCGGGAAGTTTATAATCCGCCAAAAGAAGAAAAGAAAGTATTTAAACCTTCACCAATAATTTCACCTGTATATGGATTTTTAGATAAAAATTATCAAAAAGAAGAGATTATACAAAAAAATAACGAGTATAATCCTAGAAAAGCTAGTGTCGATGAAATTAGAGACCGCGCTTATGGAAGCCTAGAAACGGATATCGAAACGACATTGTTTGGTAATAACCGGGTACTTTTTGATGAAAAGAGAGGCGTTGATGAAACAGAGAAAATAAAAGAAGAAAAAACCATTGATGAAATAAGGGATAACTATAGTTCAAGAACTATTGATGAAAAGCCAAGACATGAAAGTCTAAAAGAAGAAGATGATTTAACCGAACTATTAGAGGCTGAAATGGCAAAACCAGAAAAAGAAGAAAAAGTAAAGAAAAAACCAAGAAAAATCAGCGATAAAGAATTATTCAGTCTAATTGATTCAATGTACGAAGGGGAGATAAAATGACGATTGAAATTTCGGAATTATTTACCGGTCTATTTTATATACTATTAATGGTGTTAATAATCGCCCTTATAATATTCGTTATTAATGCGATTAAAACATTAGGCAAAGTTGACAAACTAGTTGATGACATCAGCCAAAAGTCAAACAAATTAGACGGTATGTTCTCAATAATTGATGGAGCAACTGATGCCGTAGTCGGCTTTAGTGATAATATTGTGGGCTTTTTCAGTAATGCCCTAGGAAAAATATTTTATAGAAAGAAGGAAAAAGAGGATGAGTAAAAAAGGATTAGGAAAATTTTTGGCTGGAGCTGGAATAGGAGCTGCTTTAGGTCTACTATTCGCACCAAAAAAAGGAGAAGAAACAAGACAAGATTTGAAAAAAGCATTTGAGGATTTAGTAAACAAAGTAAAAAACGTCGATGCTGACGAAGTACGTGAAACTGTAGAATTAAAAATTAATGAATTAAAAGAAGGAATTGCTAAACTAGATAAAGAAACAGTTTTATCAGAAGCTAAAAAACAAGCTAAAAAACTTCAAGATTCTGCTTCAGAATTAGTTGAATACGCCATTGAAAAAGGGACACCAATGATCGAAAAGTCAGCTAATGCTATTAAAAAGAAAGTTGCTGAAGTTTCAAAAGAAGTTACTAAAAAACTAGAAGCAAGTGAAAAATAGTCACATATGTGATTATTTTTAATAGGAAGTAAACTATGGACGACTTATGGAAATATGAAAAAGAACTATATAAAAAAAATATAAATTATATTGGTGGAACAGACGAAGCTGGAAGAGGGCCACTTTACGGACCCGTAGTTGCCGCTTGTGTAGTACTACCAAAAGATTTTAAACTAGAAGGGCTGACTGACTCAAAAAAACTAACTGAAAAAAAGAGAAATATTTTCTACGATTATTTAATAAATAATGTTATATATGGAGTAGGAATAGTTGGGCCTAAAGAAATAGATAAAATAAATATTTATGAAGCAAGTAGAAAAGCTATGAAAATAGCTATTGAAAAAGTAAGAAACCAAATAAACCTAGAATACATACTAACAGACGCTATGCCGATAGACTTAGATATTCCTGTATTTCCAATTATTAAAGGAGATGCTAAAAGTATAACTATCGCAGCGGCTAGCGTGATTGCCAAAGTAACCAGAGACAAAATGCTATACGAAATAGATAAAAAGTATCCCCAATATGGCTTTAAAAATCACAAAGGATACCCAACTAAGAAACATTTAGAAGCTATAAATGAATATGGACTAATAGACGGATATAGACTGACATACGGACCAGTAAAAAACTATTTAGAAAAAGGTCAATGTTAGAAAGGAAGACTATGATAATTAACACAAATAATAAAGATAATAATATTTTTAAAGGAATAGTTAAAAGAGGTTTTAATCAATCACCGGAAGAATTAAAAGAAAAACGTTTTAATATGATTCATAATATCAACAAAGATGAATCCACAAAAGAAGCTAATATAAGAAAACCATTACCAAATAAGCCAAATGATCTTAGTAATGCATTTAATAATTTAAGAAGATTAAATAAATAAGAATATAAAAGACTATAATTTGTATAAAAACATGTTATAATTAAAATAGGAGGCAGTGTACATGGCATATGAAGGAACAGGTAAATATTTTTTATTATTATTCTTAATTCTATTTATTGTTTACGTAACAGTAAAAATATCTCTAGCATACATATTTAAATCTGCTAAAATTTCAAGCTGGAAAGCATTTATACCATTTTATAATCGTCTGCTTTTAACTGACAAATTAGATTTAAAACGTTCAGTATTCTACAAAACGTTAATACCGGTTGTAAATCTATACTACTATTACATAATTATCTGTAAACTGCTAGAAGCTTATAACATGGATAGTAAAGAAGCCATTTATTTTCTTTTAATTCCAATGTATAAATTTCCGGAACTAGTTTTTAAAAAACCACAATTTATGTTACACCTATACGATAACACCAAAGAGTTTTTAAATAACGAAAAATCGCTATTTGAAAAAGGAAGTTCAACAGAAACTATAAACCCAAACTCCATTCATGAAGCACATGACAATATAAATCCAAATAATTATCAAGCAAAAACAAACCCACAACCTATAAATCAAAATGAAACGGTAACTTCTAATGATACACACAAACAAGAAACTATCATAGGAAAAACCCAAAATAGTGAAGCACTAAAGGTTTGTCCAAATTGTGGAACAAAGCTAGACCCAGCCGCTAAAATTTGTTTCTTCTGTGGTAATCAAATTTCTTGACAATACAATTAGTATCTACTATAATACTATAAAAGCTTAAACAAGAGGAGTAAATATCAAATAGTTTAAAGAGAGTCAGTATATGGTGTAAGCTGGTAACTATTAATATTGAAGGTAGCTTGTTAGCCGATTTTCTGAAATAACAGTAAGAAAGTACGTTTAGCCCGTTAAAGCTATTAAAGGTAAGCAACAACTTACAAATTAAGGTGGTACCACGTTCAAAACGTCCTTATACTAAGGATGTTTTTTTAATGATAAAAAAGGAGATGATTAACGTGTTAGATAAAAAATATAATCACAAGGAAGTAGAGAAAGAAAAATATGAAAATTGGATAAAAAAAGGATACTTTAAAAGTGGAGACACTTCTAAAAAACCATTTACGATCGTTTGCCCACCGCCTAATGTAACCGGTGTCCTTCACGTTGGACATGCTTGGAATATGTCTATTCAAGATATGATAATTCGCTTTAAAAGAATGGAAGGATATGATACATTATGGCTTCCAGGAATGGATCATGCGGCTATTGCGACAGAAGCAAAAGTCGTTAAGCGAATCAAAGATGAAGGTAAAACCAAGAGTAGTATTGGTAGAGAAGAATTTCTAAAAGAATGTTGGAAGTGGACATATGAACATGCCGAAATAATTAGAAAACAGTGGGGCAAATTAGGCTTGTCTCTAGATTATGATAAAGAAAGATTTACCTTAGATGAAGCACTTTCAAAGGCTGTCAAAAAAGTTTTTGTTGATTTATATAATGAAGGCTTAATTTATAGAGGTGAAAAAATAATAAACTGGGATCCAGTCGCTAAAACAGCTTTGTCAACTGAAGAAGTTATTTATAAAGATGATCCAGGAGCTTTTTATCATTTAAAATATAAAATAGATGGTACTGAAGACTATCTAGATATAGCTACGACTAGGCCAGAAACATTATTTGGCGACACTGCCGTCGCTGTTAATCCAGAAGATGAAAGATATAAAAAATACGTTGGTCAAAACGTAATACTTCCAATTGTAAATAAAAAAATTCCAGTTATAACCGATGAACACGCTGATCCAGAGTTTGGAACCGGATGCGTTAAAATAACTCCAGCACACGATCCAAACGACTTTGAAGTAGGCAATAGACATAATCTAGAAAGAGTAGTTGTCATGAATGAAGACGCTACCATGAACGAAAATGCTGGTAAGTATCAAGGAATGACCAGAGAAAAGTGCCGCGAAGAACTACTAAAAGACTTAGAAAAAGAAGGCCTGCTTTTAAGAATAGAACCCATGACCCACTCAGTTGGACACTCAGAAAGAACAGGGGCTGTTGTTGAACCATACCTTTCAAAACAATGGTTTGTTAAAATGAGACCACTTGCTGATAGAGTTTTAGAAAATCAAAAAGATAAAGATACAAAAGTAAACTTTGTTCCTACAAGATATGAAAAAACCATGAACCACTGGATGGAAATAACATACGACTGGTGTATTTCAAGACAATTATGGTGGGGGCATAGAATCCCAGCCTGGTACAAAGATAATGAAATATATGTTGGAACGGATGAGCCAAAAGAAGAAGGCTGGAAACAAGACGAAGATGTATTAGATACTTGGTTTTCGTCAGCACTATGGCCATTTGCTACTTTAGGTTGGCCAGACAGCACTGAATTATTAAAAAGAAACTATCCAAACAATGTGTTAGTAACTGCCTATGACATAATTCCATTTTGGGTTAATAGAATGACCTTCCAAGGATTACACTTTACAGGGTCTAGGCCATTTGAAGACTGCCTGATTCACGGATTAATCAGAGATAAAGAAGGAAGAAAAATGAGTAAATCTTTAGGTAATGGTGTCGATCCTATGGACATTATCGATAAGTATGGCGCCGATTCACTTAGATTTTTCTTACTTAAAAGTTCCGCACCTGGCATGGACTTAAGATATGATGAAGACAAGGTAAAGGCTTCATGGAATTTTATCAACAAACTATGGAATGCTTCAAGATTTGTTTTAATGAACATTGAAAATCTGTCAGTGACCACCTATACACAAAGCGAGCTAACGCTAGCTGACAAATGGATTTTAACTGAAAAAAATAAACTTGTTGAAAGTGTTACAAGAAACATGAATAGTTATAACTTCCATAATGCCGGGAACCAAATATATGATTTTACATGGTCTAAATTCTGTGACTGGTATATTGAACTATCTAAGAATAATATAAATACAAACACAAAAGTTGTACTGTTAGAAGTCCTTACAACAATACTAAAATTACTTCACCCATTTATGCCATATGTAACAGAAGAAATATACCAAAAACTACCAGTTAAAGAAAAAGAATCTATTATGATATCATCTTACCCAAAATATAATAAAGATGAAATATATACTAAAGAAAGCGAAAAATTAGATAAAATAATAAACGATATCGTTTCAATTAGAACTTTAAAATTAAATAATAACATAAAAAAAGATGCTCTAGTAAAAATTAATTGCTTACCAGAAACCTATAATATATATGCTGGTTTGTTAAAAATAAAAGATGAGAATATAGTTACCGAAAAACAAACCCTAAACAATGTAAATTATAAATCAAATATGATTGATATTACATATTATTTCAAAGCTGAAGAGGTTGACGAAACAGCTAAACAAAAAGAAATAGAAGCGTTGCAAGAGTCAATTCAAAGAAGAGAAAAACTACTTTCAAATGAGAACTACATTAACAAAGCTCCAAAACAAATAGTAGAATCCGAAAAAAAGAAACTAGAAGAAGAAAAAGAAAAACTTCAAATATTACAAAAATAATATCTTAACAAAATTTTAAAATAGGTTATCTATTGATTTATGTCAAAAAATGTGATATATTAAAAATAAAGTAAGGGGCGAGGAGGTGATACTGATGAAACAAAATCAAAAAGGTTTTACTCTAATTGAACTTTTAGCTGTAATCGTTATCTTAGCTATTATCGCCTTAATTGCTACACCAATGGTTCTAAATGCCGTAGAAGATGCAAGACAAAAAGCTGCTGAAGCTAGCGCATACGGTGTTGTCGAAGCTGTAAAACGCGCGTTTTCACAAGCTCAATTAGATACAAACGCTCCAACAAGTGTTACAGTTGACTTTGCTGATAATAAAACATTAACAATCGGTGAAACCAATAAGAAAGTTGCCATAAATGGTAATAAACCAGAAAGTGGTACAGTTTCAATAGACGAAAACGGAAAAGTAAAAGTTGAAAAATTAAAATTTGGTAAATATTACTGCGGTGGAGAAGACACAGTAACATGTACTACTAATCCAGATGGTGAAACTACTTCAGATTAATAGGATGACTTAGGTCATCTTTTTTCTTGAATAAAAATACTCATTATGTTATCATTATAATAGAGGCTGATAAGATGGATGATAATGTAAAAGGAATAAAAATGGTTGAAAACGGGTTAGTTATTATTGTACTTTTTATCATTATAATGATACTATTTCCTGCAGTAACTAAATTAATAAACAAATCAATGCAGACATCAGCCCAAATAAGCACCAAAAATATCATCGAAAATGTAAAGACCTTATATACTACAATAAACCTAATCGATGAAGTTAACTTACCATTCAAAGTAGTTTATAATGAAAACGGTTATAAAATTTATAGCAACAATAATGAATATACTCCTGGTGCAATGGCAAGAGCTACTATGAAAGGGAAAATGCCTACTAGTGGCAGTATAGAAATAACTAAAGATGGAGTTGTCGTTGTTACAAATCTTAAATTTGGCAGCTATACATGTAATCAAATTAATACTACCATGCCAGTATGTGAAAAATAACGGTTATTGCATTATAATCGTTTTTTCTTTATAATTAAATTAGGTGATAAACATGAAACAGGAAAACATCAGAAACTTTTCAATTATTGCTCACATTGATCACGGCAAAAGTACTATTGCCGACCGCATTTTAGAACTTACAGGAGCAATTACCGAAAGAGAAAAACAAGATCAATTATTAGATAGTATGGACCTTGAAAGAGAAAGAGGCATAACCATAAAATTAAACGCTGTACAACTACACTACAATTATAAAAATAATGACTATATAATGCACCTAATAGATACCCCAGGACACGTCGATTTTTCGTACGAAGTATCAAGAAGTTTAGCAGCCTGTGAAGGCGCCGTTTTAGTTGTGGATGCTGCTCAAGGAATCGAAGCTCAAACTCTAGCAAATGTCTACCTAGCTATAGAGAATAATTTAACAATAATTCCGGTCATTAATAAAATAGACCTGCCTAATGCCGATGTTCCTAGAGTAAAAAAAGAACTAATTGATACACTAGGATTTAACGAAGACGAAATATTATTAACAAGTGCGAAAACGGGAGAAGGAATAAAGGAACTAGTTGAAGCCATAATTGATAGAGTACCTGCCCCAAAAGGAGATAGAAACGGCAAACTAAGAGCTTTAGTTTTTGATAGTCACTTTGATCCCTATAGAGGTGTAGTTGCTCTAGTTAGAATAGTTGATGGAAAAATAGAAGTCAAAGATAAAATTAAATTAATGGCCACAAACGCTATTCACGAAGTAACTGAGCTCGGAATAAATAATCCAAAAGAAGAAATAAAACAAGAATTAGTCGCAGGCGAAGTAGGATATATATGCGGAAGTATAAAAAGTATTAGTGATATTAAAGTAGGAGACACTATAACTCTAGAAAAAAATCCAGCAGATGAAAAATTACCAGGATATAAGCCTATGAAACCAATGGTTTTTTGCGGATTATACCCCGTAGAATCAAATAGATACACAGACTTAAGAGAAGCTTTAGAAAAATTAAAACTAAATGATGCCGCACTAGAATTTATTCCTGAAACATCAGAAGCCCTAGGCTTTGGCTTTAGATGTGGATTTTTAGGTCTGCTTCACATGGAAATAATTGAGGAGAGAATCGAAAGAGAATTTAACATTGATTTAATTGCCACAAGTCCATCGGTAATATATAAGGTAACTAAAACAGACGGTGAAATTATAAATATTGACAGTCCATCTAAAATGCCAGATAGACAAAATATAAAAGTAATAGAAGAGCCATATATAAAAACAAACATATATGTTCCAACCGAATATATTGGACCTATTATGGAACTATGTCAAAATAAAAGAGGAAATTATATAAGCATGGAATACATAAATACTGAAAGAGTAAATATTCATTATGAAATACCACTTTCTGAAATAGTCTACGACTTTTTTGATAAACTAAAAGGTGTAACTAGAGGATATGCTTCATTTGATTACGACCTAATTGGTTATAAACCAAGTGACCTAGTTAAAATGGATATATTGCTAAACGGAAACGTTATTGACGCCTTAAGTTTAATTGTCCATAAAGACTTTGCCTATAAAAGAGGAAAAGCCATTGTTGAATCCCTTAGAAAATTAATTCCAAGACAATTATTTGAAGTTCCAATACAAGCCGTAATTGGTTCAAAAGTAATATCTAGGACTGATATAAAAGCTTTAAGAAAAAATGTTTTAGCTAAATGCTATGGCGGAGATATTACAAGAAAAAGAAAACTACTCGAAAAACAAAAAGAAGGCAAAAAAAGAATGAAAATGGTTGGTAACGTAGAAGTACCACAAGAAGCATTCTTAGCTGTATTAAGTATGGACGAAGAGTGATGACATAGTAGAAGCTAATGATTACCTTGCAATTATCCCAACACCAAATGAAAAACAAATTTTAGGCAATAATTTCTCATATGAAGTAAATAAAAATATAGAAGAAATAAAAAATACAATTGTAGGAGAATTATGAAAAAAATATGTAAAGAAAAACAAACACCAAAAATGAGCGCTTATATTCACATTCCTTTCTGTTCAAAAATATGCGCGTACTGTGATTTTCCAAAAGTGTTAAAAAAAGATGAATGGGTGGATGAATATTTAAAAGCTTTAGAAAATGAAATAAAACAAAATTATAAAGGCGAAGAAATAGAAACAATATATATAGGTGGTGGAACACCAAGCTCACTAGATATAAAATCTTTAAATAAACTATTTGACATAATAAAAATTTTCCACACTAAAAAAGATACTGAAATCACCTTAGAAGCCAATAGTGAAGATTTAAACGACGAAAAATTAGAATTTTTAAAAGGACATATTAATAGATTAAGTATTGGCGTTCAAACATTTAATCAAGAAAAAATAAAAGAGCTAAATCGAACCTTAAATATTAAAAACTTAAGAAATGCTTTTAACTATTTTACTAATATAAATATTGATTTAATGTACGGTTTTAAAGGGCAAAGTATTAAAGATGTAAAAAAAGATTTAGATAATATAATTAACTTAAACCCAGCCCACATATCTACTTATAGCCTTATATTAGAACCTAATACCAAATTATTTATAGACCATTACCAAGAAATAGACGAAGACATAGATAGAAAGATGTATGATCTTATAAATAAAACATTAAAAGAAAACAAATACATACATTATGAAATAAGCAATTATGCAAAAAAAGATTTTGAATCAAAACATAACTTAGTATATTGGAATAATCAAAATTATTATGGATTTGGTTTAGGCGCAAGTGGATACATAAAAAATATTAGATATGAAAATACTAGAAGCCTAACAGATTACCTAAAAGGAAAATATAAACTCCATACACATATTTTAGACATAAATGAAACTATTCAAAATGAATTTATGTTAGGTTTTAGAAAAACAAAAGGAATAAATAAACAAAACTTTAAAGAAAAATACAATATAAATATAAATGATATAAAAGAAATACAAAAATTAAAAGAAAAAAATTTTTTAAACGAAACAGGCACAAACATATTCATTAATCAAAATTACTTATATACATCAAATGAAATTTTAGTTAAGTTAATAGATTTCACTTTACACGAACAATAGTTTGTGATATATTGTAGCTAGGTGGTAGTATGAAAGAAGAGATTTTTAAAAGAGAACTTTCTTATATAAAAAACAATAAATATAAAGAAAATGCTAAAATATTAATTAATTTACTTCCAGACTATTTTTTTAAAGTATCTGCATCTTCGACCGGAAAATATCATCCGACCTTTGCCCTAGGAGATGGTGGACTTGTTAGGCACACAAAAGCAGCCGTTAGAATAGCACATGAAATACTTTCCGACAACTCCATCGGTGATATATTTACAAGTGATGAGAAAGACTTAATGATAATTTCCATAATTATGCATGACGGTTTAAAACATGGGATTACCGAAGAAAAATATACAAGATTTGACCATCCAGTTTTAATGGCCAACTTTATAAAAGAAAATAAAAATGCCTTAACACTCACAGAAAGTGAAATAGAATTTATAGCGTCAGTCATATCAAGTCACATGGGACCTTGGAACACAAATCCATATAGTGATGTAGTGCTTCCACTTCCAAAAAATAAATATCAAAAATTTGTCCATATGTGCGACTTTTTAGCTAGTAGAAAATTTTTGGATATCACATTTAAAAATAACGACATAGAAAGTTAGGTGAAAAACCATGTCAAAATGGGATAAAGAGTATTTAAAATTATGTAAGAAAATAATTAATGAAGGAATAAAAAGTCCAAATAGAACCGGAATTGATACTTATAAAATTCCAAGTTATCATTTCCACCTAGATGTAGGAGAAGAATTCCCAATTCTTACAACAAAACAAACATATTCTAGACAAGCTTTTCTAGAAATGTTGTGGATTTATCAAGAAGCGTCAAATGATGTTAGAGATCTTCAAAATGCAAATGTTCATATTTGGGATGAATGGGAAATAGCCGAAGATGGATATTGGTATGCCAAACAGTATAAAACTGATAAAGACGGTAATCAAATATTAGACTTTGATAGAAAATACTTCGGAAAAGAATATGCTCATACTATTGGGACAGCTTACGGCTATGTTGTTAGAAAATATAATCTCGCAAATAGAGCTATTAAACTAATAAAAGAAAATCCTTTTGATAGAAGAAATGTTATAAGCTTATGGCAAGAAGCCGACCTAGAAACTGGCGTTTTAAAACCATGCGTTTGGTCGAGTGAATGGGATGTTACAAATGGAAAATTAAATGCTTGGGTTCATCAAAGAAGTTGCGATGTGCCATTAGGCCTTCCATTTAATGTAACTCAATATTCCGCCTTACTATATTTATTTGCTAAAGAAGCAGGATTAGAACCAGGAACACTAGATTGGTCTATTAAAGATGCCCAAATCTATGAAAACCAAGTAGAAGGAATAAGAGAACAGTTGGAAAGAGAAAAACTAGAAGAACTTCCCGCACCAGCCTTATGGGTAAATCCTGATAAACACTTTGGACAGTACGATTTTTCAAAAGAATGTAAAGATATTAAAGTTAAAAACTATAAACATCATGGCCCAATAAAATTCCCAATCGCCCAATGATTAATATGATTGCTGCTATTGGTCAAAATAATGAATTAGGCAAGAATAATAAATTAATTTGGCCATTAAAAAAAGACCTAGAATTTTTTAAAGAAATTACTTGGGACCACGATGTAATAATGGGAAGACGTACTTTTGAGTCATTGCCAAAACTACTTGCTCATAGAAACCATATAGTCCTTTCAAATAAAAAAATAAATATTGAAGGTGTTAAAGTTTATAACGATATGAAAGCCATAATCATGGATTGCAAAGATAAAGAAGCTTTTGTAATTGGGGGAGCATATGTCTATAAAGAGTTTTTAGAATATGCAGAAAAAATATTTTTAACTCAAATAGAGGCCGAGGACAAAGATGCCGACACCTTTTTTCCACAGTTTAACAAAAAAGAGTTTCAAAGAATATATCTAGATGAAGATATGGAAAATGGAATACTATTTAAACACGTACTTTATAAAAGGAGGTAACTTATGAAAGGAAAATTAATTGCCATTGAAGGAACAGACTGCTCCGGAAAAGAAACACAAACAAACCTACTCATAAAAAGACTTCGTAAAGAAGGACACCAAGTACAAAACTTTAGTTTTCCAAATTATAATTCACCAACTGGAAAAATCATTGGTGGACCATATTTAGGAAAAGAATATCTTGGAAATAGCTATTTTGAAGAAGGACCAGTTAATGTTGATCCTAAAGTTGCTTCATTATATTACACTGCTGATAGAAAGTACAATATCGATAAAATAATTTTCTTACTCGAAAATGGTTATAACGTTATATTAGATAGGTATATTTATTCAAACATGGCCCATCAGGGTGGGAAAATGAAAGATAAAAAAGAAAGATTAGAAATGTATGACTTCCTTGAAAAATTGGAATTTGAATTAATGGAGCTTCCTAAACCAGATATAACTATATTCCTGCATATGCCTTATGAAGCTGCAAAAGAATTAAAAGAACATAGAAAAGAAGCCCCAGATGGTCACGAAAAAGACAAAAGCCATTTAAAAATGGCTGAAGAATCTTATTTAGAACTTGCAAAAAGATATAACTTTGAAACCATTGAGTGTGCAGACGGCATTCACCCTAAGAGCATAGAAGATATCAGCAGGCAAGTTTACAATAAAATAAAACCATTATTAAATATAAAAAATGAAAAGCTTATTTAGATTTAGTAGGCTTTTTTTATAAAGATATATAGACAATTTTCATATAATGATATGGTGATAACATGAAAATAATCGCACATAGAGGTAATGATTCGATTCATAGAGAAAACAGCATGGACGCCATAATCAATAGCCTAAATACCAATTATATAGATGGAGTTGAATTTGACATAAGACTTACTAAAGATAATAAATTTATAATTAACCATGATCCGTTTTATCACGAATATTTCATTAAACAAACAAATTCAAAAAAACTCCAAAAGCTAGGCTTAAATACTTTAGGAGAACTGTTAGATAAAATAGATAGTGATAAAATACTATTAATAGAAGTAAAAGAAGACGATAAAAAAATAAGAAAAACATCCAAATATCTATATCAAATTCTATGTAAATATAAATTAAATATATACGTATGTAGTTTTAATTATGAATTTATAAAATACTTTAGCACAAAGCATAAAGATATAAAATGTGGTCTTATAATTGGAGCCGGTTTAAATAAAAATCATATCATAAACAATTTTGATTTTAACTCTGTAAGCTTTAGATATAAAGGAAAACTACCAAAAAAAGAAACATTTCGCTGGACTATTAATTCGCCGAAAAATATAAAAAGTAAAAACGAAAATATTATTACCGATAAAGGTAAAAGAATATATGATTTTATTAATGAGAAAGAATTTTGATTTCTTCGCTCAGTATAATATTATTTTTATCGATAGAATTTACTAAATTAATGACCTGCTTAGTTCTTTTTCTAGCACCGCTTACTATAACTATATTTCCATTATCACTCCTAACTTTATCCACATCAATATTATTAGCTTTCAATTTACGAACTAAAGAAGAAATTTTTTCTTCTTTTATTTTTATCATAAATAAATTAGTCCCTAAAGCAATTTTTTCTTCAATTAAAGAACCAACATATGACCCAACTAAAGCCCCAAAAGAAAAAGCTACAACTTTCCAAAAGTCTTGCATAAAATTAATTAAAACAGTGCCAGCTAAAAGAACCCAAATAATCGTTGTTATAAACTGTAAAATTGCCCCAAATAATTTTTTTCCATTACTAACGACAATTAATCTCAAAGTAGCTAATGCATCTTCTATAATTTTAAATAAAAAAATTCCTAAATATATAAAGTTCATAAACTCACCTAAAAATAGTTTGCCAAATAAAACAAGCAATTATACAAAATTTGCTTTTAAACTTGAATTAATATATAATTTATAAAAGGAGGGGAAAAATGATAATAGATTTAACTCCATTAAAAGCTGGTTTAAAAGAACAAATAGACATAAATGAAGAATTATTATTTACCAAAGAAGATTTAAAAGATACAGAGCTTATAGACCTTCAGAATGTAAAAGTAGAAGGGCAAATTTATATAGATAGTTTAAATAGTTACATTTTAAATTTAACTATCAAAGGTAAAATGATCTTACCTTGTTCTAGGACATTGAAGCCAACAGACTATGAATTTGAAACAAAAATTGATGAAAATTTAGAAGAAAATGAAGAAAAATTCAAAAAAAACCAAAAAACTATTGATATTTTGCCAATAATATGGGAAAATATACTAATGGAAATTCCCATTAGAATTATTAAT
>AUXO014808144.1_pt1 | contig 28170 bp, 29 predicted proteins | sample 768731 | NCBI WGS metagenome assembly AUXO01 (sample SAMN02715735, study PRJNA202380) | gut metagenome | biome: sheep rumen | host: Ovis aries | place: New Zealand: Palmerston North
TCCTTTCGGAATCTTCCTTTCTACAGACTGATTGACAGTATATCAATCAATCCAGCGACAATCAAAGGTATCAGTTATGGGTCAGGCAGATAGGGTGCTAACAGTATACAATCCAGCTTTTTCATTATAATTCAAAAAAAAGACCTAAATCATTATATTTTCCAATAATAATTTAGGCCTTTGAATATTATTAGTGAAGCGATGTAAACGTTACTTTATAATTACTATTTCCATCTGTTAAGGTATCTATTGTCCCCTCATTCTCAACATCTAACACTTTAGCTCTAAACATATAGGGCTGTAATTCTCTGCACCTTGATTTCTCCCATTCAGGTATTGCGTAAAAGAGTGAAAAACTCTCGTTCTTGACTCTACTTGCTGTCATGTAGCCAAAAAGCGTATGTTCGAAACTATGAAGTGACGTTTTCCAGTTATGAGCTTTAGGATAGTTTATTACCGGCTTATCTGTTGCTCCATCTACCATATGCCAGATTTCTCCATGCTCGTGATCGGTCATTACATCAAACCAGTACTTGTGCGTGTTATTCAAAAATCTATAATAAGACGGATCATGAATAGAAAGTATTTCTGCAGCCTGGTCTAGTTCTGCCAAAATCCACCACTCTTTATCTATATCAAGATTTCCATTCTGGTCAAAACGCCTTGCCCAAGAACCATTTTTTTCTATATATGCATCCAGCAATATTCTATGTATCTTAGGTCTTGCAAAGTTAATATACTCCACGTTATTTAGAAGTTCGCCAACTTTTAAAATAACCCAGAATGTCTTTACTGAGTGACCAAAATCTGTATGATCAGTTCCCAGATTCATACTCATGGCATCACTGTCAACACCCCAGAAAAATCCATATTGTTCGCTATAGAACTGCGTAATAAGAATATCTGTAATCTGCTTCATATCATCACGCCACTTCTGTGCATAAGGCATTGGAAGTGCTGGAGTTATCATCAACATGTATGCATATAGCTGATCTAATTGAGCTACTATCTGAACTTCTGGATTATCTTTCAAAAATCTTGGAAGCCACGTTAAATACCCTCTTTTCTCATCCATATATACGTTAAAAATATAGTCATGGAGCTGAAAAATCTTAAACATAACACTTTTATCATGTGTCAAAAAGTAATACATTCCAAGACCTGTAAGTCCGTACGCAAGATCCTGACTGGTACGTTTCCTGTAATCAGAATCCCATTCTTTGGTAGTACTATTCTGAGTAACGTGCATGCCGTAGTTTCCATCCATAGCATTCATTAATTCCATAGCACCTTTTTTGCAAATATCAAGATATTCAGTCTTACCCGTCATATGATATGCAATGCCAAATGCATAGGTTAATCTCGAGTGTGCTCTTACGTAATTATTATCTTCGTCAACCAAACCTGAAGTGTCAGAAGATTTTTTTGCTTCTACAAACTCTTTTGGCCAATCCTGTTTTGAAGCCGGAAGCACATGACCATCATTTGTAATATAAGTTGGAAACAAAGAATCTTTTATATCAGTAATCTCGGGTTTATTCCAGAATTTAAGCAAATCATCGTTTAAATGATTCATCCAGTCCTCGGGTTTATAAGCTCTGTCAATTAACTGCTGCAGATTAAATGCTTTATGACTTATCATAAGCGTTTTTCCTCCTTAGTGTTATTACAGACTTGCCTGATTCGGTAACATCATCTACTAAAACTCTTTGCTTATTACCATTTAGAAGTGTCAAAAAATCTACAACTCCGCCTTTCTCAGGTGCAAAAGCCAAAACGACAGCATTATTTTCTTACGATAACGTGCAAAAGTTACATTTTAAAGCATATATTGTGATGATTTGTTTAAGAAAACAGCCATATTTATTGTATATTTTTAACGCTATATCGTCAATATTAAAACGCATTTATGCCCCAATAGAAATACTATAGTATCAGCAAAAACAGTTAACTTGCCGCTAAGAAGGCGCAGTGATCAAGCGCCATACGACATTCCCGGATTCAATATAAGCTTCTGATCAAAGGCCTTCTTTATATTCCTCATAAGAGCAATGTTAACTGCAGGTGTGGTCTCCAGCAGGTATTTCTGCTTGCTGAGACCGATACCGTGCTTTCTCCCCAGATTGTCGGAAAGGTACTGTGGATCGATATTCTCGGTAATTACACGATCTTCGTCTTTTATGATTTCAAGTAATTCTTCTCTCATAGATTGGCCCTTATACTCTCGCAGCACTCGTGAAAGCGCTTTTTATCGTTATCGCTGAGTGGTATCTCCACTACTCTTTCAACTCCGCCTCGTCCGACAACCGCCGGAACGCCGACGAACAGTCCACTCTCGCCGTACTCTCCTTCAAGCAATGCACTTACCGGAACTACGGCTTTTTCGTCGTAGCGGATGTATCTTACAAGTCTTGCGGCGGTCAGTGCAATGGCGTACTCGGTACAGAATTTCCCATTGTATGTAATCCAGCCGCCTTCTTTTGCGTCTTTTTCAATCGCGTCAAGATCAAGCTTCACGCCCTCGGCCTTCTCATATTCTTCCAAAGACAGGCCGTTAAAACTGATGACTGACTCGGGTGCGATCTGATTGCTTCCGTGCTCTCCTATCATGTATGCCGTCAAAGACTGTGCGCTGATACCTGTGCTCTCCTGGAGCCTGAGCTTAAGTCTGGCTGTATCAAGGCCTGTTCCGGTTCCGAAAACCTTTCCTTTTTCAAAGCCCAGCAGGTCGCTTAGTTTCTTGGTTATCACATCGCAGGGATTTGAAATGTTAATGAGTATCCCGTTAAAACCTGAATCCCTAAGCCTGTCAGCGTAAGACCGAATGGCCTTTGAATTGAATTCAAGCTCCATAAGCCTTGTGCCCGTGCCCTTCAGAGCAGCTATATCTCCGACAGCGTTGATGATCACATTCCTGTCCCCAAGGTCTTCGATTTCACCGATCCTCACGCTCACTTTATGCGGGAGAAACTCCATTGAGTCCAGAACGTCCTGTCTTTCGGAAGTGAGCTTTTCCTTTTTCTCCTCAAGATCCACCAGCAGAAAATCATCCGCCAGTCCCTGAAGTGCCAATGTATATAAAACATGCGCTCCCACATGTCCGAGTCCGATTATTCCGACTTTAAAATCACTCATGGTCCTCACCTCGTTTTACTCTCTGTCCAGCCACCATTTGGCGTAGTTTGCGTAGATGGCTGCCCCGATTTCCAGTACATCCTCATCTATGTCAAAATCGAATGTATGGTACGGGTTCTCCGTACCCTTTTTGTCCGGATTTCCGGTTCCGAGGTACACGTAGACTCCCTCGATCTCTTTCTGATACTCGCAGAAATCATCTCCGGATAAAAAGATCTTTCGGTTTGTTACTACATTTTCGCTTCCAACAGTTTCTTTTACCACCGCGATAGCCTCGTCGCAGGTCTCGTCTGGGTTGACCAGCACGGATGCAAAGTCTTCCCACTCTATGCCTGCGCTTGCCCCGTAGATCCCTGCAATTGAATGTGCAGTCTCTTCTATCAGTTTGTTGACTCTTCTTCTGTTCTCATCCGAGACGTTTCTCGTGGTTCCTTCAAGCACCGCATCAGCTGCTACGATGTTGTAGGCTGTGCCGGCCCGGAGTTTACCAACGCCCAGAATGACGGGCTCGATCGGTGATGTCATTCTAGAGACGATGCTCTGCAGGGTGACAACGATCTGTGATGCGATGTACAGTGCGTCGATGCCTTTTTCGGGATTGCACACGTGGGATGACCTCCCGGCGATCCTTATGGTAAAGTGGTCAACACTGGCATTGTTGATTCCCTTTTTAATCCCGACGGTTCCTGCCTTCAGGTCAGGTGCGCAGTGAATTCCGAGTATCCTGTCTGCGTTTCCCAGAGTCTCATTTTTTTTGTGGCAAAAGACCTTTCCGCCGGCCCCTATCTCTTCTGCAGGCTGGAACAAAAACCTGACTGTCCCCGAAAGCTCTTTTCCCTGAACCGCTAAGAGTTTCGCCGCGCCAAGGAGCATGGCTGTGTGCGCATCATGTCCGCAGGCATGCATCACGCCTTTATTCTCGGAGCCGTAGGCCCTGCCTTCAATTTCCTCGATGGGTAGTGCATCGATATCCGCCCGGAGTGCGACTTCTCTTTTTGAAGGTATGCCGCCTTCCAGGACACCGACTACGCCTGTCTCGGATACTCTGTAATGCCGGATTCCAAGTTTATCCAGTTCTTCCTCTATCCTCTCGCTGGTCCTGTACTCCTGAAAAGACATATTCGTGAGTGTTCTTTTTTGCTATCGTGTCACCTGCAAACTGGAACACACTCACAGCCAATACCAGAACTATTACTGTTGCCCAGGTTATGTCCGTCATGTTTCTGTCATGTCCGTATCTTATTGCGAAATCACCAAGGCCTCCGGCTCCGACAACGCCCGCCATTGCTGTAAGTCCCAGAAGGCTGATGGCAGTGATCGTAGTGGCTCTAGCCAAAGGACCGATGCTCTCTCTCAGGTATACCCTGAAGATGATATCGAGTGGTGAAAGTCCCATCGCTGTAGCGGCTTCCACGAGGCCATCCGATGTCTGTGCCAGCGCTGACTGTACCTGTCTTGTAAAAAACGGAACGGCTCCGAATACCAGTGGAACGATCGCTCCTCTTATGTATATCGCTGTTCCCATGATTGCTCTTGAAAGGGGCATCAGAGCTGTCAGCAGAATGATGAACGGGATCGATCTGAACAGGTTGGTGATGATATCCAGCGTCTTGTATATGTACCTGTTTTCCAGTATTCCGCCGGTTCTCGTGACGGTAAGAATGATACCGAAGATAAATCCTATAACGAAGACCAGGGCTCCGGCCCAAAGCTCCATGATAAATGTGTCTATTATCGCCTGAATGAAATCGCTCCATTTATCTGTAAGGTTGGGTAATAACTCAACAAAAAAGTTGTTCATCCTTGTACTCTCCTTTTAACCTAAGCTGATCCGATCTACTCTTACGTTCTTTTCTTTCAGGTAATGAATAGCATCTTCAATGTTTTTTGGCTCTCCGTTAAATACAACAACGGTTCCGCCGATGGGTGCTCCGGATACGATCTCAACATCCGCCAGCAGGATATTTAAATCCAAGTCAAACTTCTTGGTTACTGTCGAGATCAGAGGCTCTGAAATATCCTTCTGCAAGTATGTAAGTCTTGCAAGTACGTCACCGTCCTTTATGGTAATGCTCTCGTTGTTTTCCTTGAGGATGTCTTCGAGCTTGTACAGGTTGGAGGTTGTCTTTATGAAATCCTTTGTGAGCTTTTCTTTTGGATTTGCAAAGATCTCAAAGACTTCTCCGGTCTCCATGACTTCTCCCTGGTCCATTACGGCTACTCTGTTGCAGATCTGCTTGATGACATCCATCTCGTGAGTGATGACCACGATGGTGATATTCAGCTGTTCGTTGAGCTTCTTAAGGAGCTTCAGGATTGAATCCGTTGTCTGAGGGTCGAGTGCGCTTGTGGCCTCATCCGAAAGCAGGATTTTGGGATTGTTCGCCAAAGCTCTTGCAATGGCCACTCTCTGCTTCTGTCCTCCCGAGAGCTCTGCCGGATAAGCTTTTTCTTTGTCGGAGAGTTCAACAAGCTCCAGGAGATTTCTGGCTCTTTTATAGATCTCTTCCTTGGAAAGGCCGCTGCGTTTAAGCGGAAGTGCAATATTATCAACTACGGTTCGTGAAGGCATCAGGTTGAAGTGCTGGAAGATCATTCCGATTTTCTTGCGCTCTTCCCTCAGCTGCCTGGGGCTGAGCTCCGTTATGTTAAGTCCGTCTATCTTCACATTTCCCGAAGTAGGTTTTTCAAGCAGGTTGATACATCTGACCAGCGTTGATTTTCCGGCTCCGGAAAAACCGATGATTCCGTAGATATCGCCATCTTCGATTTTGACAGATACATTTTTCAGTGCTTCAACATCTTTCCCTGCGCCGTCTGAAAATGTCTTTACTATGTTTTCTAATTCAATCAACGTGATTGCCTCCATCTTTGTTTTTTGTTGCTTGCGAATCTTTTCATATGCTAACACCGGATGTTCGGTCTTGTATAATTCAGATAAGTTATACGTGACTATAAACTTTGCTTATAAGGCGAAAAAAAGCCCCGGAGAATAAAGCTTCTCCGGGACTCTCTATGAATCTATACAGTTACTTCTGAAGCTGCTTAGTAATAATAGAGCGTTCATTATCAGAAACCCCCATATTATTCAACGTCTGCTCCAATGTCCACTTCATATTACTCATAAGATTTTTAACCATTTCAATCTTAGTATCAGTTGCATATTCTTCTGCATACTCTTTTGCATATTCTTCTGCATATTTCTTTACTGATTCACACATAACATCACGTCCTTCCTCAGTTTCTTTGAAATGATGCAATCCATCAGCTAACTCTTTATAATTCATGCCATCTGATGAAGTTGAACGGAAATCAGCCATCAGTTTTCCAATTTCATCATTTCCCTTGTAATTACCATTTACATATACAATATGTGAGCCATCATTCAGTGGTTCTTCAATTTCTGAAATAACTCTCTCTGCTCTATATATCGGAAGTCCCTTGCCAAATTTATCATGTTTATAGATAAATATGACGTAAGAATCTTTTAGTATCTTAAATGGATCATTCTCCTTGAGCATTCTGGAATCCATAACCGCGCTATGGAATCTGGCTCTTCGTACATGCGCTCCCTCAGAACTTCCCTGAACTTCTACATTGATTTCCTCGCCATCTTCATCAATAGCATGAATATCAAGCGTAATATCTCTTCCACCAACAATTGGGCTACGCATTTCTTCCTGCGCATCAACCGAAATAACTCGAATATTTCTCTTCAAAATAATTCTCAAAATCAGCTCTGTTGCCGGAATATTCTTGTTAAAAACCAATGTCATCAAGTCATCATCAAAAAGTGTCAGATCATCAATAATCTTCTTAACCTTGGCATCATTTTGATTGCTAATCTTGTTGTTTTCATCTGCCATACTTACTTTTTTCTTACTCCTCGCATTAATAATAGCATCATACCACAATCAAGACAATTATCAAAACATGGATTTAACGCAAACTTAATACACTTTTAGGGTGCCGGCCTCTTGCTTTCACCCGTCTTATAATCCAACAAAATCCTGGGTTGAATATTATATACAAACACATTTTTTTGCACCCATCCGGTAGGCTTGATTTCTCCTATAGAGCCACGCTTCTTTGTAGGCATCATGCTTCTATCAAGCATAACTGTAGCTGTGCCACAACGTCCAAGCTTATCTTCTTTCGTTTGACATCCTTGCGCCGGAACTTATCATATTCTCTTTTACTATCCAAATTGTGATACCGCTTACTTTTCATATCCCAAGTATCGTAAACATTCCATAGGTAGATAATACCGGCTTAGCCCACTCATCTATTTCAATAAAAAAATCATGGGTATCCTGATTCGCATTTGTTATTTGCACTCCAATTTCTACCCAGTTCTGCTTTATCACAACAGTTTCGCTGTAGCTATCGTATGAAGGAATCACCTTCTTTATTGCCTTTTGAAGTTCCGGATATTCACAAAAAATATCATCATGAATATATAAAGAATCATCTCGCCAGAATTCCGGATTTTCAGGATTCCATTGCCCTTTATATAATTCATGGTAGCATGTTCCATGCCTTTCACTGTTCAATACACAAAATCTCATATCAATATGCCGCCACAATATCTTTTTCGTCAGGTCTAAGCTCTCCGGTGCCGCACTGTCAATCAAAATACTGCATCTTCTCAATAACCTTCACAGGGCTCTTTACAAGCGAAGCAAAAGTCTGAGCGTCGCTCTTTTTCCCGACAAGTCCGCCGTAGTGGACGGGGATGGCGTATTCCGGCCTTATTGTATTTGCAAGATCCGCAGCTCTTTTGGCATCCATAGTAAATGTTCCTCCAATGGGCAAAAGAGCTATATCACACTTCACCTGCCTTGCCTCCTTAGTAGCTCCCGTATCTCCCGCAATGTAAATGCGCTTTCCGTTAACCCTAAGGATATAGCCAACCCACTCGGCGCGCTTTGGATGAAACGGCTTTATCGTGTTGTAAGCAGGAACAGTCTCCATCTCAAGACCGTTTATCTCCTTGTAAATGCCGGGCTTAACCGTCACAATATCTTTTACATCAGGCTTAAGCTCTCCGGCATCATCCTCCATCTTCTCAGGTACAACAAGAATCGTCTCCGCTTTGATCACCTTCCTGATATCCTCAATCGAAAAATGATCGTAATGCGAATGCGTTATCAAAACATAATCCGCATCATGCGGCTCCTCCTTCATGTGAAAAGGATCCACATAGATCACGCCGAGGTCGCTTCGGATTCTTATGCTGTTTTGGGTAAAAACATCTATATTGTCCGGCATTTCTTTAAACTACTCCATTCCAATGATTATTTATATTACTACTCAAAAGTTTTCTTCAACAAAATTGCTTATCTCATCGCGTATTTCAATATACAACCACTCTGAGTCGTGATACATTCCGATACCATCACTCTCCGATGCGGCAGTAAGACTATCTATGAGCATATCGCAGATACTCTTTTTACTTTCGTCATCCTCAAGCTTTTTAGCCTGGTCAAAGCACATCTCTGCGCAATCTCTAAGTAGATCAGATGCTCTATCATCTTTATTTCTGTCATATTCCAGTGCCTTATCATAAATATCATTCCAATATTCTTCCAAGTCTTCTGCCGAGAACCGATAATCCGCCTTCAAAAGAAATAAATCTAACGGAAAGTATCCATTATCGCTGTACTCAATCAAAAGTTCAATCAAATCCTGCTTACTCAAAGAATCCAGTATTTCTCTTATGTCGCCCATGTTGTATAAAAATATATCCTTTCTGCAAATACATTAATTTCAGCTAGAGCATATTATAGACACCAAAATGTTGTCTACTGGTTTAAATCGACAATACAGGTGTGACACTAAAATATGGTCTGTTGCTCAAAATCATTATGTAGTATTTATTGAGATTATTGAATCCACCGAAAAAATTTAACGCTTACGCTGTAAACAATCGGATTTTCCTATTCTGAAATAAACCCGCGAATAGCATACCGCTACACCGCCAGAATCATGCTGTCAGCGAAAAGGATGCGCCGTTCAAGCGGAGAAATCGCAGAAATCAATTTGCAATAAACTCCGCTCTCAATTCGCCGTTTTACACAAGACAATGATCATAGACAAAACAGCACTTACCGATGCTGGATACACACTGGTAACTCATTAAAAGGTGGGTCAATTCACAGTGTAAAAATTGAGATTTATAAACAAAACTGACCCGCCTCCAAAATCACAATGACGGATCCAAGGGTGGGTCAGATTTAAGTGTAAAAGTGGGTCAATTTTAAGTGTAAATCAACAACATCCTCTCACTTAAAAAGATCAAATATCGAAAAAGTTGTCTTCTTGTAAATCTTATTGTACATCGCCTTTTTCGGATTCCTAAACCATCCCATACCTTTCTTTCCATAGCCAGGGATAAGAGCTCTCTTTATAGCTCGTTTTGCTCTGCCTGTTGTACGCGCTTTAAAGCTTTTCTTAAAACTTGGTTTTCTCATTCCAAACTTCATAGGCAGCCTCCGATTTTGTTCGTAGTCCGAATGATTATTCTATCGGTATTAAAGCGTCATTTTCTATTAGCTTCTCCCTTATTAGAACAAGCTCTATCTAACCTTATATCAACCAAAGAGTTTTTTAATAAAGTTCCAAATCCCATTGCAGTATCCATTTCCATTTTTGCTAACACTGACCTCGAAACTTTATAATCATCTAATGAAAGAATATCACAAGTACTATTAAAGTCATCTGTAGCTATATCCAATACTTGTTTCAAATCAGAAATAGCAATCGGCATGTTATTCCTATTGCAATCCAAATGAGCAATTGCAGTGTTTCTCATTTTTCTTAGAGAATCTTTAACTATACTCACAACTATATCATTCTTATTTCTTTTTACTGTTGAAAGATTACTTCTCTTTCGATTTTTGTTCACTTCATTGATAAGACGTGAAAGCGAATTTGAAGATCCAGCTTCTTCATAATATATTTTCCAAACATTAAGCCCAAAATCATTCTTGAGTAAAATGGCTATATATTCTAATGTATCTCTAATTTGCGATAAATATGCAGCATTGCCACTTCGTACAGCTTGATTACACTTCTCTATAGCTTGCAGCATGTAATAAGCTTTATACGAATTACAAATAACAAACTTTATCTCTTCACATCTTCTTTCTATTTCGGCTTGTTCCAATAATGTTTCTCCTTTTGCTTCATAGCACACATGTTATATCGATAATACTATTAATTGCTAAACCATAAATGTTAATCACTTTACATTTAAGATCACAAAAATTTTCTTCTAAATTATTAATAAAGATTAATCTCACGCTGCTTATACATAACTACAGGATTATCATTAAACATCAATCCATACACTATGAATTCCATACTTGGCATTAAAAATGATTCAAGCAAAGTTTTTGTCCAATTGTCTAAATTATCATATGTTATGTGATGTTCATTTACCTTATCATGCACAATGGAACATCGAATCTGATATAATATTTTTCCAGTCATATCTAGAATTTGATTATCTTTTTTTGGCCATTCCATTTTTATTCCAAGTTTCACTACCAACCTAGCAGTAGCTTCTTTCATATCGCAATCCGCTTCAATTACAGACCTCCATTTCTCTGCAATATGTTTTTCTAATTCTATTCCATCAATCTGAACCTTTTCGCATCCTTTTAATAATCCCTTTAATGCATCCATTTCTTTACTTGCAAGCTTATCACTTAAATTTTTAAAATCTCTTATTGAAATCCTTTTATACTCAAAGTCATCACACATTTTACAAATTTGGAATTTATACATATAGTTCTCTATAACTTGATAAATTCTCAAGTACTTATCTAAAATATTTCTATGAATATTGTATTCATTCATAACTGATGCAATGTCTGAAAACTGAAAATAATTAATTGACGGGTTATACTTTACAATAATATTGACTGGATTATACGTATATTCTTGTGGTTTAAACAAAATTTTTCCCTGTAAAACTGCATTGAGCCTAATAAATTCTACACGTGATTCAAGTTCCGACTCAGAAGCAGTTATACAACTTGAGCCCAATAAAACTTTTTTGTATTTCTTTTTTATTTCTATGTTGCATAATAAACCAAGAATTAAATTAGAGATCTCTTTTTCACCCTCAATAAAACTTTTGAAATCATCTATATTTTGACAATCCAATAAAAGCATAGGATTATTCAAATCATCACTACTAACATATTTCGCGTTTACTACTCGATAATTATCACTAAGCTCATATACTTTATATGTAGAAGTTAATCCAAATTCCCCATCCCAATCTTCTGTCTGCATCGTTTCTGAAAGCTTTGACATCAAAATAGATATTATTTTTAATGTGCTACTATCATATAACGAAGAATACTCTTCAACGCTTAATTCTATTAGACTATCAGCCAATTCATTTATTTTTGAAATATCATCATTCTCCTTTATTTCATCAAGAGTGTTACCAAATCTAATAATTTTATCTTGAAACTCATCAGAAAGTATCAATGTCTCAGCATCTTCAACAATCTTAAGCAGCGAATCACAAGTCAATTTAAGTATGTCTATCGCTTTCACTACTCATTACCTCCAAAATAATTATTCCAGTCAATTTCTGTAACATTTTCATCAATCAAATCAAGTATTGCCTTATATACTGCCTTTTTTGTGACATTTCCAACATTGACTTTACTAACTTCAATGTTTTCATTCTTTGCCGCCTCATAGGCTTGAAGATTTAGTCCCGCGGCTTTTTCTAGTATTTTTTTAAATGAATTCCCCCTATCTCCAGCTTCGCCAAGAGCAGCAAACATACCAACTAAAACAGTTTCACGTCCAATCCACTTAGTTCCTGTTTCTCCAAATTTTTCTTCCAATACATTATCTAAATCAAATAGAAAATACATTATTTTCTTAATCTGAATATAATCAATATCTTCTCGTTTGTCTTGTTGAATACCATTAACAAGATCTACATTAGTTGTAGTTGCTTTCTTATCCGTATATGAAATAGCAGCTGAAATAATATGTGAAAAATAGTATTCTCCCTTCTTTCGCTCCTTGCTATAAAGCATATCTGTCTTGTCTTTATTCCTTATTATTCCCGGAACATTTTTCTCTTCACATATTTGATTCAGTTCTGGAAGCATATTTAGAAATAGAAGCTCTAACTGATGTCTTATATCCATCTGTTTGTGACCAGCATTCAATATCAACATTTTCTTAGTTTCTTCTTCAGGACTTAATCCTTCCCAAATTTCAAACCATTGAATATTTGAGTTGTAGTATTTCCAAAACTTCTCAATAGAACCGTTTTTCCTGTATTCATCTAGAATTTCTATAAACACAGAAATATTGCAATCATGCTCTTTTAGTCTGGAAGCCAATACTCTAGCTAATTTAATTCTAGAATATTCAAGAAGCTTTTCCTTCTCCTCAATATTCTCAAAAAGATTCATGCATTTCCATATTTCGTTTAGTCGAAATGTTCTTTGCAATCCGTCCAAAATACGATATCCATCTAGTTCTATTTTTCTTCCCTCATTTATTACATTTATTCCATCTCCTACCAATGTAATTGTGGGAATACAATCATTCTTTATAATAGTTTGAACAATACGATCCAAATATACGTTTTTAACAATTCCTCTCTGAATATCATTTTCTCTGTATGTATCCGGAATACTCTCCATGTATTGTGCCAGGGTGCAACCACAAAAATAGCAAACAGCCCCTGTATCTGTACTCTTTTCGGTATATACATTAAACACTTTCTCACATTGTCCTTCAGTAGATTTATTCTTTTCAAAATCTGCTATATTAATATACGTATTTGAATTAAAGTAATCATCATAATTAGATATAATCTCATCTTCATAAAAATCTTTTTTAATACCAATACATATAAATTCATTAACAGATTCTTTTCTTAGCATAATCAATAGATCGTTCATTTTTAATCCATCTCTAAGTGAATTAAAATCTTTGCTGTTTCCCGTAATAGCTTTTGCAAGCTGTAACTGATTCTGCGTTCTTTTGCCAATAGTAGCAAATGCATCAATAAATGCGACTTCCATTCCTTGTTTAGTAATGGCATGCCCGCCTAATTCTTCTATATTTCCATGTATAAGTTTTAAATCTATCTTTTCAACTTTTTCACAATCTATTTCATCAAATCTATCTTTTCTAAAGAAATTAATAGATTTTCCTGTGATAGCTATATGCGTTTGATGGCCTTTACTTATTTTGTTCTTTGATATAACATTTGAATCTGCAAGCTTCAACGCTACAATTTCAGTAACATCACTAATAAAATGCTTAGCAGACTCTTCTTTATATCCCAAGTGGCATAAATACTTCTCTAATAAATCTAATAATCTCTCGTATTCTTTCATATCCTGTCTCCTTTAGAACAAAATGATGTCTCAATTCTCCATACAGAAAAATCACATTAGTCACTTAAGCTATCATCTTAGTATTATCAATTACACAGTTTCATTTCCATTGCTGTAATGGTAATTTCAAATATGTATTTGTTTCATATTTATTTGCATAATCTGGAATGTAATCCAAGTAAAATATTTGTGGAATTCCAATCGCAAGCATAGAATCATCCACTCTATATTTCAACATAATCAAAAGATCATTTTCAAAAAGACCTAATCGTAGCGAATTAAAACACTCACTATTCTCTGAATTTCTTTTTGATAATTGTACTTGTTTCTGGGTTCTTTTTCCCAAAGTAACAACACCTTCCGTACGTTCTATGTCATAAACATCGGGAATCCCATATAGCTCATCTAGTAAATCCGCTATATTGCTATCTGTAACATACACTTTCTTCTTATCCACACGTTTATTATCCATAGATAGAAAATCTTGATCATTGTAAAAAAAAGATATTGCCTCACCAGTTATAGCAATATGAGTTTGATGACTAGATCTATCTGTTTTATTACGAATCATGACATTGGCATTTGCTAATCTTATTGAAATTAGTTCTTTAAATACTTCATTAGAAAAATAAGAATTCACCATAAGGTTATTATAACCAAGGTCTATGTAATAATCCTTTACCAGTTGGATAAGCATATCGTAAGCTGCCATATCAATCCTCCATAATAAATTTCTTTACAGCAGTCGCTATTATTTCCCCCAGCAAAGGCGGAACTGAATTTCCAACCTGCATATAAGTCTTAGTATAAGCCCCTCGGAAATAATAATTATCAGGATATGATTGTATTCTTGCAGCCTCACGCGGAGTTAATCCTCTTGCTTGATAGGGGTGGATATACATATTACAATCATATTTCATATGAGCAGTAATGGTTTTGCATTGCGTATTGGGTTCTAGCTTATAATATTTATCTTTGAAAATCTTTTCACGTCTTTTATATGGCATAATGTCCGCAATCTTAGGATCTGCCGAATTATCTCCAGGATTCATGCGAGAGAATATTTCTATATCTCTGTCGTTATTATATCGAGCTTTATGATTAAACAGTAAATTTTCTTCTTTATTCTGATTGATCAGTTTTACATATGCAGAAACGTGACTTTCGTTTTTTATCGCGATAGTATATCCAGATTTTTCATCTTCTTGTTCTGTATGATTTGGGATTCTTTTAGCCGAAAGCGGTGGCAAATCACCTATAGCATCATTCAATACGGTTAGCTTTCTGCACTTTCCCTTTTTGAAAATTTCATCAAAAACTTCCTCATTATCTATACCAAGCCTATTTCCTATAAATATTACTCGTTCCCTGTTTTGTGGAATCCCAAAATCCTTGGCGTTAAGTATATGCGCTGTTGCACTATATCCAATATCAGCAAAATCTTGAATTATCTGTCGTTTTACTCCTAGCATACCTCTGACATTTTCCATCACAAAAAATTTCGGTGAAAGTATTTCTATTACCCGAATAAAACTCTTATAAAGATGATTTCTTGGATCATCAATAATCCTTTGCCTATTTGCCATACTAAACCCTTGGCAAGGAGGTCCTCCCGCTACGACATCAACATTTTTATATCTTGATGCATGCACAATATTATCTATAACATCATTTATATCACCGGCTATTACATGATTTTCTGGAACTTCCGGGTGATTAAGCGAAATTGTATCCACACAACATTCTTGAATATCATTAGCTAAGCTCATTTTATAACCCGCTCTATGAAATCCCCATGACAATCCTCCTGCACCACAGAAAAAATCCGCATACGTTAGGTCATTGCGAACAAACTCTTTTGCCTGTTCTTTTTTTCTATAGTAATTACACCATTTTGAAATATCGCACTTATTACACTTATCTTTCTTACATAAACATGCTATTCTTTCTAACCCCGCTCCAAAACACTCTATCAGCTCATCCTTGTTTTGAGCCAAATACTTTGCCTTTTCATTTCTTGTCACTTCATCAGTGGAACAGCATATTTTTTCTAAAACAAAAGCAGCTCTGTCATAATCTTTTTTCTCTTGTGGTAAGATATTTACTATTCTCTTTATATCTTCTAAATCTTTATGCATTAATACTTCCCACCTGATCTAATATACTTTGTGCAATCGCATATGAAACATTTACTGTGACTGCATTACCAAACTGCTTATACGCCTGAGCATCAGAAACCACAATTTTGAATTCATCTGGAAATCCCTGCAGTCGAGCACATTCTCTGGGCGTAAGTCTCCTAATTCCTCTGTCCTGGGTAACATAATTGTCTTGACATGCTCTATGCATCTTAGCCATAGTTGCTGTTAATGGTCTAGCAACTTTTAAATCAATTTCAGATTTAGCATAGTATCCACCAGTTCCATTTGATAAAATGGTTTTCAGAATTCTTTCACTCAAGAAATACTTATCCGCAACATTCTCTTCCAACACATCTTGAAGCGTAACGTCCAGCGTCTCCCCCTTTGGAAACGAATACGTTATATCATCCATTAAGCAAACCAAGAAAACCCTATTTCTTGTTTGAGGAACTCCAAAATCCGCACTATTTAACTGTGCCGGAAATACATGATAACCTAAATCATCCAGTGTTTCCTTTATTACCTTAAATGTTCTCCCTTTATCATGAGTCATTAAATTTCTAACATTTTCAAGTACAACAATTCTTGGTTGATGTCCTCTTGTCTTCTGATTCTCAATAATCTCAACGACTTTGAAAAACAAAGTCCCTCTTCTGTCATTAAACCCTTTTTCTTTTCCCATCATACTAAATGGTTGACAAGGAAAACCACCAATCAAAACATCATGTTTTGGAATTGTATTAATATCTAATTCATTCAAATCTGCACATACTGCTTGATTCGGAAAATTTGCATTATATGTTTCTACTGCATATTTATCAAAATCATTTGACCATACTATCTCGTAACCTGCTTTATGAAATCCATAATCAAGCCCTCCACACCCGCAAAAAAGTGATGCAACTTTCATCATATCCTCTTTCCTAAGAACCCTTCTTCTATAAGCTTTGCTTCAATATTTACTATTCGCTGACATTGCTTCTCAGAAGGAATTCTCCCCATATTCATTTTTGTAGCAGCTGATAAAAAGCTACTCTCAATATCATTAAGTATCTTTCGTTCTTTCCCCCATGCTAAAGCTTCTTCCCAATATTCTTGTCCTTTTGACACCACTTCAGCTTGAACTTGTATTCCATTAACAATGAAATGATCCTTTCTTCCATTTGACTTGTCTTTCTTCACTTCGTCCTTATTAAGTAATATCTCTTCTATCTTTTCATCTAACTCATATCCCTTGGCCTTAAGTGTTATCCAGCATTGTTCCTTCTTACACCACTCAGTTACATTGGTTATCGGCCTATTAGAGTCCGTAATATGCATGAATACAAACTTTATCATTTTCACCAATTCATCTTGCAAGCACTCTGGAACAGCCTGTTTATCCCAAATAAGGCGGGTATTTATTTCAAATTCCGGAAACTGCTTTTGTATTAAGAAATGTAAATATGCCAACGTATATACAACTATATTGGCCTTATAACCTTTTTCATACCAATCTTGCTTAGGAACAAGTTTATCAATAAATTTAAACATAATTGCAATAGCTACAGTATCTCTATAAAAATGTTCATTAAATTGAACATCGTCTTTATCCCATTCATCAACTATAAAATTAGCAAATTTGGTAAAATTCTTTTGTGCTCCTAAACTTACAAAATATGGATATTCTCTCCACGCATTCTGATATTTTGCAAAATCCGTTTTGGTAATCTTTTGATCTTTGGGATTCTGCATCTGATATTTCTTTTTTTCAGCCTGGGTCATTTTACTTTGCTCTTGCTCATACTGCCCACGTGAACGCTCAAAGAACCAATGTGTTTCGTACTGAAGACCATTTACTGCAGGCGCATATATTCTTCTAGAAATCTGCTGCATCCTAATATTAAACTCATGATTTGAGAAAAAATCTGCATCAGATACTTTGTTCTGACTATTTGAACCTCTTGATATCTTTGGAATAAGTATTTGAGCTTGTTCATGATCAGGAATAACTGTTAATTTCATTTGTACAAATATTCCTGATAGATCTGCCTTGTCTTTAAATCTAGTATTGGACAACGATGCTGTCGTTTGACCGCCATTGACAATCTGAAGGTTATTTATTGAAGTCACAAAAGTCCCGCCTTCTTCCTTATTCATCTTAACACTTGTAGCAGTCGCTGATATTCCGTTGTTATATGCAAAAAACATTCGTTTACTTTCTCCATCTGCTTCAAGTATAGTTTTCCTTATATTCTTATTAACAGTTCCTTTTGCAGACAAGAAAGACCTTACATTTCCTTCTAGAAGTGTACTTCCATATGTATCATATAAATCTGCAAGAATTTTGCCCGAAATAACACAAAGCAAACACTTTACATCATCTGTCGAAGCATCACTTGCTTCAAGACAAGGTAACCCTTTGTCTGTTATCTTCAAAAAATCTATCTCTACAGGTTCATGCCCATCCCCCGTGCTCATAACACGAAACAATCTGTGCATGTCCCAAATATTAAATTCAATACTTACTCCACCGATTTCGCCTCGATCCAATGAAGATATTTTACCGCTCATAGTCTTATCTGTCAGGATGAAGAATCTATATTTTCGTATCGTATTTTGAAGGTTTACAATCCTATCCACCAGATCATACGCTGGAGTACTTATTTCAAGTTCATTTCTAAAATTTCCATTTAAACATCCATCAAGAAATGTATTAAGCTTTTCAAATAAAGCTTTGGCATCAGTATATGTAAGCGTTCCGACTTCTTCTTCACCATCAAAATCCGCGATAAAAACAGACATTGAATAATCATATTCATCAAATGAATATGCATCTACCCTGTAATTTTTTCTTCCATACTTTCCAACTGCAAAGCATTCTTCAAAATCGGTAATTATATTGATATCCTGTAAATCTTCCAACACGGTTTTCACAAAAGTTGCCGGTGTTCCAGCATCATCAGCAGCTGCAAACATTTTTACATTTTCTAAATAATCTTTTCTGAAATCAGTTAATTCCATAAATCCGATTCTCCCACCTTCCAAGGTGCAATTCCAACTAAAGATAAATCATAACGTACAGCAACAATTTCCAGTGGAACATTATCTGTTACCAAACGAGGAAAATTTGAGTCAACATTGTAATAGTCTACATTTCCAACTCTGAAGAAAATATCATTATATGCAGATTTATCAATATATCCAAGTGATATCAGTTTTGCTTCAAACAACCTAGCTGCTTCAGGAGCATCACTTATGTATTGTCTCATTTTTTCTATTTCTTCAGTAACAGAATTAGCGTCTGGATCCGTTTTTGATGATTCATCTACATCTGTAATTACCAAAAAACCTCTCGTACTTGTTTCAAGCTGGTTTAAAGATGATATTGTCACCTTATCTTTTCCAGTAGCAATAGCCTTTATCTCAAACCACTTGTCCTCCAAAATATAATCACGATCCGCTCCATCTGGTCCTTGCCAAGCCTGCAATACATCGTCCTTAGAAACCCCTTTTTGAATTAGGTACTGTGCAAATCGCATTTCACCAATTAGACCTTTTAATACATTTATCGAAAGAATTTCATGCATAGTTGCAAATAGTTTTTGCCATGCCAAAAATCTCGCTGCAACTCTACTAATTCCTTCTTTCTCAGAATGCACTTGATAAGAATTATCAACAAGATCGACGCATAATCTGGCAAACACCCCTCGATTTTCTATTTCAACAGAAGCTATCTGCGTTGCCCATTTACCATCTTTTCTTTTGTTTTTTTCTACTTCGAGCGCTTTACTTGATTTCATCTGTGAAGGCTCATCTTTTGTTATCAACGCTAACTCATCATATCCTTTTTCATTTATGCCAATAAAAAAATCAAGTGGATGTGAAGGATCTACTCTTTGCATATACCCTTTCTGATTCCTAAAGTCATCCCACTTTTTTATAAAGTCATTGGTCGTCATATTCATCATCCTCCTCGAATTCCAGCATATTCTGCTCCCCAACACGATTCACTACATATTTGACTTTCTGACTTCCATTTGATGCACCAGGATATTCTCCAGGGAATCCTAGCCCAAGACCAATTACAGGAATATCACCAACCAAATCAATTGATTCCTTATCAGAATTTGTAACTCTTCCTGCATTCTGTTCCTTATCAATTTTAATTACATAAATCAGCAATACAGGTTCCCTTTTCAATTTAAGATAGGGCTTGTCAGGCACCGTCCAGCTCTTTGGTTTCTCACCTGTATTATTGGGATCAATCTTTACTTTTTCCTCCCATTCTTTATCTTTTTTCTTATAAAAATCTTCCTCTATTTTTTCCTGCATACTCTTTTCTAATCCATACTTGGTTGCTCCAGGCACACCAACTCTTGCTCTTTGTCCAGAAATCAATAAGCAATTACCATCAGTAAGCATTACTCTGCTCGAATAATTAACTTTTTTTACCACTTCGCTATTCTGAATGTATTTTTCTTCAACCAGATTTCCACTTCCACCTATAACCGCAACAGTCCATGTAGGCTGATCTACAGAATTAAGTATATGCGCAGATAACTCGTTTGCATTAAATGGTATATGCCTTGGATGAGATACAAATGCCGATATATACTTTGCTATCTTCTCTTTTTCAACTCCAGAATAGACAACACGATTTTCTTTAAAATTTAATTTTTCATTATAATATTTACCATCATTATCAAGTTCTTTTAATAATTCATTTGTCAATTCCAAATTGACCATAATGCATTTTGATTGATTTGCAATAAGCTTAGGTGTCTCAACAACTTCTGCAGCTAAGGAAATCCATTGTTCAACGGTAGTAGTCGCTCTCATTTTTGATCGTGCAGTGACGAATAATGCAGTCATGTTCTGCTGTACCTTAAGGCCGAAATCTTTAGGTGTTAGGCCCACTCTTCTCATCTCAACAATTTCATCTCTTAATTCATCTGTAGCATCTGATATATATTCATACCACCCCATAGCTGCAGGCTCCATCCAGATTTTAAATAAATTATCATATCCGTTTCTATATCCAAACCATCTACCCATTTGCATCAAGGTGTCATACATCTGTGAATTTCTATCAAAATAACTTACACTTAGACCTTCAAGAGTTAATCCTCGTGACAAACTATTTCCACCTACTGCAACAACTCTAAGTCCTGTCTCTTTATAAGGCTCATAATCGAGCCTCTCAACACCCTTTTCCTTCGCTTTTTGGTTTACTAACCTAACTACGATAGGTGCTGTAGATTCATATAACTTTCCTAAAACAGCCTCCCATTTATATCCTGACTTAGCTGAAAGATCGTATTTATTCCAAACATCATAAAATCCTTTAATTGCCTCATTTTGCATTGCTTGATCAAAAGGCAACTTACTATATGACTGAATCTTCAGCAGTAGTTTGTTTATATATTCATTTACTTTATCAAATACTTGATTTTGCACCTTAACAAACTGACTTACATTTATCAGCATTGATCTATGAGATTTCTTGTTTCCCATAAGATCTTGAATTGAATTAACAATAAAGAAGTACCTAATAGCATTTTTCAAACTCTGAGGCAAATATGGAACAACATGTTCTGATTTTGCTTTTGAACGGAATACATAATCCCCATTATTAGCATCAATAGTTATGTCATCTATTGCCACCAGTGAATCTCTGTATTGACTATCAGGCTTGAATATTTTTCTGGCACCTATATAATTTGTGGGCGCAGACAATGCATAGATAAAATCACTTGGAAAAAGATTAAATTCATTACTCCCTTGATCAAGCTCTGGATCTATAAATATATTGGCAAATGGTGTTGCCGTTACAGCCACATAAGTCGATCTATTAAAAAGTTTTAAAACTTCAACAATTGCATTATTTATTGTTGTAGGATTTGTATCAGGTTTATTAGTATTAACTGACGCATTATCTGCCTCGTCATCAATTAATAAAAGAGGCAAATCAATCTTATCACCAACATGATCTGTGTTGCGCGTACTCAACCATGTAGCAAGGTTTTCCAATACACTTTTATTTTTTTTAAGAACCAAAATAACAGGCTCCTGAAGCCCTTTTATTGTAAAATTTAATGACTGTAACTTTGCTGAATTAAAATCGGATAAAACGTCAGTAAACTGATAGGCAGTTCTGTTACTATCAATATTACCAACACCAATATACTTCTTTTCTGGATTTTTCTGTAATACATTTCTACTATTCAATCCAACAAAACCTGCATCCACTCGTTCCTGCGTCTGCTTTCTAAGTCCTTCAATCGTACCTGTAAGCATGATAATAATTTTATATCCAGCATCAGCGGCTTTATTACATAAAGCTAAATAATTTGATGTTTTTCCCGACTGAATGTCTCCAAGAACTAATCCTTTTCTTTTCCACATACCTTCTTCAGCCGGATTTCCGCACAAGTCAAGGATTTCGTCACTCACTTGACCAAGAGTATCAATGACTTCAGTCTTCCATCCCTGCTCTATTTCCAGATATTTGTAATATCGGTTCCAATAATAAAACTTAATATTAGCCTTTCTACTACTAAGCCAAGGATGATATGTCTTCTCATCAACTACACTTTTACCCAAATCCATTCTGACCTTATAACTAGCTTGAAGCAACTTCTCCACAAAATCCTTTTCTGTTTGCTCCATAGGCATAAGTTTTGAAACTTCATCAATTGCATTACGTATATCTTCTTCTGTTGGATTTGTATCTCCAATTTTTGATTTAATCATCATACGAGTCATATTCTCACAAATATTAAGATCAGCCATTAATTTTCTCCTCAGCACAAATTTTATTTATTTGTTCCATGTAATACATAAAAGGCTCAACAGTTTCAAAATTCTTCATGGTCATTTCAAGATGATCATCCTTTATTGCTTGTTTAATTATGGGTCTCGCCATTAACAAAACTCTTTCGCATTCTTCCTTTTCTTTATCATGAACAAATTTCACATCAGAATGCATGTCTAAATGCAAATTATTGAATGGCAGATTGTTTTGAACTGTCTCAAGATAATTTCTTAACAGTTTTATTGATTCTTCATCCAACCTGTCTGTTAATAATTCTAACGAAGGATGTTCCATATTTACTACATACCTAACGCCTTCTCGAGTCTCTACTTTATCCCACACATGAATAATTCCATCCGAAACTTCTTTTCTTTGCCTAAATGACCATGTTCTTTTACTACCCGCAGACATTGTTCCTACAAGTTGCTTCAACCTTGTTTTTACTATATCCGGAGGATAAGCAGTTGATTTTTTAATATCTAGCGTCCATAAATCATCAAGAGAATTTGGAATATCAACCCTTACGCGCGTCAATTTAGAAAACTCGTCCATCCTAATTAGCTTAAACCATGTTCCCCAAGTTATAAGTCTTTTATTTCGATATATATAGAAGCCCTGTAGATTCCTCAGCCCATCCTTGCCACCATACAAATCTAATTCCTCTTTAGTCATATTTGATGGATGCGGGAGTATATACGGTCTTATAACAACTTTTCCCTCTCTACCTGGAATATCAATTTTTTCATCATCCATAACAATCGAGCTCTTTGCTGTAAAAAAAGGATCAAATGCCACCAATTGTATTCCATTCATAAATATCCGCAATTTCTTTACTCCATCCCCTGCAAGATATCTATGAAAAACCAGTTCAAGATGTTTCTTTACACTTGCCATTTTCTCTTCTAAAGATTGATTAATGGTAACACTCCCGGACTTTATCTTATCCAAATTTTCCCAAGCCACCAAAGTTCCCGTTTCATAATCCTTCAACAGAACTATTCCTTCTTGCTCTTCAATTTCAGATTCACCAAGCCTAATTAAGCTCCATGACTTGGTGTCAATAACATGATCAAGATCCCAGCGTCTTCCTACAAGCTCTTTTTTTGTTTTTGAAATAACAGTTAGCTTTCTACATTGTGAAAGCGACGCCGTTTTCATACCTAAGCCATATCTACCAAGATCATCTTCACGTCTTGCCTCTGTCGGGCTAGCCGTTCCATATCGCATAGCTTCCGTTATTCCATCATTATCCATTCCGCATCCATTATCACATACAACAATATATGGTTTAGGAATACAATTATATTGAATCCGTATTTCAGTAGCCTTCGCAGCTATACTGTTGTCTATTACATCCGCAATAGCAGATTCAATAGAATAACCAATTGCTCTTGTTGACTCCATTAGAACCGGTGCGAAAGGCGGACACTCAATATCCTCAAATATCATCTTGATCCTCCAGCATACTCACTTGCATTTTCCATCATCATAAACAAAGCATCATAATCATCTATCACAAATTCTTTCCTGCTCCCTTGAAACGATACAAGAATCCCTCTCTCAAGAAGAACTCTTATCACTTCTTCTATGGCCTCTATCGGAAATTCTTCCGTAATTTCTTTCCTCGTAATACTCACTTTCTCAGAATCTTTTTCTTTTATGAACTTAAGAATTTTTCTTAATTCTTCTTGGCCAATCATATAAAACGGATGAATATCTACCGTTTCAAGCCATTTCGTATATCTCTCTCGTTGATTATCGAACCACTCTTTGCATACGCAGTACTTACTCCCATGAATATCAATCGGACTTGTCCAATACCTAACATACCCATTTTCATCAGTAATCTGTTCTTTGATCTTATTTTCATCATTTATCTTGATCAAAAAAGTTGGTTTTATGCCAAATTGCTCTTTCGAAAATTTATGAGATAAAAGTTTTTCTACATCTTGATTTGATAATTTATCCAGCTCAACCAATTTCCAGAATGAACTTCTGACATATTTTCCAATTGGCAACTCATTTTGTTCTCCCAAATGCTCTTTTTTATTATTTTTGTTAATTGGTCTTAGGTTAACTCCTGCATGTTCCTTATATTCATCTAAGCCAAACACAAGCTCATCATAATTCTCAGTCCATTTTAACAATTCTATTATATTATTACTTGTTTCAAGAACCTGTGAAGAATAATCTAGATCATTGTTCTTTTTTGCTAATTCAGCATAATACGAAGCGGTTCTCATCAAAGATCTTGCAAACTTAACAAAATCTCCTCCGTACGTTCCAAATCCAGCCCCATTATAAAGATTAAGCTTTTCTATATATTCATCTATTTCCGAACTTGAATTCTTAAGATGCTCAGATATAATTTTTTTGCAGCACCTATGTAATTCATCATGCTTATCAGCATATTCATTCCAAATCCTACGGTCAAGATTACCTACATTTCCCAATGATTTCTTTTGGTATGTATTATCCAGTTCCATAAAATTAGCCAACTTCATCCGTATGGATCCTGTACTTCTAAAATTCTCTGGTTTTTCATCATAAAAATCCAAAGAATTTAGCAATTTACTTAATGCTACAATCTCAAATGTTGCATCAGACATTTTATTAAGCCAAGAAATGTTTCTATTAACATACAAGTCAAGGGCAAGCATCACTTCGCACTCATTCCAATTAGGACTACGCATAGTTTGTCTCCTCATATCATTAGCTTAGTACATATTTTCCAGATTCTTCCATCCATGAGCAATATAATAAAAATTTACATATCAATTTTATTCTCAAGTAGACACAGAATCAAACAAACACTCAAATACAAATAGCAAAAGAATAATTATGTTTTCACAATTTAAATAATATCAAATCTAACAATCCAATAAAAATGGCCCTATTCCCACAAAAAGCATAAAATTCATCTTAACCTAAATAAAAGGAGCATTAATCGAAATCAATACTCCTTCACAATAATTTTCCACAATACAAGTACAACAACCAATTAGATATCATCTTATAATTCTGAAACTTCTTTTATAAACTTAAACGCCAAATCCATATTAGGAAATTCAACTCTATTTTCCTTATCACTGTAACGATATTTAGAGTTAAGGTAAACAGACTTTGAAGACTGCTCATACCACTTCCCCATATCTTTTCCTACAAACATATATACTTCATCAGTATTATTAGGAATCCAAAACTGCATTCTTTCCTTTATACGCTTGACATTTCCCACATTTACATATGGTTCAACTCGTTCTGTTCTATACTCAGCTGCTATTCCGCATTCATTCAGAAATTCGCATATTTTGTTTAACTTATCCATATCATCCCCTCCACCTATTATTATAATCCACATTTAGTAAAAGCTCACTATAAATACATAAAAACTCTATTTTACATAAACTGGCCAGCCCCATCCCTGAAGCCAGCCGTTTTTTCAATTTTAATACTCATCCTTTAATTCATACTTGAAGTAGTTGTACGAATCAATAAAGTGCCTCTCCCCATGAAGCAAATCCATAAAAGAGTGATAATCAATCAGATTGCGTGTTCCAACTTCCATAAACTTATCAGCAAGCCCATTTCTCAGTTCATTAAGAAACGCATCTTGCTCAGCGCGATTATCCGTGTAAGCATAGATGCGTTCTAAATAATCTTTATGGCAAAACTCTCTCATCTTGAGATCTATATCACCGCTTTTGTAAAGACAAATATCAAACATCTCCTTATATCCTTGGAACTTGATATAACGGTTATAGCTTTTCATTGTAATTGTGAGTTTCTGTCCGGAAATCACTCTCCCAATCTGTTTTATATATGCTTCCATCAGAATTGTAAAAGCTTCTGCTACCATCTCACTCTTTAAACGTGCTTTCACCATCTTACCACTCAAGCTCAACCACCTCCCCCGACTCATAACTTTCCTTAATCTTCGAAAAAAGCTCTTCGCGGAACTCCTTAGTTACAGGAAATGCGATATCCTTGAAAATCGTATTTCCTTCTTCATCAACAGTTTTAGTTTTGAAACTCGGCATCGATACGAAGGTACCACCTTTCCTACTTTCTACGATTGAGATATTTCTTACTGCGAAGCAATCTCCAAAAGTCACTGTACAAAGTCCTCTTACATTGTTCGAACTTGCTTCAAGCTTATTTGCTTTAATACTTACTTTCATCTCTTTAGTCCTCCTGATAATTTTTCTTATTCTCATCCTGCCGGCGCTGAGGGTCGTTGTGGCAAGCAGTGCGTTTGTCCGACAAACGCGTTTTGCGGCTCTTACAACACAGACTCAGTCCGTGAGTTTCGGGTACGTTTATCACGACCCTCTTTTTCATTTTTGCTTTGATCCTGACGGTACAACATTTCCAAATTGCGCTTTGCGATCAGGTACTCATGAATGTTTTTATTGATTACCACATACTCCGAAAAATCTTTTTTCTTCTCTTCAAAGATGCGGCCATATTCATCGCGGAGCTCTTGAAGATTGAGCTTCTGACCTTTTGGCACCGACTTATAAACTTCCTCTGCTGCCTTATAGATAAGGAGCTCTGTCTCATGCTCACTGTAAAATTTCTTACTGTATCCGCTCTTTTTGTAGGCTTCAAATACTTTCCTGTTCTTGGAATAATCTATAATGGCCTGCTGCCGTTTTTTATTCTCCGAAAGAAGCGCTTCCTTCTCCTTCATAGAATCCTTAAGTTTTTTAAGCTTCCCACATCTCTCATCGGTGATTTCTTTAAGCTGCTCATAGGATTCAATCTTATGTTCTTGAAGGAACAGAATCGTCTTTGCCATCTGTTTTGCATTAAAGCGCCTTGCCCATGTCACATATCCTTTGCCTTTTCCTTCCATGAGCTTTGCTTCAATATCCTTAATAAACTCCAGCTTCTTATCGGTAAAATGCTCTTTCCTTGAATATCTGCCTTTGCTTTTTCGCTCCTTGTACGGAGCACGCTTTATTATAGACAGACCATTTTCAAAGCAGAGGATATCTGAAATTCTTCGAAGAGCAATTCCTGAAAAGTAGAAATTTCGGAATTTCTTTTTCCCATCAATAGAAATTGCATTAATGATGATGTGGTTATGGATATGGGCTTTGTCCGTATGAGTACAGACCGTAAATGCATATTTTCCCTTGGTGAATCTCATGGCAAGCTCGTATCCAATCTCATTTGCTTTCTCCGGCGTCACCTCTCCGGGCTTAAATGATTGCCTGATCTGATACGCGATTATTTCTTTCCTTCTGACATCCCTAACGCCATTGTGGTACTGCGATTGAGAAAGCAGAAACTCTTCATCCGCGGTTTCGATATCACAGCCATATGTGGAAATATACTTTTTCTCCTCAGTCTTAAGATCATTTTCTGTATAATCCATTCGCTCCTTTAAGCTCTCTGCGATGGTTCTGCCCTTTATCTGATGAAGAGCCATAAGTCTCGTTGCCGCCATATGCTTCCCCTTTCAAAAAGACAGGGACAGCTCATCCTTTATGGAAAAAGCTGCCCCTAGGTCTATTTCATTTATTTAGTTTTATACTCTTTTCAACACTCTATGAGCTGACTCTAAGAAAAGCTGAATATTGGCTGCCGCGAACAAACACGCAAACATGACTATCAGTATCGCCGCAAAGAAGATTGCACATGGAATCATCTTAAATATGATTGAAAGAATACAGAAGATACCACACAACCATACAGCAAA
>AUXO012406047.1_pt1 | contig 28164 bp, 10 predicted proteins | sample 768731 | NCBI WGS metagenome assembly AUXO01 (sample SAMN02715735, study PRJNA202380) | gut metagenome | biome: sheep rumen | host: Ovis aries | place: New Zealand: Palmerston North
CATGCTTTAGTGGCATAAACTCAGTCAATTAAGTGGTCGAATGTGATTTTGTCTAAGTATAATACGTGATTGAAAAGTGTCATTAAATCTACTGGATTTTTGACAAATATCTTTGGAATTGCATATATTACTACAACGTTTTCTCATAACATAGAAATATCAAATCAAAGTTGATTTAGTTCTTCGATTTTTTCTGATAAATTTGGAACGTTTGTTATCTCATATTTTAATGGTTGTAATAGTGGTTCTGGATTTAAATCCTGTTCTTTTTTCATCGTTTCAAATGCTATTCTTTCTGCTAATGCGTGTTGGTCTACATAGTATAAAGCATCTTGTGATTCTATTACGATATAGCTGTTCCAAAGTTGTCATATAATTTTGTATTCTCAGATTTCTTCATTAAAAAATTTATTTCAAGATGTTCAATCGTTTGGTAAACTATTTAATCAGAATAATGATTGAGCTGAATTATTTGTGATATTTGAAGTTTGGATAGCTTCATCAAAAAGTTTTACTTGTTCTGAAGTAGGAGAGTTTATTTGTTGATTCTCTCAAAAATCTGATACAATTTGATCTAAAACTGCTGAATTTTGTTTACTTATTGAATTATTTTGATTGTAATAAAAATTCTGTTTTGAGTTATTAGGACTGTAATGTTGGGATTGATGTGAGATTTTATTTTGTCACAAAGTTTCAGAAATTGTATTATTAACTAGTTGAAAGATTATTTGGCTGTTCGCAAATTTTACTTGGAGTTTACTTGGATGTACGTTTACATCTACAATTTTTGGATCTACATCAAGCATCAAAATTGCGAATGGATATTCTCATGGAGTGATTTGTCTGGAATAAGCATCCATTAAAGCTTTTTTAATAATTTTGTCTTGAATAGGTCTTCAGTTGACATATATTTTGATATTTTCTGCTGATCAAAAGCGTAAACTTGGATCTGATACTACTCCATACAGGTGGATAAATTCTGTCTTTATATCAAACTCTTTCAAGTTTTTTTTCCGATCCTGTTTAAATAAATCTGTGATTCTTCAGATTAAATCCGTTGGGTTTAAATCAAAAATTATGCGATTATTTTTTTTAAGTGTCAAAAACTTGTCTACATGTCGAAGCGCAATATTCACGAAATAAGTGTAGCAATAGAAATATTCGGTTTGAGTTGATTTTAAGAATTTTTGTCTAGCTGGTACATTGAAAAATAAATCTTCTACCTCTACTATTGTTCAATGTTCGAATCATACTGCTTGATGGCTTGTAATTATATCTCATCATTTTTTTTGTAGCTTAGTTCAGATTTGTGAATATTTAGTTTTTGTAATTACAGTAATTTTGCTGACTTCTGAAATACTCGCTAAAGCTTCACCACGGAATCAATAACTAGAAATATTGTATAAATCTTCATCTGTTTGAATTTTGGATGTAGCATATCTTTCTAGTAATAGATCCATATCTGAAAGTTCGATTCCAGTTCAGTCGTCTTGTACGGAAAGAAAAGATTTTCATCAATCATTTATTTTGATTTCTATATGTTGAGCTCAAGCATCTATAGAATTTTCTACTAATTCTTTTAATATACTAGACGGACGTTCTACGATTTCTCAGGCTTTTAGTCTATTTATTACGTAATCTGGTAGTTTATGTATGGACATTATTTTATTAATTTTTTTGTGAATAAAAAATTTCAGGCTGAATTATATCATAACTGACTATAAAATCAAATAAAAATTTTTTGAAATTTTATATATTTTTTTTGCTGATTATTTAATGTAATTATAATCGTATAATTTTTTTGAAAAAAAGCAAATGAAATGCGCGTGATTATCTGATTTTTCTTTGCATTTTTGAGTGTGAAATTTATTATTTTTGGATGAGTTTTTTTTATTGATTTTATAATTGGTTATGCAGTTGAGAATTAAGAAAGTTTGTCTTTTGAGTACGATATTTGTATATTGTTTTTCGTTTTTGCTCCAAAGTAATCTTTGATTATTTCAGGCTTGGGCTCAATGAAGTCCGGATCCGGTAAATATTGTGACGATATTGGTTGATGATAGAATTTTGGGTTGAATTAATAGCGATTTGAAATGGTATGCAACTGAATATATTCAACTGGAAAAAATACCGAATTCAAAGGCTTTGGTTATACCGTTGGATGTAACTAAAATTTCAGCGTATGATATTCATCGTATGATGGAAAATATTTATTTTGATGGTTTAAGAGATGTGCCTTCAACTTTAGTTGGTTTGATTATGTTTTGAGATATTCCATTACCGGTTGTAAATCAAAATTGATATGTTTTCCCTACAGTTTATCCTTATGTTGATTTTGAGGATCAAAAATATGTTTGGGATTCTGATACTGAATATTTTGTTCCAAATGATAATCCTGGTTGACAGGCAGAAATTTGGCATTGATTAATTAATTATTGAACAGATATCGAAGCATACACGAATGTAAATACTGGATTCTTTGCAAAAGTAAAAAAATATGATTCAAATCCTGAAGAATTTATCTGAAAATCAATTCGATATGATGATTTTATTTCTCAGAAAAAGACGTTTTTGAGTAATAATTTTCCTTATTATAGGAATAGAATTATGTTTGCTGAAGATCTTTGATATCAAAGATATTCCCCATTAATGAAAAGTTTGTTTGAATGAGAACAGATGGATTCAATTTCAGATACTCTTTCTTATTTTGCTGGTAGTATTTGAACAACTGATGAAATTGCACAACAGATTTGAGTAATGAAAGATAATTTAAGTAATAGTAGTTATACTACAAAGGTTGTTCAACAAGAGATTGATACAAGTTATGTGTCAGATTATAATGATCTATTTTCTCAGGTGTGATCATCTATGATGAGAGAAAATATTTTTGCTTGATCGAGGTGGATAAAGGAGCATGCCGATGCTAAATGAGAAAAGAGTCTTATTTTGGATTCTGATACCAGTGTATCCAAAATTCAGCTTAAAGATGATTTGATACTTTGAAATGAAAATTTGCAGTGATTGATTGAAAATCTTAATGATCTTATGGAGAAAATGGTTGATAAGAAAATTGAGGAGAAACATTTAGCAATGGATATTGTTGTTCCTGTAAGTTATAAAAAAGTGACGAAGAAGAGAGTTATGTTTAAATGTAGGAGTCTTGTTAATCGTTTTGAAAATTATTATTTTGGTAGTAATGCACGTTTGATTGATAATGCTGAAGACCTTAGTATATATAGGTGAACATATAGAAATTTGTCTAGTATCTCTTGACTTTCTTATGATTCATTGTTGCATTGAAAAAATCAAGTAAAGAGTGATTATGATGAAACTAATTTAAAGCTGAAATCTATTTGATGATCGTATGATATATTCTCTATGCAGGTTGAGTGAAATAGGTGATATAATATGTTTAATGTTAATGGTGATTTGAATATTTATGATGAAAATAAGACGGAGAAGAATAGAAAAACTACTCATAAATGATTGGGTAAGTTTAGAGTAAGATCGCGGCCAGAATCTTGTGATGATACTAGTAAAAAACATCAGTGTGAAAATTTATTTGATTTTGCAAAGAGGTGGTGGTGATGAGCCTCTCCAATAAATCTTGATTGAGAGACTGCTTGAAAATGAAGATATGTATTAAGTGGGTATTTAGCGTCAGATTCTTGGAGGCCTATATATGAAATGGATTGATTTCAATCTTTACTCCCTTGAGATGATGAGTGACCTTATTGAGAATGACGAAAGAATTGAAAATGAAAAGGTCCTCAATGGGAAGCAACAAGTTTTAAATCATACATAAAATATGCTAGTCCAACTCAAAGAGAATGATGGAATAAAGTGAAATGGGCAGCTTTCTTAAAGTGATATGAAGTGTTTGAAAATCATACTCCAGATGTTCATATTAATTTTTCGGATATGAATTATTGGAATTTGCCTCAATATATATTGAGATGATTTGATTCTTGGAAGTCTTCGAAGGTTTCGGATAAAATATTTAGTTTTAGTAAGAAACTATGATGATGTTGAGGTGGTGGAAGTGAGGAATATCTTTATAAGGTTATTAGTTCCGTTGTAAAACATACTAGTACAACCGATGATCAAATAAATTGAATTGATCGTGATAAATATTGAGAAAGTTGAACTTTGTGACAATATTATCGTGATGTAAGGGTTAAATACGAAGAGTTACGTGATACAATGACTGGTAGTATAGGTGCTTTTTCATGATTGATTATTTCTGTGAATTCTTGAAATGATTATATGAGTGGTAAGTTTAATACATTAAAAGGATTGTTATTAAATTGAGACCAAAATGTTACCCCTAATACGTGATTACAAAATCAGATTTTTGATTTGGATTCTCAGTTAGTACAATTACAGGAACAACTTTCGTGATTGGATGGGAAACTGCATTTAATTTCTCAACTGGAAGGAGGTGTTGATATAATTAGTGAGGAATCTCCTGGTGAATGATTCACTGATGTGTGAGATGATGAAGCAGAGAGTTTTAACGCTGAGGAACTTAATTGAAAAATTGAAGATATAAAACAAAATATTGATGATTTGAATCAGTATATTGGGACAATAAGATATAGCCTAGATTGAGTGGATTCTGAAGAATTAGACTCTAAAATAGAAATTCTTAAACAAAAAGTGGCCGATTTGAAATTGTTTGTTGAAACTATAACATCTCAGTCCGAATGAGTTAGTTTGGGAGAATTTGATGATAAAATTTGAGAGCTTAATGAGAATATTGATGGTTTGAGAGTGTTAGTTGAAAATGTAAAAATTCAACTAGCTGTACAATGAGGTACAATTCAGTCAACATTGGATGAAATTTCTGAATATATAGAACAAGAAAAGAAACAACTTACTACTGCTTATGGATTGGTTATGTCACTATATACTGATGACATTATCTGAGCTTTGGAATTTATAGCATATCTGGAATGATGACGGCCTGATCAGTATTATGAATGAGATTCTAATTTGCCAAAAGTCTGATTTTTGCCATCTTGGATTGATAACATTGATAATATGTTTTTGGATATTAGTGGTAATGTAATTAATGTTGTAAGTGGTTATGAGGAAGTTTATTCTTTGATTCTGGAGCAACAACAATATTGGTTTGAATTAGCTGATGATTTGAAAGAGATTAATGATGTTTATTCGGAATCAATAGATAAAGTCACAGGGGAAATGGAACAGATTTTTACGATAGTTGCTGATGATAATGTTGATGATAATTTGGATACGGTAGTAGATGAAACTGAAGAACCTGGCTTAGTTGTAATAAGTTATGTATATACAGGATGAAGAGGAATGGCGGCGGAAAATAAAGTGGACATTTATTGAAGTGGAATGGAATTTAGTATTGATAGTCCAATAATAACGTGATATAGGGCTGATATAGATTCGGTTAATGGAGTTTGAAAAGGTGTATCACAGAGGTTTACTGTGACATATAGTCCTATAAACGATAGTAATTGAAATAATATATCAGATGAGGAGGAAGAAGATGAAGATGATGAAGCGGAAGAAGTGGTGATATTAAGTTGATGAACAGCTAGTGATGCGATGGAAGTATTTGGTGAAGAACTTGCTGAATTATCTAAATTCTTTTCAAACTTGATTAAGGAAGATGAGGTTTGACCCGCTATAGTAGAAGCTGCTAAAAATGATGGAGATTTTAAGTGATGGTTAGATAAAAACTCTATTAATTATAATGAATTTTCAGATGTAGATTGGATTAATCAATATGCTCAATGGGCTAAATGACCATGATATGATAGTCAATGAGCTAGGGAAAATCATGATTTGTTATTGTGAGTAAGTGAACATATGTTTTGAATGAATCTCTTGACGCCGGATAGACCTATAGATTCTCCACGTTATGTAAGTATGCAGTCTGTAGCTTGAAATGAGATGAAATTTATATATCCAGATTTGTTTAAAGTAGAGGTATATGAGTTATCTTGAAGAAATCATAGCTGATATGATATGAATTTGCTTTTGACTTGATGACAAATTAAGAAGAATTTGGTAAAATATTTGTCGTGAAAGGTTGAAGAGTATAATATCATAATTAAGAAAGAGTGTGATAATGCGTTAAGTATGGATTTGTACTCTACAAAATTGTTTAATCTGTGATATTTTTCGGCAACTCCTAATAAATCTATTCATTCTTGTAATTTGCAAGAGTATTTTACATATGAAGATTTTGTTGAAGCTCTTTGATGAGAAAAAATGTTGGATACTATATCTGAAGTTTTGTATTATCAGAGTCTTACTAATAAAAGAAAATTAAGTGCGTGAAATGTTGATAAAGATATAGAATTTATTAAGGATACGTTTAGTTTAAATGATAAGAGAAGACAGATTCTTGAGGATTATTTAGTTGAGTGAAATGAAAAGACTAAAAATCTGGTTTTTGAAATCCCTACTTATGAAATGAATGGTTATGAAGTTGCGTATATTAATTCTGATTGAAAGGATTATATATTTCCATCTGAAGAACTTAATGAAAAAACTTCTAAATATAATTTTGGAGGCTTAGTACTTAATGGTGAAAGTGATTTATTGGATACTAAAAGACGTCAGCTTAGTGATGATGAAAATAGAATGTATGATGAGTGTAATATTCCTGTTGGTTGAAAATTACCATTATTTGATGGGACATGATCTCCTTGGTTGAGTTGATTTAATTGCTGGTTAAAGCAAGTGAAACAAAAGGCATTTAAATTAAGTCTTACTTTTGATAGTAGCTTGGGAGAAGTATTGGCTGGCGATCTTAAATTCAAGGATTATGTAGAAGGTTTAGGTTCAGATTTAGAACAGCCTTTTATTGATTGGAAAGACTCTTGGAGTAATTATGCAGATGAGCGAAATGAAATATTAAATAAAAAAGATTCAGATGATTCTGATGCTACTATTACTGAATTGCAGGTGGCTGCGGAGAGACATAATAAAGAAGTTTCTGGTTGAGAAGATTGAACGTCAAATTTGATGGCTAAAATAAATAGGGATATTAGAATTGAGACTTCAAGTCTTTTATTGTCGGATGCTAATCCTGTTAGTGATTTGAAAATAAGCTCTGTATCAGATTTATGATGAAAGGTTGAAATTATTTTTCAATGAACAGGTGATTGATGTATAAATATTGATTCATTTAGTTTATGTAACGGTAAAACGCATACTATATCTTTTGATCCAAAAAAGAATCCTTTTGTGGGTAAGATTACTGTATCATCTGGTAATGTTGCTTGAAAGGTAGGATTGATTGTGGAAATAAAGGTAGCTTGAAATTCTATAAAGAAGGTAATAAAATATACAGTTAGTCCTAGTGTGCCAAAAAAGGTGGTTTTAAAAGTTAAAAGTGATGATACTAAAAAACAAGTTGTTGTAATTGGAGGAATGATGCTTCCAATTGAGGCCGTTTTATATGATAATTATGATAATAAGGTTTCTTGGTGACTTGAGAAGTATAAATTTAAGGCAACCACCTGAAGATTCTTAAAAGATTGATGATATATGGACAGTTTTGAAACTAATGATTTTAGGGATTTGAATTTTTATTATGAAGTTCCTCAGAATTATGAAAATGAAGTGGATATACAAATCTTTAATCAAAAAGATGAAGTAATAGGTACATTGCCTATACATGTTATCGAAGCGACTTTAGAAACAAAAATTGATGAGATATTGGTAGATGATGATGGTAATATTTGTCATATGTTATGATATGCGGATCCTAATTGTTGTCCTCCGAGTTGTTGGTGTTCTCATTCTTCTTGTAAATCAAATTGTACTAAAAATTGAAAAGTAGTTTTAGCAAAGGATTGATATGAAAATATTTATGTTTGATGAAAATTGGATGTAAATAAATTACATAAGATAACTATGGATTTGAAAGATAAAGATTGAAAGCTAATGAATATTGATAATCAGGCTATTGTTACTTCACAGAAAGGGTTACTTGTGCTTGGTCAAGTGAATAAGAATGTGAATTGAGATGATGTGTTTTTTGAGACTTCGAAATTTTATATGACTTGATGACATATAGAGGCTTATTATTATTTGACTACAGTGGCTGGTGATGATACTATAAAAATAGATATTCCGTGAGTAATTTCTCGTACTATTGATTTTGAAATAGTTCCAGCAACTTGTAGAAAAACTGATGTTAAATTAAAGAAATGATTTGTTGAACTTTGAGTTCCTGATTCTCTGGAGTTCTTTATGTCTGACATCTTTTGAAATACTATAAAATATGGCACAACACAGGCTTGTTATAATCAGATTAGAGTAAATTTCCCAAATTTAGAAGGAGAGTCAGATCCTTTGTGTGGTTGGAATGAGGAGGCAGGAGATTATAATTATAGTGTGTGGCCTAATATAGTAGATGGTCATGCTGAAGAACAAATTGTTTGATTGAGTGCAGGAACAACAGAGGTTGGTAGTCTACAGTTTGAAGTAACGTCTCATCTTTTGCCAAATACTTGACTAAATGTTATGTATTTGAATTATTTTGGTAATGATCGATGAAATCAGTGGTGATATATGTCTGAGAATAATAAATATATAGAATGATTGATGATGAATTCTAAAAAAATCATTGCTACTACGACACAATTAGTTTCAGAGGATAAGATAAAAAAGATGATATGGAGAATCGATCCTTGATTGAAAATTGTTAATTATGATAATTTGAGTACTACAATGACATTTAGACTTGATGCTAAATGAAATATACAGATAAAACCTAATTGACTAGCAGATGAAATAAGTGTAAAGGTTTGATTTGGTTCAGATTTCTTTAAGAGTTTTAATTCTTTGCAAGATGTTAATTTTTGGGTTTCTAATCAAAATGTAAAAGATAATAGTTATATTATTTATGTCCCTAGTGCATCAGAATATGAAATATCTAATAAAATGGATTTATATAGTAATTGAGAAAAAATATGAAGTCTCTATAGTTGAAATATGGTAATGAAATTAACAAATCAGTTGTTAAATAATGGTGATAATATATGGAATCTTATGTATAATTGAGTGAATTATTGAAGTATTGTAGTTCATTCTCCTTATGCAAAAATATCAAAACCTGATAAAGCTTTTGCTTCTCGTTATACATTTGGATATGTTTTCTCTAAATGATCTACGAATAGTATGTCTAGTATTTGAGTTTTTGATGAGTTTAGTGATTTTGATTTAGATACAAGTTATAAATCTATACAGAATTCTGATGATTTGGATGAAAGGGTTTGATTTATTTGAGATTTTAAGAATATTACACTGTTTGCTGAATGAGAATCTGTATGAGAGGCAACTAAAAAATTCTGATCAGAATTATTAATAAACTTATGAGATCCTGTTTTGTCTTTGAAGAAATATCAGCTTAATAAAAATGCATATGGTATGAATTATGATTGATGAGTTTGACGTGAAATTTATGAAGATTGAGAAGGGGGAATTTTTTGAACATACATAATTGATTATGATGCTAATTGAATAGACGATTTGCTTGTTGCTTATTTGGATTGAAGGTTTAAATTAGCAAAGAATTATGCGAGTGACCCTAAAAATTATGATATGAGAAATTTGCAAGAGTTGATGCGTTTGGCTGTGCCAATTAAACAAATATTTGTATGAGATGCGGATGGTAATTGATTTGATGATATCATCGTCTATACTCAAAATAATCAGATGAGAGCTTATTTGAATAACTGATGATCTTTTGATGTGGATGGAAATGTTGTTTGTTTAAATCAGAATGTATATTGATGAGAAAAATCTTCTTCTCCGAGTAACCTAGAGTGAATTAATCAGTTTTTTATTGAGGATATGGATTTGGATGGAGCTGCAGATATAGTTGTGTATGATGCAAAGTGATATATAAAAGTATTTTATGGTGGATGAATGAATTATTTGAGTAAAGAAAAATATGCTTGTGATGGATGATGGTATGGTAGGCAAAAATGAAATATTACGGAGGTGGCAGCTTTTTGACTTAAAGTTGGATGAAAAGTTGTAGATGATAGTATGATATATCGAAAATGAATTGAAGATAGTGAAATGTATAAAAAAATTAAGTTGGATTTTAATATTGAAGATCCATCGCAATTTGGGGTGAATATTGATGTTGATAATTTGAAGAATTTGATAAAACTTTGAGATAGAAATTCTGATTGATCTATTGAGGATGTAACTAAAGCAATAATGGATACTGATAATTTTGATGTAGTGAAAGCTAGTGAAAAGTTTGTTGAACAACAGTCTGCTTTTGTAGATGTAACATTGTATGAGAATACATTAGTTTGATGATGAGATTCAAAAAATTATGTATTCGTTCCAATAGGTTCTTTATGAGAAGTTGGTTCTCCGTGTGGTGTCTCAAAAGAATATCGTCGTAAGGATTGAGAATGAATATTGGTAGATTGAGATGTGGTTACTGTTAGAATATCAGTATCCTGTACAGATGTTGCATGAGCTTTTTGAGATGTGATTAAGTGACCTCGAAATGTTTATTATGATGAAGATGGAATTATTAAATCATTCAGATTTATTTGAGATAATGGTGGTGCTGTAGTGAAAAAGAAAGATTGAAATTTTGCATATATAGTGGATAATATCCAATGAAAAGTAACTTTTGAATATGATTTGGTATATCGTCATGTACCTCTAAAAAAGATGAGCATAACCCGTAAAACTTATCGGTCTGATGATGAGTATCCTGATATAAAGTTGCAGAGTATAGATTGATGTGTAAAAGATTTTTCATGATATGTGGCTGAAACTGGAAATAAGTTGAGATTATTTTCTGGTGTAGATGTCCCATTGCAAGAGATGATAAATAAAGAGTATCTAGAAGAGGAGAAAAACACTCAGGATTTTACGGAGTATGTTTTTAATGCTTGATCTGATGTGACTGAAATTCCTTGACTTGTTTGAGATAAAATTGCACGTATTAAATTATTACAAGATAATGGATGAACGCAAGAAATCCCTGATTATGAAATATGAGATGAAGATTTATATCAGAGATTGTGGGAATGATTCAAAGATGGTTATATTTCCGTAAATTTGGTGGCCTTTGAGAAAGAGATGGAAGAAATTGACGCTGTTATTGATGAGTTGATGAAATGAATGTGTAATTGATTTTCTTTCTGATGAGCAAATAATTGTAAATGATTACCTGTACCATTTAATCAGGCGTTCTTAGCTCCTTGAAAATACCACTTATTTGGATGTTGGGATTTGCCTATGTGAAAGTTAGAAGATTGAATCCCAGCTTTCTTTTTCCCTGGTAATTTATGACCTATATATTGAGTGTATTTGCCGGTTCCTTATTTGCCTTCTTGACCTACTGATGAATTTCTTTGGGTAAAAAGTGCGGGATGACCTTGGTCTTCATTTATTAGAATTTATGCTGCTCCAACACTTACAGCTCAACTTTGAGTTGCTATTTGTATGTGACCATCTGCTGTTTATAATAAACTGGTGTCACCGTTCTCTGAATTATGATGAAATTGTGTGGTTTTTGCACTCAAGCCACAGTGTAAAAATGATGATAATTCTGACAGAAAAAAAGATAAAGATAATCCAAATGAGGTTTATACGGAATTTACAGAAGATGTGAAAGATAGTGGTGTATGTACATCAAATGCTTCTATGAAATGATCTAAGAGCTCTCCATTTTGATTGTATTCATATAATGCATCTTACGATCAATCAGCGATATCACGTGATGATATTATAGTGGATGAGGACCAAATTGATGATATTTTGGATGATATCCAGAAACTCGTTTGATGAGATGTTAGAAAAGTGTGGGATAATGCCTTGAAATGATCTTTAAAAGGAGCTTGAAATGTTGTGACATTGTGAATGTTTGATAAGATTTTTTGAAAAGATAAAATTGATAAAATTTATGATAAATATTTCCATGATGCTGAACTAACGGCATATAATGGTGCTTGAATTAGCTATCCAGAATTTAGTGCTAATTATTTGTGAATAATTAATTTGGAAACCGAATCATATGCTTGATTTGATGATGGAACAAATTCAAGAAATTCGTTATTTATTTGAGATGTTGATGTTTTGTGATGAGATTTTAGTGTGAATAAAATAAGGTGATGAATTCAACAGTGAATTAAGTGATTCTTGATAGATAATTGGTTGGATCCACAGATTAGGTATATAGCTAATCAGTTAACGAAGATGCATATAAATATTAAGTTGCCTAATATGCAGAGTCTTGTTGGTGAAGCGCAAAAAATTAAGGATATGACGAATGATTATACAAGAGTAGATACTTGATGGGCGTCTAAACTGTGAGCATGGTCATATATGAATTATGATAATCTAAATAATTTGAGTAATGAGCCGTTAGCTAATCCATTTGAGTCATTTGCGGCTATTATGAATAAAAGTGATATAATTAACGTATCTATAGAACCGATTACTGTGAAGGTTCCATGGATTTTTGCGGAAGATATTAATTCTTATGAATTGTATTTGAGACAATGGTGGGAGGTTAATAAAAATATATTTGATCAATGGAGTTGAACTTTAAATGCTTTGCTTGTGAAGTGTGATAATATTAGTGATGAGAAGGAAAAAGAAATATGTTACAATAAAGCCAGAAGTAATTTAGCTTCTTTTGTTAATTTTGAGGCTTGAGACTGGACAAAAATGCAAAATCAGATTTATGCTAATTTGAGAATATTGCAAGAATATAGAAATTTTCCATTTGAGGTGTATGAATGGATACATGTAATTGATAGGTATGTATCTGAAATTATATCTTTGGTTAGTAATACTATTTGATATTTGTCGTACTGGACTTCTGTAAATTCGGAGAGGTTTGTTTGATATGTTGATGCAATAATTCTTGCGATTAATATTATTAAAACATATCAGATAGTTATTGATTTTTCTAAAGAATGGTCGAAAAATTGTGGTACTTGTTCAAGGGATACTTATGACCAGTATTCTTGTAAATTATCTATTTTGTGTAAATGAATTAACTTGCCAATAATACAAATTCCGAATTTTAAATTACCAAATATTACTTTGGATCTTTCAAATATAGATTTAAGTTTGGATATTGTTTTGCCTAGTTTTAACTTTCAGCCTGTTAAAATAGCTTTACCTGAGATACCGAATTTACCGGAACCTCCAGCTATTTGAGCGAATATTAGGTTATTTGATTTGCCAAATATACCTTTGTTGCCAGAACCTCCGGAGTTGCCTGAATTACCTTCATTTATTCCAGAGATTGATATGGAACTTCCTATTTTACCACCAGCTCCTGAATTGCCAGAAATACCTAATTCATTAGAAGGTGCTCTTAATTTATCAAAGATGATTTGAAAGATATACTGTATTGTAAAGTGAAAATTTGGTCTTGTTTGAGAGAGTTCTGTAAAAGCTAAAATAGAACAATTGACACAAAGAACTTATGAAGTGAGTTGGATAGATAATATAAAGGATTTCACTAATTGGACGCCGGTTCCTGTTAAGAATTATTGACTTGATTATGAGATATCATCTTATGTTGATTTTCAATTTAATTTTTCAACATTCTATGATTATTTGGATACGTTAACAACTTCGATTAATAATTTAACAACCTCTACGGTTAAGACAATTAACGAGAAAACTAATAATTTTGTAAATAATGAAGATTTATTGAATGCTTTAGATTCTGTTGAATCAAAAAATATTCAGTTTGATTTGAATCTTGGTATGTTGGATGATTCGTCTATTAATAATCTTGATGTTGATGGAATTTTAAGTGATGAGATTAAATATACAGGTTATGAAAGTGCTAAATCTATGCTTCAAAATGTGCTTGCTCAGTTTAAAGTTTCGGCTGCAGATACTACTTTTGCGGATTCTTTAAATGCATCAATTGATAAGATTGAAAATCAAATTAATTTGGAAAATGTAGTGGAGCCTAATATTCAAGGTCTTGAGAAGGTTGAGGGTGATTTATTGTCTTATTTAAATGATGAAAAAGTAAAATATAATGATTTGGCTGATTTGATTTATAATGATTATGACTGATTCCTTGCAATGATAGATTCTCAAGATACTGATTCAAAACTAGAAAGTTGAGAGTTGCTGACTTTTGATGTACAATTATTTAATGTAGATTCTTCTACCAGGGATAATATTGATATGATTGTGAAATCAAATCCTTATGAAGATTTATTGAGTAATAAAAAAGAAATTGTAGATTGATATTGGAATGCTGTAAATTCTAATTCAGCTACTGATTTATGAGTGAGTGAATCTCAATATTTAGTGATGCGTGAAGGTATTTGAAAGATGAGGAACCAAATTTCATCCTTGTATTTTCTTACTAAGCCAGTCTCTTCTACGGATCTGAATTCAAAAAATTGAGATATTAGTACTAGTAAAACTTTATTATCTGCGACAAGTTCGGAGTGAAGATTGTGAAGTAATATTGATGTTGCAGAAGTTGTTGATCCATCATCGCTTTCAATTTGAATATATGATAAGATTGTAAATTGAGCGGATGCTTGAAAACTTGCAAAGGTCGTTTATTCAGATTCTTTTGCTTGAAAAATATGAAGTGATTATTTTAAAGTTGATCGTGGAGATTATCATGACATAATTTTGTATGATGATAAATCTGTATATATCAAATGTAAGGGTCAGGATTGTTTTACGAATTGATGATGATTTGCTAAATATTATTTATTATCAAATCCGTTGGAGGAGATACCTTACAAAGAGGCATATGTTAAATTTGATGGTGATACAATATTAAAAATAGCAGATTCTAATGGTGAGGTTAAAAATTGGAAAGTTGCTGGTCAGAGTTATGATAATATATCTTTTTCTTGGAGATTAGAAAATGTTGATGGATATTTGATTGATTTGACGCAGAAAATTGATTATAACTATGAGAAGAATTTTGAGGTTCCTCCTATTTATGTCCTAGCTCTTCCGAATTGATCTCCTAGTTTGAATGATTTGTATGTAAGTTGAACTAGATTAGAATTGATAGGAAATAATGACAAAAATTTTGAAAAGATTGGAAAACTTTATTGAACATGAAAGCAACTTGTTCAAGTTGTTTATTATGATGTAAATCAGGATTTGGCTACAATTACATTGTCTGACGTTGATAGAAAATGGTATTATGCTCGTATAGCTTCGCTTGATTTGATATGAGATTCATATGAAATATCATCTCCTTGGTCTAATCAAGTTGTAGCTTGAAAACAGATACTTTGAGATGAACTTTGACCAGAGTGAGAGGCTGTTTTGTATAGGCCTAGTGCAGATGAAAATGTTAGTCAGTGAAATAGTCTTGAATGATATGTATGAACGAGATACAATTTGATTGTAAATTGGGATGATGATGTATCGTTGAGTTATATTAATCTTTCTAAGGATTGAGAGATTCTCGATGAAAAATATACTTCCCAGGTGGAAGATTCGGTTAGTGCAAAAATAGATATTCATACTAAATGAGGTGAAAAAGAAGTTTATAATTCTGTATGAGTTGATCAATTTGGTAATAGGACAGAGAAAGTTATAACCGTTTCTTATTCGGTGCCAGAAATATCGATAACTAATGTGTCAAAGAATGCTGATTGAAAAACAGCTTTGATTAAAGCTGAACTTTCTCAGGATATTGACCAATGAAATGTATCATTCCAAAGAAAAAGATGAAACGTTTGGAAAACTATGAGAACTAATGATGCAAAAGATCCAGATATTTCGTTAGCTCGTTGAAAAACATTGGTTGAATGATTGTATTCTGCTGGTAGTGAAATAGCAATCTATGATAAAAATGATAAGGTTATGGCTTTAATAAATCCAGATACTGCTGAAATAAAATTCCAACCATGATATGAAGATAAATATGGGGTTAGAGTTGATGTGCAGGATAGTTTAGTTTTGCAAATATTTGATAAGAAATCTCAGAATCAGAATTCTATCTTTTCTATTTATCTTCCTGTGGAGGAATGTTCAAATATTGATGTGGGTAATTATAGAAAGGAAAATTTGGATGAGGTGTGAAAAATGGGTATGTTCAATTGATGAACTGTAATCTTTGATAAAGACTGAAATAATGTATTATTTATATCTCCTACTTGTCATTTGTATAGTGAATGATGATTAGAGTGAGAATATAGTTATGATTCGTGAAATAAATACTTGAAGATAACGTTATATCAGAAATCAGACTTAAAGGAAAATAATCCGATAAAACTTTTGCTTAAGGTGAAACCGTTGGTATTGGATTAATGTTAAAAAAATGTTAATAAAAATGTTAAAAACGCAATTCTGAACTAGATTTTCTCTTGAATCAGATTGTGTTTTTATTATATATAAATCAGTATTTATTTTGATTTTTGGATAATAATGGTTACAGAGTATACTTTACCACCACACAATATTGAAGCTGAGAAGTGAGTGATTTCATGAGCTTTAATGGATAATGAAACAGTTTGGGTCTTTGAATGAGATGGAATTAGTGCGATGGATTTCTATCAAAAAGAACATGGAATGATTTACGAAGCTATTGCTCAACTATGGAATGATAAGAAAACGATAGATGTGGTAACTGTAGCGGATCAATTATCCAAAAACTGAAATTTGGAAATTGTTTGATGAATTGATTATCTTTATGAATTATCAGCTTTTTTGATCTCTACTTCTCCTTGTGTAGAATATAGTAAAATTGTTAAAGAAAAATCATTATTGAGACAAATATTGAAAGTCTGTCAGCAAATTACGTGAGATGCATATGAACAGAAAGATACTGTAGAAATATTTGACAGTATAGAAAAGAGAATATATGATTTGACTCAGAATCAGATTTGAGATAATATTTTGAGTATTGAGGAAATTTTGAAAAATAGAGTAGAAGATTATCTGGAAATAGTTGATCATCCTGAAAATTTTAATGCAAATAAAGTGAATTCTGGGTATCATCAAATAGATGAGATGTTAACTTGATTTAAACCAGGGGAATTGATTATTTTGGCAGCTAGACCTTCAATGTGAAAAACTGCGTTTGCTTTAAATGTACTTACTAATATAGCATTAGAGCAAAAAAAATCAGTTGCTATGCTTTCATTGGAAATGAGTAAAGAGTCGATTGTGGATAGAATTATGTCAGAAGTTTCGTGAGTTCCTATGTATAAGATTTCGAAGTGAAATCTGGATAATGCTGATTTCGCGCAGATGTGAGAGGCTATGGAAAAGCTTTCTAGTGCGAATATTTTTTTGGATGATAAAGCGTGAATTACGGTTCCAGTTCTAAAATCAAAACTTAGGAAGTTGAAAATGGAGAAAAAACAGTTGGATTTGGTTATTATAGACTATTTGCAGCTTATGCATTCTACTAAGTTTCAAGATAATAGAGTACAAGAAATATCTGAAATATCTCGTGGTTTAAAGGAATTAGCAAAAGAGTTGCAGGTACCTATTATGGCATTGTCTCAGCTTTCTCGTGCGGTTGAATCGAGGGTGGATAAGAAGCCTCAGCTTTCAGATTTAAGAGAATCTGGATCAATTGAGCAGGATGCTGATTCAGTTTTAATGCTTCATAGGGAAGAATATTATGATCCTGATACTGATAGAAAATGAGCCACAGATGTTTGTATTAGAAAAAATAGGAATTGAGCAGTATGAGAGATTGAATTACATTTTGAGAAAGAAATTATGAAATTTGTGGAAACGAAAAAGAAGGAGAAATGAGATTGAACGTATTAAGATTATAATATAAATCCATATTTTTTGATCAGATTTTTTATTTGTTTTGATAAATCTGAGTAAGTAGTTTTTGTGGAAGAATATAATCTATTTAGTGAAGTGTTGTGTTTTCATAGTTTGATAATTGATTCTAGATTTTGTAGATTAAGAGTTTTTCCGTTCTTTTTTATGGCTTTTTTGATACATTCTTCTATGTATCATTTATTTGTAGTATCAAAATTGTATAAACATTCAAGGATGGATAGCTCTAAATTTGCGATTTGGAGGTTTTTGCAGTTTTGCATGTTTACATTGTTAGTTTGTTTAATAAGCTGAGAAATTAGATTTTTTCACTTTGTTTCAAATTTTTTGAAGGCGATTTGTCTTTCGAAAACTATTGTTTCTACGGATTGTTTTTCTTTGTTTGTAATCATTATGGTGTCGGGGATGGTTACTCAGTTTCCGTGTAAATGTATTTCTAATGCTGTTAAACCTCAAATGTATCGCTGTTTGCATATTCAATTGCAATGATCTTTAAGTAGTCTTCGATATCGTTGTTCTTCAATCTCTTCGCCTGTAATTGGTTTTTCTGGATTTGTAATGTAGAATAGGTCTTTTCTTAAACAAAGGAGATATCAACGATTTTTAAGTTGAAATGTAATTTTGTAGATTTTGTTGGTTGGAGTAGATTCTCAAAAGGATAAATAAATGAACTTTTTGAGATCGTTTGCAGTTATGATTTTTTTCTTTTGTTTCTGTAGATTTTGAATCAGATTCTCTATAGGTTTTTCCATTATTGGCTGATTTAACTAAAATTTATATAAAAAATTTATATAAATTCTTCCTAAAAAATCAAGTAGATTTTTCCTAAAAATTTTGATGGATTTTTCCGTTGAAAAATGATGAGATAATCATAAAAGCAGGGTAGTTTAATTTGTGAAATTTTATTTCTGAATGTTTTGTTGAATATGTTTCAATGAGCTTTGATAGATGCTGATGTATGTGCGAAGAGAGATGTGGTGTGGAATTCCTTTAAGGCATCTTTTACGCAAATTCAAGAAACTAGATTTGAAGTTTTATTGGAAGTTAGTTCAAATAAGTTTTTAGTGAATATGATTACAGATGCAGCGTGAGTGATTCAATGATTTGAAATTGTAGCTGTAAAATGATTTATGGAGCTGTCAAAGAGGGTAATACAGGTTGTTAGAAGTGTCGTTTATCATCTATGGGAAATGTGTAATTAATACAAAATTGAAAATAAACTTTATTCTTTGTGGTGTATATTATGGTATTAGAATCGGGGAATAAAGATATTGAGACAAAACCTGATGAAGGTTTTTTCGCTTATTTGAGAGAAATTCGAAATAGTTTTAAGAAATTTGTTTCTGATATTTTTTTGACGAAAAAAGAGATTTCTTCTCAATTAGATGATTTGAAGGGGAATGTTTCGGGTTCTGTTGATGAAAGAAAAGGTGCTGGAGAGGTTGAAAGTAGTAATAGGGATGATGGATCTAAAAGTGTTGATAAAAAAATTGATTCAGCTGAGGAGAATACAAAGTGACTAAGGGATAAATTGAAAGAAATCTGTGTACGTAGTAGGAAATATTGAGATGTTAATAAGAATGATAATTGATTTGTGTCTTTTTGAAAGCTACAATTCCATGGTGATAAATCAAAAAAAATTATGCGTAATATAAAGTCTGCGATTCCAAGTAAATTTGATTCTATTATGACGGATCCGTTGTTTAAAAACATTGATAAAGCTTGTACATCTAAACGAAATGATACACAAGTTATGCAATTCAAAAAATTAATGGAGGATCCTAAAGCTCAGCAAGAAATGGATAAAGTTGTTGATGAAACAATTGAGTGATATTTGAAAAGTGTAAAAAGTCGGGGAGTAACTGATGCTAGAGCTATTTTGGTTTTTTGAAGAATTTGTAATTATGGATCGTGATATGCTAAGGCGCTTCAAAAGAAAATGGCAGAAAGTGGGGCAGACTTTAATGACTATAAAAAAGTAATTGAATGGTTTGAAAATACAGAGAAATCAAAATGAAATACAACCACAAGTCAAAAATTTAAAAAGAAGTCTTCTTATTTTGGGAATAGGTCATTAGAAGAAGTTATAGGTGAGTATAATTCATAAATCTATTTTGATTTTTAATTTTGAAGAGCTGATGCTTTTTGTTTTTTGGTAATTTGTGTAAATGGTGGACTTTTCTTGGAAGATAAGAAATAGTAAAATAGTGAAAATTTATTTGATTATATCTGTTGACATTTTCTGAAAAATGTATGGATTTTTAAATACAATTTCTTATAATTCATTATTGATGTAAAACAAAAATAAAAATTAGTATGGGTAATGTGATTAAAAGTTTTTTGGTTATTTTGTTAGCGAGTTTTGGAATAGGAATGTCTGTAAAAATTTCTATAGGTTTTCCTATTTTAGGTGCGATGTCCTTTATTGCTTTCTGTGTTTTTGACTTTAAAACAATATTTAGGATGCTCTGTGGTTCTAGGTCTTATTTGTTTGGTATGTCTTGCTTATTTGTGCCAATGTTAGTGTTTTTATGGGTAGTTTTACCTTGGGAATTCTATGATGTAGGGGCGCAATCCTGTGTTTTTGCGGCCATAGGTTCTTTTCTGGTCGTAGTTGTGAGTATTCCTATTTGGGGTGCTGTTTTCCTTTGTGAGAGGATTAAAAAGCTGTATACTTAGTAACTTAACTTTAAAAGAAGGAGGGAATTATATTTTCTTTTCCTCTTTTTTTTTAATAATTAAATATTGAATAATAAGTCGATAAGTCAATTTGAGATTGTAAAATTAATTGATTTTTGTTTTTAGAATTGTAATATTTATTTATATATTTTATATGTTTTTATTTTTTGTAATCGTGTATCATGAAATTTTATTTTAGGTTATTTGTTGCATGATTATTGCTATTTTCTTTATGAGGTTTGGCTTCGGTTCAAAGTATTACGGTAGAAGATTTTAATTCCATTTGGAATAATGGCTTGACTAGTGTTTGTTATTCTGGTAGTTTAAACAAAGTTGTGTCATGTAGTTGTACTGATGGAGATGCAGTTCGTGGTTGTGTAAGAAAAGCAAAGCGATCTGCATGAACTTTTGAAAATCCATGAGATGTTGAGGTTAGAAAACTAGTCCAGCCTAATAAAGTTCCATGACTTTTTGATGTTCATGTTTGGGTTGGATGAAAACCTATACTTCAGACAGTGGGAAATGTATGTTCTGTGGTTGTATTTGATAGGTCTGGTAGTATGAAAAATTGATATAATTGAGGTAGTGCAACAAAGCGATCTGACGCTGTTTCCTGAGCTATAGAGTTTTCAAATTTGTTGGTTAGTTGAAATGATAATAAAGTTTGATTAGTGTTTTTTGCTGCGACAGCAACTATTTCAACATGATTGCAAAATTTTGCACTTAGTGAAGATCTATTTACTGGTTTTGAGCCAGCTTGAAATACAAATATTTGGGATTGATTAGTAAAAGCTGGTAATATGCTTGATTGAGCTGAGGGTTGCGATACAAAATATATTGTTTTAATGAGTGATTGAGATGCAAATCTTCCTACTTCATCTTCAGTTTGACCATGAAAAGCAAAAGAAAAGGCTACAGAATTAAAAAATAAATGAATTATAATTTATTCCATTTGATATGATATTAAAAGTAATAGTTCAGCTGAAAAAACACTTTTAGCAATTGCTCAAGATAATGAGCATTATTCTAGGGCAACACCTTCTACGATAGTTGATAAATTTAGTAATATATGAAGTGAGGTTTGGTCTAATGCTTGAACTCCTTACAAGATTATTGATGGGATTTGATGATCTTTTGATTTAAGTTGAAATAATATCGAAGTGCCTGAAGTGAATCAAATTATAGATCCAGGAACTGTATATTCTTTTCAAATTAAGATAAAACCTTGAATGACATGATTTCAAGATAGTAATAGTTGACTGACTTTAAACTATGATGATGTTGATAATATTCCTCAGACTTTGAATATTGATCGTGATCATACGGCTCAGATTTATTGGGAGCTTCCTAGATGTGGATGAATTACTCCAGAATGAGAAGCTGTGATAACTTGAGCTGGTGTGTTTGCGCAAAATTGGGTTGACTGAGTGTTGGAACCTGAAGCTAAAGAGTGGAGTTATACGGGAAGTTCTACTCCATGAGAATGTGAATGGACTTGTTGAGATGCTGCTTATACTTGAGATACAGTGACTAATACTTGTAAGTTAAAGGTGACGGTGAATTTTGATTTGAATTGATGAACGTGAGATGTTACTCCTTTGGTTTTATGATCTTGAGCTATTATTGATACTGGAGATGTACCAGATCCAAGTAAAACTTGATATCATTTATCGTGATGGTTTTTAAGTGGTGAAATATTTAATATTCCTTGAGTTGTAACAGAAGATATAACATTAAAAGCTGAATGGGAACCAAATACGTATGAAATTGAATATAATTGAAATGGAGCTATTAGTTGAGATATGGAAAATCAAGAGATAATTTATGATACTACGTGATATATACATCCTAATGAATACGAAAAAGAATGATATCATTTCACTTGATGGAATACACAAAGTAATGGAAGTGGAACTTCATATGATAGTTGATCTGAAGTTAAGAATCTTGCTACATCTTGAGTAGTTATATTGTATGCACAATGGGAACCTAACTCGTATACGGTTGTGTTTAGTTGAAATGGTTGAAGTTGAATAATGCCGGATCAGATTTTTACGTATGATATTTTGGATAATTTGAATCCTAATTGATTCGTAAAAGAATGATCTGATTTTGGTGGATGGAATACTGAACCAGATGGAAGTGGAATTTGATATAATGATGAAGAAGAAGTTAAGAACCTAGCAACATCTTGAACAATTACTTTATATGCTATGTGGTCAATAAGTTCATATCAAATTAAGTATAATTGAAATTGAGCTACATCTTGATTAATGGATAATCAGAGTTTCTCTTATTGAACTACGTGAAATTTAAGTAAAAATCTATTTGAAAAGAATTGATATCATTTTACATGATGGAATACAGAAGAAGGTGGCACTTGAACGTGATATCTTGATGAAGCTGAAGTTAAAAATCTAGCAACAACTTGAGTAGTTAATTTGTATGCGCAATGGGAACCAAATGATTATACAATTGTATTTAGTTGAAATGGAGCAACAAGTTGAAGTATGACAAATCAAAATATGGTTTATGATACTACTTGAGATTTGAATCCTAATGTATTTGAAAGAGTGTGATATCATTTTACGTGATGGAATACGGATTCTAATGGAACATGAACGGGGTATGATGATGAAGAGGTAGTGGAGAATCTTGCAACGACTTGAGTAGTTAATTTGTATGCGCAATGGGAGCCTAACACGTATATGGTTGTGTTCAGTTGAAATGGAGCAACTGTTGGAAGTATGTGAAATCAACAATTTACTTATGATGTTCAAGATAATTTGAATCCTAACTGATTTGGAAAAGAGTGATTTAATTTTGTTGAATGGAATACAGATAAAAATGAAAATGGAACTGGATATGCTAATGGAGCGTTGGTGAAAAATCTAGCAGATACGTGAGTGGTTACATTGTATGCTCAATGGAATGCGAATACATATGAAGTTGAGTTTAATAAAAATGGAAGTGGAGTTACTTGAACTATGTTAAATCAGACATTCCCTTATGGTGTTGAAAAGAAGTTAACTCCTAATGCATTTGAAAAAGAATGATATCATTTTACTTGATGGAATACAAAAGAAGATGGTACAGGAACTTGATATGTTAATGAGGCTGAGGTTAAAAATTTAGCAACGACTTGAGTGGTTAAATTGTATGCTCAGTGGGAAATTAATGTTTATACAATTATATTTGATTGAAATTGAGCTAGTGCATGATCAATGTCGTGACTACAGTTAGCATATAATCAAGAAGAAAAACTGACTAAAAATGTTTATTCAAATAACGGGTATAAGTTTCTATGATGGAATACACAGGCTGATGGTAAGTGAACTAGCTATGCAGATGAACAAACTGTTAAAAATTTGATGACTACGACATGAGAGATAAGATTATATGCACAATGGGAAAAACTTTGAACTTCTTGAGGTGGATGATGAGGTTGAGGTGGATGATGAGGTTGTAAAAAAGATAATTGTCCAGATGGAGATTATTCATGAGATCCTTGTGATGGTAAATGTTGACCAGTACCAGTCCCAGAGCCTGAAAAGAAGCCAATTCCAACTCCTACTCCTACTCCAATCATTTCTAGTAAAAAGTGTTCAATAGAGGGGTCAAAACATTCGGCTGAAGTTAATGAAGCTTATATATGGGCTTGTGAGAGGTGAATTATAAGTAGTAATACAATTCAGGGTGCTAGGTTATGAGAATTTCTTAATAGAGCTGAAATGGCAAAGATAGTGACTATATTTGAAGTGTGGGAACTTGATGCTAGGCCAAATGTAAATAAAGATTGCTCAGCGTTTGTTGATAGTATGGAATGATACAGCTCAGAAATGAAAAATTATATGGTTACTTCTTGTCAGTTGGAGAGAATGTGAATTCATACAGCAGATCATAAACCTATATCTGATTTTATGCCTAGAAAGTTTGTAAGTAGGGCAGAATTCTGAACGATTTTATCTAGGATATTATGGTGAGATAGGTACGAAGCAGAAAAGAATTCTAAGTATTATTATGTAGATCATTTGAATAAGTTAAAAGATAATTGAATATTAACGAATATAGATCCAACGTTAGTAGAACGTAGATCATATGCAATACTAATGATATATAGAGCAGCTAAAATGATGTGAAAAGCTTAGTAAATATAAAAAAAGGATGTCATTTGACTGGCATTCTTTTTTTTATTTAAAAAATATCTCCCTCGTCAGAGGAAGATATTTAGATATATGGAATTATATATTATTTACTTTTTTTGAAGAAGTAGTTGAATAGACAAGCTGCTAAAGCTGCTCAAATTAAAGGAGCTACGATAAATACCCAAACTGAACAAAATGCTCAATCTTGGAATAATGCTGGTCCAAAACTTCTTGCAGGATTTACTGAAGTTCCTGTCAATCCTAGTCATAATAGGTGAACTAGCGTCAAAGATAATCAGATTACTAATCCAGCAACTGATGTATTCTCAGATTTGTGCGTTGCGCCAAGTACAGCAAAAACAAAAACAAAAGTCAGAATTATTTCTGCTAATAATCCTAGCCAAGCATTTCCATTAACTCAGTCTAATCCGTTTGCTCATAAACTTTCAAATCCTCACAATAATACTCCTAAAATTAACGCTCATAAAATTCATCCAATGAACTGTGCGACCATGTAAAGTCAACATTCTTTACCCTTCATCTTTCATGTCAGCCATACTCATAAACTGACAGCAGGGTTTACATGACATCCTGAAACTGGACCGATAGCGTAAGCTAAGGCAACGATTACAAGTCAGAATGCTAATGCTGTAGCAACAGGATCTACTTCAGTCCAGACAGCGACCCCACATCAAAAAATAACGAGAATCATAGTTCATAGGCACTCAGCAATGAATTTTTTCATGATAGTTGGTGTAAAAAATTAAAATATAATTATTGAATATTAAGTTTAACTGAAAAATCAAGATTTTTTGAAAAATTTGTGATTAACTTGAAAAAGATATTTGTATCGGTAATTTACGATAGTTTTACTATAGTTAAAGATTTATATGAAAAAGATTTTTACGGTAACTAATATTCTTATTGTGATTAATGTTATAATTTTTCTTTTGGAAGAAATGGTGTGATGAAGTACAGATACAACTGTTGCATTTAATTTCTGAGCGATGTATACTCCTATTTTTACTGTACAACCTCGAAGGGCTTTTACAGCGATGTTTCTTCATTTTTGAGTTGAACATCTTGCTATGAATATGATATCTTTGTATAATATCTGACCTTCTATTGAATGTATTATGTGAAAGTGGAAGTACTTAATAATTTACTTAGTTAGTTGAGTATGTGGAAATTTATTGGTATTCGGAGTAGAATCGTTAACTCAAGATTTTTCGTTGTGAGCAGGAGCTTCGTGAGCTATATTCTGAATTTTATGAGCTTGGTTGGCTTTTGTGTTATTCTTTTCTGATAAATTAAAATGAAAAGTGAATACAGGGCAGGTTATATCATCTATATTTTTTGCTTTACTCCCTTGATTTATGCCTTGAATATCAATGACGGCTCATATCTGATGATTAATATGATGATTTGTAATGTGTTATGTGCTTTTGATGGCGAAGAAATTATCTAATAAGAAAACTATTTAATCAAGACGTATCATTCTATATTGGTGAAATTAGTCTTTCATTCTTTGTTTTCTTCCATTGAGAATCAGTTGATTACTATTTTATAATTTTCTTCTGAAACTATTAAAGCAGGTCCTTTTAGTATTTCTTTTTCTTCATCAGTTAAATCAGATTTTGCGTATAGATTAGCTTTTTCTTTAAGTTCATCGAGATTGCTAGATAGATCCAACGTATATTCTTGGTTATCTACTTGTAGTTTGAGAAACATGTTTTCGATACCATCATAGTATTTTGTGAAATTTAGTATTTTAGAATATCATGAAACATCAATAGATTTTTCTCAGTATTGTCTGTAATTTCGATATTTGTAAGTAGGGTAGTAGTAATCGTAATCAGCATTTACTCCTAGGAATTCTCTAATCCTGGAGCGTGAAGATCGATATTTATCTTCATATTCAAAATCGATTATTTTGTTGATGATCTTGTCTTTATCGTAATTCTCAACTAATTCATCGAGAGTTCACATAATCAATTTAGTAGATTCTTCGCCAGTGTCTTTTAAAACTCATTCAGTGAGAGGAAGAGAAATGTTTTCCTTAGTTAGGAGAGTTTCTAGTCTGTTTACTTGAGAGTTGAATGAGATATGATTTACATTTATATGTCATCCGTAAACAGAGAGAAAAGCTAAAATTGATAATATAGAGACGAATGAAAGTAATCTTTTTTTTGTGAAGATAAGAGATAAAACTGAGAAAATAATAATGAAAGTGATGATATAGCATATGAAACACCTATTGATTGTGATTCAGTATTGGTTGATTCTCTTTGCGATGGCTCATATCATCATGAAAGACATGAGAATAAAGCTGACATATAATACTTTATTTATGATTTCGTGAGCCGTAGTTTTGTCTGGACAGATTAGGTAAGAAGTAATTATTCATAATGCAAAATATCAAATTCATAGTCGGACAATAATTCATTTTGGTCGAATTCACGTGATGAGGATTTTGATTCCATAGGCTCAAAATATTGCTAGATAAATCAAAGCGAGAGGTAAAAAAATGAATGATCAGAAAATCCTTCTTAAACGGGATGGCTTGATTTCATATTCAGACTTTTTATTTATTTCTTCAGTAAGTGTGAGATAGTAGTTAAATACGAATGATCAAGCTAAAAGAATTTCTGATATGAATCATATGTCAGCGTATAAATCGGAGTCGATATTGACATCAAAAAGTGCCTTGATTGATGCTAAAGCACCGGATATTCATCATCGAACTATGCTTCATGCAATTCATCCAAAAATGATGGCTATAAATAAACTAGTCCATGAGAATCGTATTTTTGATTCAGTTTTTTTGTGTAATAAGGCGATGATTAGGGGAATTCATAATAATGCTATAGGAAGAATTCGAATATAAAGTAGTGATTCGGAATAGTTGAGGTTATCGAGATTAATATTATATAATACTGTGTAATATAATCATCATAAAATTATGGATCAAATCTGTAATATTCGATTGATTAGATTCTTATTCTTTAAGTTACTATGTATGAGATAAAGCGGTCAATAACAGCTAATTATGAATGCGAATATTAGGGCTAATATTAAATCTGGTGAATCTAAATCGATAATTTCTTCGATTTGCATGATTCATATAATGGTTAAAATTACTAATAAAATATGTGAAGTAGGAAATGTTTCAATTGCATTTGTCCGATTTCAGAAGAGTTTTTTTAATTTCATTTTTTAAAAATAAATGTATTAAAAATACGTAGTAATTAATATTCTTTTATTAGATTTTTGCAATCTGATTTTTTGTGATTATTTAGAATTTGTAAATAGTAAAGTAGACAACATTAACAAGATGTGAGAACCGATAGTTAGAGCATTTTTCGAAAATTATCTTGTACAAAAAAATGAATAAATTAATTTAATGCTGTAAATAAAATTTACAAACAAAAAGATTAACTATGTGTGGGGTGCAGAGAATTCAGCGTATTTGCTTGGATTTTGGATAGATGGTTATCTGTATTCTGAGATCATTTATTCTGCATTAGGGAATCTTACCAAAGATGAA
>AUXO015136359.1_pt1 | contig 28159 bp, 51 predicted proteins | sample 768731 | NCBI WGS metagenome assembly AUXO01 (sample SAMN02715735, study PRJNA202380) | gut metagenome | biome: sheep rumen | host: Ovis aries | place: New Zealand: Palmerston North
TTGGAAATCCTAAATATGCAATATAGTTTGGAAATAATCTTTTTATATCAGAAATATTAGGACTTTCATGCTATAATGGAAATAAGCTTATTACAGCTAATGATTTAAGTACAGCTATGATAAATAAAGTTGTATAGCTGACTATTGGAGAATCATAGTTGTTATATGCATGCACAAGAAATGATGGAATATGGAAACTTACTGTCAATGAAAATTCATTTATAGCAGAAAAGATATTTTCAAATAAATTTGTTGGAAATGTAGTAGATGTAGCAGTCACTAATGGAAATACATATATTGCTACAACTGACAGAATATTATGGACAGCTGGAAATATAGACAATATTGGTTCTAATCCTACATGGTATGAAAATGACAATTTAGATGGTGAAAATATAGTAAGTCTCTTGCCTTCAAATGAAAAATTGTATATTTGCACTACTAACAATATATTCATACTTGATGCAGAAGAAACTTTTACATATACAACTGAAGATACATTGTCTTCAATAAGTGCTGACATACCTGACATAACAACAATATATTTTGATGATGATCAAAAGATGATGATTGGAACAGTAAGTGGATTATATGACATTAATTTCAATCCATTGCTAGTTACAAGACTTGATGTATAGCAAGCTTTAGATTCAACAACTACTTACAATCAAGCTGAACAAGTTTAGATAACATCATATATAAATAAAGTAAGATATCTTAATTTTGAAGGCAAGGAATTATGGTGCGTATGTACAGATAATGGCGTATATATGTTGCAATATAACGCACAAATGAAAGAATGGAATCTAAATAGTCTTCATATATTAGAAGGAAAAAATATTACTGACATAATATATGATACATATACTGGAACTATTTGTGCAGCAAGTGATGATGACAGTGAAAGTAAACTTTATTGTTTGACAATTCCAAAAGATATTTTATATAGTGAAACTTTAGCAGAAAATGCTTGGTCACTTGCATTATATTAGTACATATTAGATGTAAATCATTATACTTAGTCAAATGCTGAATATCCAGTAAAGGCGCTTGCTACATTAGAAGGAAAAATATTAGCTTTAGAAACTGTATCACCTATAGAAAATGTTGTTGCATTATATACATCATATGAAAATATAGCGCCAAATCTTGTAAAAACAACATATTTGCCTGATAATAGCATAAAGCATATTTAGTCATTAAAGACATTTGCTAACAATTAGTATACTGATGAAACATATGCAATTGAAAGAAATGCTTCAACTGGAAAGATATATAGATACTACACTGATTTTTCATCTCCTGATCAACGTAGATATTTTAGACAATTGTCAGCAAATGTAGATGAGCTTATAAGCATGGGAGACAAGAAGATAGATTATCTTCTTGCATATAGATATTGTGTCAATGGAAATATTCCAAAAATGTTTAAAGAATTACCATCAGATAGATATTCAGAAATAATGTTAGTTACAGATGGTGATAATAAAATTTCAGCATATGATTTCTATGACATGAAATTGTCTGCTTATAAAAACAATGTAGCTAGAAATGATAGTGAAACCTTAGTCAATAATTTGCAATTGTTTCATGCTAAAAACAATAAAGATAATGTTGGCACAGAAATATTCTAGATGCAACATAATGTTTGCGGATTTGATTATATAGTAGATACATTTTCTACTGATGTAAAAGTACAGCAATAGAATATGATTGCTGTAGTTGCTACAGAAAAAGAATTAATGTTTATTCCAGCATAGTTCAATGCATATGAACGTTTATCTACAGGAAATGATGCTGCTGGTGCTACATTGCCATAGTTTTCAAAGTTTTCATTGATTCCATACCTAAATTCAAACAACAATGACAGACGTACATGTTGGTATGTAGGAATTGGTTCATCAAAAGCATATATCTATAATGAAGCTGAAAATGACTTTGACGTAGGCATGTTGTCATGCTTAAGTGCAAATGTTAGAAACACAGTATTAGAAAATGCTGATTTTACTAGCTATGCATTTAGTTTTGATGATCCATTTACTACAGATGAAACTATACTTAGCAATAGAAAATCAAGTGATGCTAATTTGATGTTTATGGTGTTTGGAACAAATGAAGGTCCTGCAGCAACTATATTGAACTATAATGGAGACAATACAACAAAATGGTTTAAGAATTTTTAGCTTGTAGACATGAAACAAGTTGATGGAGAAGAACCAGAGTTATTACCTATTGTTGACGTATATAGAGAAAAAGAAGATTCTTATATATATGCTGCAACACAGAATAATGTGTATTATCTTGCTATTACTGATGTAAGCTTAGATGAAAACAATTCAGGAAAATTAGCATTTAACAATGGTTTCAAGAAAATACCAGTAGATTTCAACGATATAAGTTAGATACTAGTAATTGACAAAAAAATCTATGTATTAGATGTAGTTGACAATAAGAAAATACTTTATTCAATAAATGAAAACACATCTACAACTAAAACTCAATTATTTCATGATCTTGATGTAGAGTTAAGTATTACCACATTGCCAGGGTAGAAAAAAATAATATATAGTACGCCTAATTCATATGTAGGAGTATATGAAATTTCATCTAATACTACTAAGCATATAACAACTTAGGTATTTAAGCAACTACAAAATGCTGACGGCGACATATATAATGAAATACATGATCATGATTTTATTGCTAATAATATGTTTGTTTAGCATGATTTTATAGACGATAAAGACTATATATATTTTTCAAGCTTATATAACGAAGATAACTATTTTCTTTCAGGTCTAAGCAAATATGATTGCAATAGTTCATGCTCTGCGACAGTAGACTTTGATTATACAACAATGATTGAAACAGAGTCTAATTCTATTGATTATACATAGTTGTTTGATATTACATAGTATATTGCACGTCTTGCAGATCTTGGTGATATAACAAAAAATAATCAGCATGATCAATATGGCACGACATATATGTTGTTTACTGGAGATGGAATATATAGCACAAGCTATGGTTTTTCACTTGATAATCTGAAGAAATTGCTTGATCTTAATGTTGCAAATTCAAGTGCTGTTAAACTTTCAAGCTTTGCAGAATTTGGAATGACAGAATCTAGTAAAGTGACATGTCTTGAGACTGCTGTATTTAGTAAGACTATAAAAGATCCGCCTGATGATTTAGAGAATCCAAACAATACACCACTAGACCAAGTAGTAGTAGATATGCATATATCTATGATGGCAATTGGAACTACTAATGGTTTAATGACATATATTCCAAATAAAGGTTTTGGTAAAATAACTGGAAATTTACTTGTAACTACACAAGAAATAGTAAGCATTGCAATAAATGAGTATAACATAACAGCTATAAGTAAAGATCAAACAGGAAAAAGATACATTACATAGATTCCAATAAATATATATATAAATAAGACAATAGAATTTGACATATCTAATGCGCAAGAAACTGTGCTGAATGATGATATAGTTCCATCAACTATATGTTTCTTTACTGACGTAAATGCATATGTTGTTGGACAAACAATGCCACAAAAGTACAATACACTTCTTATTGCAACTGACAATTCTAATGGAATATACACAATAGATTTTGACATAAAGCTTAAAGATAGAGAAGAATTTACAACAGCTAATATTCTTTATCAAGCTGATGGTGGAATAATAATAGCAAGAGGAAACACATTGTCAAGTTATCCATGCTTTCCAACAACTGATGTATATTCAGACACTACTACTAAAGTGTATACTACATCAGGTGATGTCAAAATAATATATGAAGATTCTTCTTTAGATGTTGTAAATTATGGTTCAATAAAAGGCGCATTTTAGATATTCACTGATACTGACATACAACAGCCTTTAGACAATAGAGCAAATATATTGCTTGATGGAAAGAACTTAGAGTCAATATACTACAATAATAGTGAAGTATATTATGAGCTTAAGAACTCAGATGAAAAACATGAAATAGTAAAACTTGCTAAGCATATAGTTGAAACACCAGTTGTTTTGAATGAAATGTCTAAGCTATATAATTCGCATTATGGTTTATCTAATCTGTATAACATTGATAATTCAACACTTCTTGCAGTATGTAGTACACCATAGCTTGTGAATAAACAAGACGGATCATCATCTGATTACGCATCTAATATAACGCCAGGAATGTCAATATCCAAGTTTTGGAAATATGGAAATGCTGAATATGCTATAGCAGAAGGAAAGTTGTTCAGAAAACTTGCATCTTAGAATACATTTACATAGATAGACTTAGAGAATCCAATAGTAGAACTAGCAGCGAATTCATTGAAGTATGTCAGCAATAAATATATAGTTGACAGTAATGCTGGTGTAGTATGCTATAATAATATCTAGAATGTTAGATATTATAGTGAGTTGTTGAAGAATATGAATATAAATGCTATGTATAAGCTTGATGAGAATGTATTTCTTATTGGAACTACAAAAGGTTTATATAAGTATTTTGATGGTAATTTAATAAGATGCAATGCTATGTACAATATGCCAGTTGATTCAATATCACTTGCTACTACAAATAGTGCTGGTCAACGTACATTTTTCATAACATCTGGATCAGAAGTCTATACGACATTAGATGAGAATTTTGCAATTGCAGCTATATTATTTGATTTGTCTAGATATGGAACAAATATAACTACAATTACAGGTGTAAAGAAATTTGGAAATAAACGATATGTATTTGGAACAAATATTGGTGTTCTTAATACATATGATAAATATTATCTTGTAGATACATGGGCAAAATAGACTACTGGTGGAATAAGCAGAGCAATAAAAGAATGCTATGATAATTTTATTTAGCAACATATATAGTAGTATCATGCCGCTGATAGTGATATAATTACAGTTAATGATACTTTAGTTCCTATTGATATGTCAGGAATTGACATAAATTGGCAAAAAACTACAAACAACAAGACAATAATTCTAAATGACTATGTTGACAGTGTTGAGTTTAATGGTGATGTATCTTATATAACAGCTAAATATTCAAACTACTCTACGTAGTATGATAGCAAGCTTTCTGCTAATTCATATCAAGACTTATCTGGAATTTCATATATAATGAAGACATATAAGTCAAATATTAAAGAGTTGTATATCAATATACCATCTACTAACACTTATTATATCAATCATATATCTGGAATGCAATACTGCACTCATAACCATTATGCATTCAGAAGAACAAATAGCGATTCAGATCTAAGTGGAACTCCAGATGATTTATGTACAAAGCTTAGAGTGTTCATTGACAAAAAACATTTTGACTTCAGTGAAATATACAATGTATTCATTAATGGAAACTCTTTGCCATTGAAGATATTCACAGATAAAGAGAAGCATGATGCAGGTGAATCACAGCAATATTATCATTCATATATACTTCCATCACTTGTAACTTCAATGCCATTAGTTCCAACAGTTGGTGATGTTGAATATTCTTTATAGAACATATCAGGTGATTTGATGTATTTTGACTTTAAGTGTTTTGGAACAGATGCGCAATCTATAAAGATTATAGCTAAATCTCCAAATAAGTATAAGATAGTATTTAATTCTAATGGCGCAACATCAGGTCAAATGGATGATATTGTAGTTAAAGAAGATCAACATATAAATCTACCTGATTGTACATACATAAGAGATGGTTATGTATTTAAAGGTTGGGCTTTATCAGAAAATGGTGCTGCAAAATATACTAATAGAGAAAATATAGTCAATTTAGCAGAAAATAACAATGCAGTAATTATTTTGTATGCTACATGGAAATACTATTCATTTGATAGTTCAACTGATACTGTACTAACTATAGCAAGCAATAAGACAGAATTTTTATTGGCAGCTAGTGAACCAGTTGAAAATGCATCAAATGTCGTAGTTGATTATGACTATGCAGGTGATACTGTTTTGACTATAGATGGCAATGGTCAACAATTTTAGATAGCAAGTGGAACACTTATGCCATCAGAATCAAATGTAGTAGTGGAGTTTGAAGACTGATTATGAAATATACACTTACAGAATTATAGAATGTTAAACATACTTATGAAGCAGGTTAGAAGAAAAAAGTTAAAATTTCTAATAGCTTAAATGGAATAAATGTTGTAGGTACTGGTGCAAATTCTATAAAAGATCAACTTATAGAATTTAATACAGGAGAATATCTTCGGACAATAGAAGATGGATCATTTAAAGGCTGCAATAAACTTTCAAAAGTAGTTCTTCAAGCTAATACTGTCAATATTGGTGAAAATGCATTCAAAGATTGTTAGTAGTTAAAAGACATAAATATTGAAACAGTTGCATTTGAAAGAATTGGAAACAATGCATTTGAAAACATTGGTATTGATACATTGAATATGCAATTATATAAATCGCCTTTCGGCAAGTTTGGAAAAAACATATTCAAGTCATGTCAATAGCTTAAAGCTGTTTCATTGACTGCTAATTATGTGCCAGAAGCAATGTTTGAAGGTTGCAATAATTTGACATCAATTGAAATTACATTGTCAAGTGGCAGCAGCAACACTAACCAAATAGATATAAATGCTTTATATGGTATACCATCACTTTAGCGTGTCGCAATACGAGGAAGTATAGACACTTTGCCGTGTCTTAGTGGATTATAGAATCTTTGCAATGTTACATTAGAGTTAGATTCTTAGCCAAAAGTTCCTGATTTTATGTTTGCTGATACACCTAAGCTTAAAAGTGTAGATTTCAGTAATTGCATAACTAATCTAAAACAATTTTCATCAAATGCATTGAATGGATCAAGTTTGACTTCTATTGTTCTTAAGTCTGTTACAAAACAAGATTTGAATAACAGTATGAAGTCAGATAATTCTGCTGCTATAGTTTCAATGAAAACAATGCAGCACAAAATAGTAAAAAAAGAAAATACTGGAAATAAATATCAATATGGAAAAATTTATGATGATGTTGATGGTGTATTGTCATATGCAATAGAGCATAAAGTTCCAGTTATTATTATAAATGCATGGTGGTATGATTTGTGTATATAGCGTAATCAAAAAAACAGATATTTTATTCTTTAGACTGATATGTTCTATAAATGGTTAGCATGTCAGAAATGTTTGATAGTATTTTCTGGTCAAAATATACAAATAGCAGATATATATAATTATTTTCAAGGTGATGAATGGGAAACTACAATGTGGACACCGTATTTTGCTGGAGGTGATACATTTGGCAGATATGGTGGAAATGTTTGGTCATGTGGTTATGGTGATAATAATATAATACGTATGCAATATGATGGCACAACATAGATTTAGCTATATAGAAATGGTGTTATTCCAAATAGATAGTTTGTAAGAGAATTTAATACAATTGATATGCCAACTAAAGTATATAAATTTTATAATACAAATATAGCATTAAAAGCAAAAGAACTAGCATATGATATACTAAATAAAACTGCAGTAATATTAGATCCACATAAATTAAACAGAAACAGTAACAATGCTAAGCCTCTTAAACGTCTATATACCGCTAGTTAGTATAGAGGAGAAAGAGATGATGTTTGGAATACTATAGAATGGCCATATTGGAATTATGTACATGGTTGTTTATTTGTTCCATATTCTGTAGTTGATTCTACAAATAATAATTATAGTAAAAAAGCAGATTGTACATATACATAGGCTAAATATCCTCAAGCGTTTTAGGTAGTACAAAGTTCAAATCTTGATAAGCCGGCTTAGATCGTACAAAAAGCACATAATTGGAATAAGTTAAGCAAAAATAAAGACGTTTTTAAAGATGTAGACGTTGTAAAAGTTGAAAATTCTCAATTTTTTTGGTTTTAGTTTGATGATTCGACTGGTAAAGATGGTTCTTTTAATAGATATTATATACCTGTTGCAAATGGTATTCCAATAAATGAAGATAAAATTGATAATTATTCTGATAATATAAAAACAGCTTATGCAGAATATTTAAAGACTGATTATGCTAATGCTAGCGGTGCCAGTGATGCAGGCTTAAAAAACCATTTGAAATCATTAGAACTTCAAATAAATACATGGTTAAGCGCATACTAGTTAGATGAAAACTTAAAACCTGATGGTTATGTTCCAAATAATATGGATTATAGTTATATAACTACTAAGCCAGTTCCAGCAAATTGTTGGAACATCAACCATGATTGTACCTTTATGACAAAAGGAAATGTGTCAGTAAAATGGACATAGGCATCAAAATCATTCAAGTGATAGGATTAGAACAATGAAGAAGACACTTACAAAGCTTGATTATACTCCATACATGTATGAAGACAAAGATACACATACAGTTAGGATATCAAATACGATAAAGTCACTTACATTAGTTGGAAACAAACAAGGATTAAACAACAACCTTAAGAGTCAGCTAGTTGAAGTAGCAAATATTGGATCTAATGTAGAAGAACTTGGTCCATATTGCTTTGCTGGATGTACAAAGCTTCTAAGTGTATATATTCCTGGCAATGTTAGACTATATGGTGAAAATTGCATGCAATCAGTTACTGGAAATATTGACAGTCCTGTAACTAGAGGAGATATAGTATTTTCAATTGATAAAGAAGCATTTGCTGGAACTAATATTGAGTCTGTATGTCTTGCTTTAAGTGGTAGAAACATAATAGATCCAGCAGATGAAGAAAATGGCTATTAGGGATGCAAAAGTACTGAATATGCTAATGGTCCATATATTGGAAATGGCGCATTTAAGAATTGCAAACAACTTAAGAAAGTAGTTATAGCTGAACATCCAGAAATTGGTGTTTAGATGTTTCAAGGTTGTTCAATGTTGTCAAGTGTAAATATTTTGTCAAATTACGGTTCATGTGCAGGAGACTATGCATTTGCAGATTGCACAAATTTACCATCAATAACTTTTCCAGAAAATTGGGAAATAGTCTCAAAACATATGTTTGATGGTTGTACAAATTTGACTGCAGTTAATTTTAGCAATAGTGAAAATACTAAGCTCATTGACATTGAAGATAGTGCATTTAACAAATGCAGCAATTTAACAGCACTTACACTTCCAAAAAACATAACAAGCTTGATGACATTGTCATAGAATGCATTTGTTGGAAGTAATTTAAAGCTTATACATTTTAGTGGAATTCCAAGTTCTGAATTTGACAAGTTCAAGTCACAAGATGAAAAGTATGTAGTTGCTCCAGTTGACACAACTACAAACAGTAATTTTAAGTATGGAATATGGTACAAGAACCATTTGAAGAACATCTTTAAGCAAGCATGGGATAACCATGCACCAATATTTTGGAAAATGTGTGGTGTTGGTTGTGGAATATGTACAATGTGGGATAAAAATGTATTTAATACTAAAGCATTTCAAGAAGAAACATCAAAAAGGCCATATTTCTTTTCTGAAATATTATATAGAGATCCAGCATTAGATTCAGATGAGTATGATTTTGCGCATAAGCTAGTATGGGATAACTTTGAAGGAAGTACTAAAGCATATGCAAATATAAAATATCCTGAAGAACAAAGAAATACATTTGTTCTATTTTGGGCAATTTGGAATAAACCAGATGGTACTATAGTAGCGCATAGATGGAGAGGTGATGGATCTGGAACTATGGCAGGTTCATCTACAAAAAGCATATTTGAAAGACTAGATAAATGGTTTTCTGGATATTAGCCAGAAGATAAGTTTAGAGGTTCAAACTATACTCCAGCACAATATGTTGCTTTTGATGGTTGGGGTCTTGACCACAATTGCCAACTTAAGTCATCTGACAATGAAATATATACATTTGATGCAACTGGAAACATAATAGTTAAAGGAACATCTGGAATATCTTAGCTTTAGCAACAACGGTCAACAAATTATGGAACTGCTAACGCTAGCTAGACACGTGTAATTACGGTATCATTAGATTATTCTGGCACAAATCATTCAAAACTTACTGGAATGACAGCAGATTCTAATGATCTTGAAGCAAAATTGTCATCATACACTAATAACATAACCAAGCTAGTAAATAGTTAGGCAACAGTGAATGCAGTAAAAGCAGCTATAACAGATGCAGTAGAAGATGAAAATTGCAAGTTATTGATATTTCATTTTTCTGGACATGGCTCTGGTGGTTCTAATGGAAAGTCAAGTATGGTTTTATACAATGGTAATTTAGCTGATTCTGCATTTTGGAAACTTATTGAGACTGCTAAATGCAGAGTATTTTGTATATTTGCTTGTTGCCATGCTGGAACAATGTTTAAAGCATCACTTGGAGATAATGAATAGCCAATAAACTTCTAGGAAGTACCAGATTTTGGAAAGTCTGCAATAGAGTATTTCAATGGTGCAGAGATGAATGGAATATGCGCAGCAAGCAATACTCCAAATTTACTTGTATGGAGTGCATGTACTGATGGAGAAGTATCATGGATGTATGAACCAAATGATGTGGATAATGGAATGTGCTATAGAACTGGACATTGTATGATAGCACATATACTCAAAAACTATGATGCTAATATGACATATAGATAGCTATGGAGCAAAATTCCAGCAGAAGAACAATATTTCTATGCAAATGGAAAACCATACATATATAATGGAAAAGAAGTATTTGTACATCCACAGTTGACAGAACTTGGTCAATCATTCTAGGACTTTAAGGTGTTTACATAATTTTTGGTGTTGTAAATAATACTGTAAGGAAGCAAAGCTTATGGCAATAAAACGCGTATCAGATTTAGAGAAATTTTATTTTGTAGAAGCAGAAGGCTAGACATTATCTTCATTTGTAAAGTCAGATGAATTTAATTTTTCATGCATTGAAGTTTCAAAAAACAAAAATGGAAATGAGCACAGTTAGTTCTAGTCAATGAGAATGGACATATGTGATTTATCGTCATATCTTGCATATGGAACAATAAATTATGATTTAACATTTAATGGTAAAAAGACATTTAGTGAAGCATTACTACTGCCAAAAGGCGCAATGCTTACAGGCAATTTATCAGTAACTGCTGCAACAGGCTGCAATATACATATGAATTCTGCTGATGATATATAGTTATCATCAAATTCTGCGATGTCTTTATATTCAAATATATCAAGCATTACATTAGATGCTCGTACATTATCAGCTGGTGTATATTCTAATGTAATTGTTGGTAGTTAGGGAAATGTACATATACATGCATTTGGCAAGCAAAATAGCGAATATGATAGAAAAAATACAGGAAAAATATGTATTTCTTCTGTTAATAATATCGATTGCAACTCTAGCAGAGATATTACTTTAAATGCGTCATTAAATCGTAGCATTTTAACAGGAAATTTAAGTGGTGTAGCTGATAAAATATCATTTATGGTAACAAGTAATGCAGTCGACAATAAGTTCATTATAAAAGATGATACAGGTGAGCCAATACTTTTTGTTGATGCTAGTAATGTAGTTAACTTTAACCATGATATAAAAGGAACAGCATTAAAAGCGCGTTGGGCAGATCTTGCTGAATATTATGTTGCTGATAAACCATATACGCCTGGAACATTAGTTAAGTTTGGTGGAGATTATGAGATTACTGAAGCAGATGATGAAGTCAATGCAGTTATAACTAATTAGCCAGGTTTTGTACTTAATGGAAATTTGCAACCAGCAAATGACAATCAATGGCCATTAGCAATTGCTTTAGCAGGTAGAACATTAGTTAAAGTAATTGGAAAAGTAAAGAAATTTTAGAAGTTGATGCTATCAAATATTCCAGGAGTTGCATGCATATCTAATGGAACAAAACCAACAATTGGAAAAGCATTAGCTGATAAGTCTGATGATGAGATAGGATTAGTTGATTGTGTTGTAAAACTTAAGTTATGACATAATTACATGTAAAATATAAATATGCAATAGCAATTAAAAAAACGTAGATAGATTGCATATAAGTTAAACAAATGGGATGATGTAAATCTCCCGTTTTTTATTGTCAATAATGATATTCCATAGCAAGTCATAAAGTTCTTCAAGACTTAGTCAGAACTTGTATATCCTGCAAAATCATATTTTGTTGCCATTGTATATGCTAAATGCTTAGAAAAATATTTTGCACAAGATTTCTATAATTCTCTAGATGATCCAGAACTATTGGTAGATGACAAATATTTCAAACCATATTCGGAAGCTCTAGAAACGTATAATAATATATTAGATGGCATTGGCACTAATATTCTTGAATATCCTTCAACTGAAAAGACTGTCAATTACTTCAAAAAAGAGTTTTTAGTAGATGATAAATTATGGAGCTTATAGTAAAACCGACAGGACGATGCAATTTTGCATGTAATTTTTGCTTGTCTGGAAAAGTAGCATCTGGCATAAAGCATTTTGAACATGTTCCAGACAGTTTGAAGAAGTTGATTCTTGACATAAAGCCTTAGACTATAATTGTAAATGGTGGTGATCCACTTCTTTCAGGTCCTGAATATTTCAATGAGCTTCTTGCAATAAGTACTGAACCAACTATTGCTATAGTCACAAATCTTAAAGATTTTTGGCAACATCCTGACAAATGGAAAGAAGTATTTACAAATCAACGTGTTTCAGTTACAACATCTTTCCAATATGGATCTGGAAGAAAATGGGATGCTAATACTGTATATGATGAATAGATGTTCAAGAAAGTTTGTCTACTTTTCAAATAGACAGCCGGTTATGTTCCAATGTTCATAGCAGTCATAACTAAAGAAAATGAAGATAGAGCATTAGATCATCTTTTGTTAGCTAAAGAACTTGGAACTACATGCAAGCTTAATGCAGTTCTTCCACTTGGAATATCAACTGAATCATATCCAAAATATAAAATGATAGACATCTGGCTTAAAGCTAAAGAATTAGGTCTAAGCAAATATCTTGAAGGAGATGTCCAATTTTACAATGGTGGTTGTTCATTCAACACCGATTTGATGTGCAGAAGTACAATAAGAGTATTTTGGATAGATGTTAATGACAATATTCATTATAGCTCATGTGACAATTGCAGCACATTAGGTGATTCTATACCAATGGAAAATTCTTAGCCAATTCCATGTAGAATGAAACTTAATCCTATTGATTTCATAAATAAAGAGAAATGTCTTACATGCCAATTATGTAGATTTTGTAATGCATGTAAAGCTACACGAGAAGCAAATAGACATGATCTAAATTACTGTGAAGAAATGTTGAAAAGAAAAGATGCAATACTCTCATCTGGATGGCTTATATGAATGTGTATATTTGTCCAACATACAATTGTAATCTTTCTTGTAGCCATTGTGATATAAGGAAAAAGTCAATTGATACAGACTTAATAAAGATTATTGAGTCCGCAAAGACACTAGCTGGTGCTCAATTTACATTATTTGGCGGTGAACCATTACGCCTTAAATATGTTGAACTTAAATAGCTAATAGACAATATAGATATAGCATCAATATCAACTAATTTACTTTTGTTAGAAGATTGTCATATGTCATTGTTTAAAGACAAAAACATTGACATATCTACAAGTTGGAATCCATTTAGATTTACAGCTGAACAATATTTGCAATGGCTGAAGAATGTTAAAAAAGCATTAGATAATAAATTATATGTAACTGTTCTTGTGACATTAACAGTCGATTTATTCAAATCTAAGATAATAGATGTTCTTGATGATTTAGCTAAAATAAACAATGAATATTTTGTCGGCATCAAATTTGAGCCATTATTGCCATCAACAGTATAGCTTATCCATAATGCAGATGAATGGTTGTCATAGCTTTATAAGAATTGGAAATGGCCATATAAGAATATTTTAGCTGAAAACTATAAAAATGGAAACACTTATTTTTGTAGACATACTAAGACAATATAGCCAGATGGAAGTATAATAAATTCATGTCCTGCTGTCTAGAAAAATGTTTTTATAGATAATTGTTTGTAGTGTAAATATAATAGGATTTGCAGACCATGCGTAAAACAGCCAGTCTGTTCATTCTTTGAAAAGTTATATTTAGAGGTAATCAACAATGGCATTAAAAAAAGGTGATATAATTGCAACATCAGATGTTCCAACGGCTGTAAAGGCAAAAGTAACTGCATATATTTAGCCATATTCTTCTGTAAGATATACAGGTGGAAGTTCAGCTGCTATAATGAATGCAATTGATTCTGTTAAAAATACATATGTTGCTGGTGCAGCAGCTGATAAGAATAAGCTGAAAGAAGAATATAGAAATAATCCAGAATTATCAGCAGAAGTAAATGCAGAAAAAATTGGCGCCAAAGCTGGAAACATAATATTTATTGATCCTGTTCTTAGAATGATTTATGATGGAATACGTTAGGGTTGTAGAACTGGAACTGTAACATGGTCAGAATATCCTAATATTGGATATACAAACACTAACAGTAAGCCTAGCCCAAGATCATATTCTTAGAGCACATTGTTTCCAAATATACATCCATCTGTTGCTTCATATGAGAAATATGTAGATGCTGTTAAGGCAAGTAATTCTAGACACATAAAAACTGATGCAGCAGAATTTAAAGGCTAGATAATAGAAGTGTTAGATTTGACAAATTTAATGGATTTGTGCATATCAATTAATGCAAGGTATCAGTAGTCACATAATCAAGGTTGCATTAATTCTTGTTATTTTAGTTGCCATCAAAATTGCCATGGATCAAGTAGATCTAGAAGATGATTTAATAGGTTAAAGTCATGAGTGAAGAAGTAAAAGTAGTTAGTTTGCCATTAGCAGATCCATTTGATATTCCAGAAAATGTAGTAGTAGATTTGCATTCTGCTACATTTTCAAATGATTTTGATGAGAACATAGTGACGTCATTCATATATCTCAGAAACATTGAATATAATGGATCAATTGACTTTTCAAAGTTTTCAAAAGATGAAAAGATGCGTATACTTAAGTTGTATATGGAAAGAGATCTTAAAGATTTCAATCTGAAGCAACTTGACTATACTATTTTCTATCTATTCGCAGATTTCAAAAAAGACAATGACACAGATTTCTTGCTTGATGAAGATGAAAGGCAAGAGTTTAAGACTGCAAATAAAGCGTTGTGTGATGAGATGTTGCAATTCATTGTGTCATTGCCAGTGTATATACTGTCACTTGACAAAGATATTCTTAATTGTGAGCTCGGTGAAATAAAGCATATTGATTCTATTCCAAAGACATATGAATGTATATTGATGTTGTTCAAGTATGTAGAACTTAATGTGTTGATGTTGCTTCCAACATTGTATGCAGATGTTCCTGAATGTGTGTTTTTTGATAAAGTGTTTAAGTATGAGAATTCGTAGTTAGCTGATGCTGTCCAAAAGACAACGTTTAGCTATTTGTACAATGGAATGTTAAATGAAGCAGCAAATAGTCAAGGAATTCTACAGCAAGAACAATGAACAAGACACATTAGAAGTTTGTTTAGTTCTGTTCACTAAATGTAATTTGAACTGTCCATTCTGCTTTCAAGACAGGTCAAGCATCAATATACAATACATAAAAGACATTCCATCAAAATTAGATGTTGAATATCTCAACTTTGAGAACAAATACAAGAAGATTCTTTACCGTATATGGGGTGGAGAGCTTTTTGCTGACAATATTGATGATGGAATGTTTTCAATATATGAAGAGCTTGTTCAGTAGCTAGTAGTAATTGGCAAAAAGCATAATTTCATTACTGAAATATGTTTTTCAACTAATTTAGTGTTTACTAATACATAGAGAGTTTTAGATCTTCTTAACAAAACACATGCTTAGCTCGCTACAAGCTATGATCCAAAATTTAGATTCCATAATCAAGAGCAGATAGAATTATGGGAGAAAAATGCATAGTTATTCAAACCTTGTACTGTAAGCATTACATTGACTAAGCAAAACATAGAAGAATTCATAGAAAATGACATACATTTTAAGCGTTTGAAGCCATATTCAGTAAATGTTGAATATTATATATTCAACAAACTATATAATACATTCAAGCCTAGTGAAGATGATTTGTTTAATTTCTATAAATACTGCATAGATAACAATATAACAAACATTCCAGAAGTCAATGCAATAGTTTAGTCAGCTGAAAAACAAAATGGTAGATATTGCACTTGCAATAATAGTTGTCTATATCTTGATGGAAAGTTGACATTCAATTGTCTTAAGAGAAGTTCAAATCTTCCTTAGTCAGAGTTCTTTGATGTTGTGCCATCTGATGATGTCTACACTGAAGTACAACTTAAAGAAGCATTAGTTAGAAAAAAATGTATGACATGCAAAAACTATTCTTTTTGCAGAATGTATTGTATGGCATCAGTTCTACATAAGTCAGTAGACAATAAAGAGTGTGGAATGTACAAGTTGTATGAATACATAAAGGAGAATAATATATGTCAGTAAACAAGATACTTCCAACTACAATAATAAGAGACAATCCAAACATAAGATATAAGTCATGGATTGAATATCTTGAAGGTGATGACTTAAGTATAGAAAATCTTGAAATAAAGAATGAAGTCAAGAAGTTTCTTTGCAATAATGTCATATACAACAAAGAAGTATTTGAGATAGATGGAAGCATGGTAAATTTGCATGTTCTTGGAAAAGGATATGCTTTAGTTATACTTGATGGAAAACGTAAGAATGTAGACAAGACATTGTTTGACAAATATGGAAAAGTACGAAGTTACTTTGTGAAGTTGAAGATAAGCTATGATATGCTTATGAATGACAAAGTCTTTATGGATAATGCTACAAGTGACTTTAAAGTAGTTCCAATAGTGTATAAAGATTTTTACTATGACATCAATATTGACCATATGCTGAATGACTATAGTTCATTTAGTACTATTGTTGACTTTATGCGTGGAGTAATCTACATAAATGATGTATTGCTTGACTATATGAAGAGGCATAGCGACAAAGTGTTTGATGTATTATGCAATATATTAGTCAAGAGAGACAACTTCATATACGTCTACAATGATGAAAATGATCCAGATGTTGGAAATGTTCTTGACAAAACACATTGGACAGAAAACAACAAGAAAGTATATGACATAATTTTGTCTGACAATTCAGAAGTTCCATAGCTAGAGTTTGATTATCTTCCAAATGATATAAAGCTGACAATGATTTTGGATAAGTTGTACACTAAGATAGATGACAAAAAATACTTCATATCAATAACAAACATTCCATATCGAATATATTCTAACTATGTGTCAAACATAACTGGTGCATTATATTACAATAATGAATTTGGATATTTTTCACAGGACAAGAATAGGACAGCATTGAATGTTCTTGCATATGACATATGCAAAAATGGTATCATGAAGCCGCTTGTGTTCAAAATGCAAAACAAGCAGCTTATTGCTCAAGACAAAGCAAGACTTTTAATAGCTTAGTATCTTAAGCTTCCATTCATTCCAGCAGTAGTATATTGGTCAACAGACTATGACGCTGAATTTAATTGCAATAAGATAAATTTGTTAGATGCTGAAAATAGAATAGTTCTTGACAATGATGACATAGAGCTTAAGCGTACTATATTTCCAAACATTTCTGACAACATGCTATATGAATTGAACATATGAAAAGAAGATTGTCATTATGCATAAGATATTGGGATTGGTGCAACAACAACTGCACATTCTGTTTTGAGAAAAGTAAGACATTCAACTATATGTTTGGAATGCCAAGTTGTGAAGCAGTAGACAAGAACAATTAGAATGTAAAGAAATTAGTTAATGAAAGCAAATATGACTTCTTTACATTCAAGATTCTAGGTGGAGAATTATTTGCGATCAAAGATAAAGCTATAATGCATAAGATTGCAGATTCAGTCAAGTATTTCTATGATGTGTTTGACAATGCAGGCCTTGTTGAACATATAGAGACACATATTGTTCCTGAGACTTTAGTAATTGCTAGCAACTTGCTATATTCAGATAGAACGGCTTTGCATATATGTCTTGATGCATTAAGAGAAAAAGGACATAACATAAAAGCAACTATGATGGTGTCATATGATTTGTATGGAAGATTCAATGCGCCTGGAAAACTTGAGCAATATTACAGTAATTATATGCATATATTCAATGACTATAAAGATGTAGTACGTCCAGTAGTAAGTTTCATAATGTCAAAGCAGAATATGGAAGCATTAGTGAAATAGACACCAAGCAAAGAACTAGACATATTCAATGAATTATATAGCATTGGTGCACCATTTGACATGACTCTTTTGCTTAATGATTCACATGTGAAGCAATTTGCATATTCAAAAGATCTTTTAGTTGAGTATATCAATACAGTAAAAGAAAGATATCCAAGATTTGTGTCTGTATATAAAGATTCTAAAAGATACAGAAGCTACAATACTGAACGCTATACATTGCAAGGTGGAAAGATTCTTAAAGAAGAAGATCTATTCAATATTGATTTCAAGCATGATTGTCTGTTATGTCCTGAATATGTCAAATGCCATCATTCACAAGCTGATGTGTCTTACAATGCAACATACTGTGATGTAAGGGAGTTTCTAAGACTATGCGCAAATTGATAAGAGACACTATACTTCCATATGACTTCATTGCATTTCAAGAATGCAATAATAACTGCATATTCTGTTTCCAGAAGAATACTGCAAATACACATTTCACTGATGAAGCAGATGTTCTAGAACGGTTTGACATTTTGCTTGCTGACATTGAAAAGAAACATATTGGATATAAAGAAGTTCAAATTGACATGACTGGTGGAGAATTGTTCTTCAGAAAAGGTCTTGAACAGATGTATTTTACTATGTTTGACAAGATTCTTGAACTTAAGAAAAAGATAAATACACCTATACGTTGCCTATTAGGAACAAATCTTCTTTATGAAGATACTGCATTGCTTTTTAATGTACTTGAATACATAAACAAGATAGATCCAACACTTCTTCGTGGAATATTTACGTCATTTGACTTTGCTGGCAGATTCAGGACAATACAGAAAGTTGAATTACACAGAAAGAATACATTGAAATTGCTTGACTATACAGGAAAAAGAAAAATGTATCTTGCTGTTGTGTCAGTCTTGACTAAAGAAGCAATACATAAAATGATGGCTCCAGATGATAAATTGTCAAAACGAATAAAAGAAGTATATGATGAGTATTATGTGTTGTCACAAAAATATATTGATGTAAGCAAAGAGTAGTGGTGGTTTAGACTTTCATGGACATTGATGAGTCCTAATTCAATAAGTGATGAATATACTAGCAAAATGGTTCCATCAGCTGAAGACATTTGCAAATTCTACAAATATCTTGTAGACAATTACAATACATTAGCAGTAGTAAGAGCATTCTACAATAGAAATGTTCTTCCACTTAGATGTGGTGCTAATTGCAATGTATGCAAGACAAGAAAAATTGAGAAAAGCTGTGACAGCAATATATATGGAGATGAACTATTGAGAGAAGAGAATCTTCATGTGAAGTCAAATGACCCAATTGAGATATACAAATGGCTTATGGAAAAATATGGATGCATGCAATGCAAGTATTTCAACTGCTGCTATATACGTCCTTGTCCTGTTGTAGTCAATTTGAAGACTACTGAAGTAGGAAATTTTTGCTGGAGAAAGAAGATTTATGAATATGTAGATGAAAAAACAAGATTTAGTTGATAGACGTTTCAGCAATGACAAGACATAGTTGAAGATTCTTGCAATGTTGTACAAGACTTGCAATGGAAGTTGTCCATTTTGCTTCCAACGTGAGTTTCATAGTACAATGCCAGCAGTAGAAGACTTTAAGAAGAATTGGAAAAGCACTTTAGCACTTCTTGAAGACTGCATATAGAAGAATATTGGAAAATATGAAGAGATGTCTATTAGCTTGATGGGAGGCGAGTTGTTTCTTGATGATCCAGAACTTGATAATATCATATTAGAGTTCATAAATGCATTGTCAAAATACAAGATTGAAGCTAGAATAACATCAAATTTGCTTTGCAAAGACTTGACTGGCTACAAGAATGCTATAAAGTTGTTGAATGATCTTAAAATGGATTATAATGTACATACATCATTTGATTTTGGTCCATTAAGGTTCCATACAGATGAAATGTTGCATAGATTCAAGATAAATATAAGTGAAATATTAGACTATTTGCGTTCATATAACAAAAAACTAGTGACAGAAGTCATTAGAACTAAATATATGCTTAACTAGCTTAAGTACAGCAATGAATATAGAGATATATTTAGGTTTATAGTTGACAATGGCGATGTATGTTTGAACTAGCTTGTTGGTGACTTTGACTATGCATTGACATATGATGAGTCAATTGAACTTTGGAAGCTGTTGTTTGAGCAATATCCAAATATAAGTGATCTTCCAACACATTTCAATGGAGCAGGAAGGAACTGCTTGAATATACAGAGACTAGTGCTTGTAGACGGAAAACTGTATTTTGGATGTGTTGCGCAGCGATATAGTCTTGAAAGTGTTCCTACAAGCTGGAAGAAAGAACATTCTAAGATGTATATGCAAAAGTATAGTTGTGTTGCATGCAAATATTTCAACAGATGTCCTATGAAATGCCCAATAGAGCGTTGCTATGACAAATGCGACATAAAAGCAATCAAAGAATGGCTTGAACAAAGAAATGCAAGAAATTGATTTGTCAATAGTTCCATTGTTCAGATGCAATATGAATTGCAAGTTCTGCTATTTAGGAAGTCTAAGAAAAAAGCAAGACCTGTTGGATCTTAGACGGCTTGAATATGTTCTTAGGAATTTCAAATTGCGAATAGTTGACATCTATGGTGGAGAAGTGTCACTTCTTGACAAAGAATATGTTGACTAGCTAGTATGTGGAACATTTTGTGAAAACATGTATGTAACTACTAACTCAATTGGATTTATGCAATCACGTTGGATGGAATATGTAGCATACAATGAAGTAGATGTTTCATTTTCATATGACATAAATCGTCCAAAAGCTGCCGAAATACGAAAGAACATTAAAAATTTCGATGAAATGGGAATAAAGTATGCAATCATATGTACTGATCAAGCAGAAATAGACATAGAATTTCTTAGCAGTTTGAAGAATATGGATGCACTTAGCATAAAGCCAATAAGCGTATCTAAGTATATGAGCAACAAAGCAAAATTTGACTCATATATGTTTGACTCTTACAAGAAATTGTATGAATTTTAGGATATGTTCTAGAAAATAGAAAAGATTACTGACTTTAGAGACGCAATTCCACATTATTTTCTTCTTCCTGATGGTAAATTGTATGACATACAATATAAAAATGGAAAAGAGTTCTTTTGTGAAATCTAGAAATGCTAGAAAAATATATCTGATAATTGTTTGAGTTGTAAATATTATAGACATTGCTTTAACGAACATTACATGAGCTACGTTGTTCCAACTGATGGTGAGTGTCTAGGACGAAAAGCAACTATGGAGTTTTTAGATGGAGTTCGAGAAGACAGTTTACATAAAGCTTACTAATGCATGCAATCTTAGTTGTGCACATTGCTACAACACATAGATGGGAAATTGCTGCAGTATGTCAGATGATGTTCTTGAAAGAACGAAGTTGTATCTTCAATAGACAGCAGATAAGTATGCTGACAAAAAAATAGATGTCCAACTTCATGGTGGCGAGCCAATGTTGTTTGATCTAGACAAATTAGACAAATTCATTGATGATGTAGCAAGAGACAATATACGTTGGGGAATAACTACTAATCTTGTATATAAGATTACAAGCAAGCATTTGAAGATATTCAGCAAAATGCTTCCTTATGATGATGTTCCATATGTAATGACATCATGGGATTATGGAATAAGATTCAATAAGCAGCAAGAAGCAAAATGGAAAGCCAATGTAAACAAGCTTCATCTTAAAGGAATGGTAGTCTAGCCAATAATTTGCATAACAAACAAGCTTGTCAAAGAAAAGACAGCTGCAGAAATATTTGACATGCTTGAAGAACTAGACATAAAGAACGTAAATTTTGAAAGAATTACTGCGACAGGAAATGCTAAAGACACAAATCTTAAGCCGTTGAATAGAGAAGTTGACAATTGGCTTTTTGATGCATATCTTCTATCTAAAGAGAAAAATGTCCATGTGCCATTGTTTGAATCAGTTGAGGATTCAACAAATGGCTTTTTGAATGGATGTAGAGCAAGACATTGCATGCAGAATGTCACTACAATAAATCCAGATGGATCTGTTGCAGCATGTCCTAATATTGCAAATCTTTCATTTGGCTAGCTTGAGACAAATGGAAATGTTAAAGTCAACTAGATAAAGAAAATGTGTGTTGACATAAAAGAAAGTACAATGCCAAATAAATGTTATGCATGTGTATTTTTCAAATATTGCAATGGTGAATGTTGCTAGTTGCAATATGATGATTCAGGCTGTCCAGGTCTTATGAAGATTTATGATTATTTGATAAATAGAAAGAATGAACTAATATGATAATAAGAACAATATCATAGCTTCCAAAAGTTACTAATTTAGACGCAATAACAACTGAGTCTTTGTTTGAAGTATCTTTGAATGTTGACGAACAATATATAAGTAAAGCTGTAAGTTATGGAACATTTTTGTCAAAGCTGTCTGGTGAAATTGCATCAGGAATAAATGTCCAATATGGTTACAAGAATGGAATAAAATTATCATCTTTAAACAGTCAAGTTGAATTGATTTAGAATGGTGATTGTGAATTCAAAGGAATTAAAAATCTTACTTCTTGCGAAGTAAATCTTTCAACAGTTCCATATGACAAAGACAAAGTTGCGGCATTAGATGCAGCATACAGATCATAGGCAGCTACAATTGGTTATGTGCATGATGCATTGTCAGTTGGTTCTACATTCATGAGCAATCAGTCAAAAGCAACAGGATTTGTAGCTTCAACTGGTCTTTATTATGCTGCATAGCCAGATGGCTTGATGTCATTCATGTTCAATGAAGAATCAGCGTCACGAACATCAACAACTGTTCAATGTCCTTAGACAGGAAATTTGACATTATATGGTTGGCTAGCTGACAATGGAAATGTAGATGCTGCTCAAGCATGGGTAGCGCTTGAAGCATATTCTGACACAGTCATTGATGGAGGAGCATGGATAATTGTTGCTGTTTAGCCATGGATAATGGGAAGTAAACATTCAAATTTGCAATATGTAGGATTTAATGTTCCAGTATCAAAAGGAATGCAATTAAGAATAACTACAGGCTTTGATTTGAATTATTCTAATTCTACATATTAGCAAAGAAAGAATACACTTGTCAGAAACATAAATTCAGTAGCTGAAACAAGCATAACAAATGCATTTATTGGATATGTGTTGTACTGATTTTTCTAAAAGTAAATAATAAAAGTTTGTTATGGAAACACGAATAAGTTCAATATCGCAACTAGATCCAATTGAAACACTACTTAGTGGTGACTTGTTCATTGTGTCTAGACCTAATGAAAGCAGTAATACTGGATATAAAACAGTAAAACTTTCATTTTAGGACTTTTAGGATCATTTGTCAGCATACATAAAATAGACATTTGAGAACACAATCAAAGACGTTGCTGGCAGCGTCTACATGAAGCAGAACATAATAAATACTATTCGTGGAAGTCTTGAGCAGACTATAAATACATTCATTGATCGTGTTGAAGGAAATGTCATGCTTGTCCAAGATCTTCAAAACTATGTTTCTGGAGATCTTACATAGACAATAAATACTAATATAAATAATGTAGCAGGCAGTGTAAACAATCAAATTGATGTTCTTAATTAGGTTACAGCAGATAATGCAACACTTGTTGATACTATAAATGCTAACATACAAAATGTCAGTGGTGATGTATATTCTGAAAATGGAATATCATCATTGTTAAGCGCATTGTATGCACAAGTAGAGAATAACATAAATTCTGCTATACGTGACATATCTGGAAATGTTTTCAATGAAAATGCATTAATTAGCCAAGTAAAAGCATTAAGCGCATATGTCCATAATAATGTAGAATCTACAATTGAAAGAGTTCTTGGCAATGTAGATGGTGAAAACAATCTTATAAGTTATGTTGATGCGACAAATGCTACTATTACTAATATACTTAATGACATAGCAGCTATAAAGAAATCTGTAAGCTATCCTATAGTTGAAGTTGGAACTAATGATGATGGTGAAAATTTGACTGCTATAGTTTTGCTTGATAAGACAGTAAATGTTGTTACATTAGATGATGGTTTGCAAAAAAGTTTTTGGTTGCAGCCAAGAATATCAGATCCAGAACGTATGCTTTCAAGAGATATAATATTGCATCTTAAAGTAAACAAACTTGCTACAGATACAACTAAAAATCTAATTGTATGGGATCCTAATATATAGTTTGTTGCACCAGATGATGAAAGCATATTTAAAGAATTTAGTGCTGGTTCAGAATACATATATTACATATCTGAAGTTGGTGACAACATATTCTATATTTCACGACAAGAGATAATGAGCATTGATGCGCCAGCAGCAAGTGAAAATGAACAACCAAATTTAATAATAGCATGAATATAGCACTTAAACTTGCCCTTGGCGCTACTGCAATAGAACTTCTTATGGAAAATTAGAAGTTGAAAGAGATTGTATTAGAAAAATCTAAGGCTAAAATCAAACAAGAGAAAACAGCAGAAAAAGACAAAAAGTAATTTTTAGGAGCTAATATGTCAAAATACACAGTATCATAGCTTGACAGTACAGATCAGTTGAACTAGAATGACTTGTTGATGGTTTCAACTATGGAAGAAGACGGAACATATTCTTCAAGAAACATAACATTTGGTGCATTTTAGTAGCAAGTAGGAGAAGGAAGTACACCAGACTCAACTGGAAATTAGGAAACTGACATAATAAATTTCTTTACGCCAGCATCTACATTTAAAGTTACTGATTCAAGATTTATAAAAGGAAATGATAGTGCTGTAATTTTAGTAAAATCTACTGATACTTCTCCAATAACAAAAATTAAAGTTGGCATGTTAAGTGAAGAACTAAAATGTCTTAATATAGCTGATAATAATGTAACAACTTATCCAAAATATACACCGATTACTAATATACCAAATGATATAGTGCCAAATCCTGAATATAATCCAGAAGATCCAAGTGATGTTATGTTTATTAGAGATTCTAATAGCTATTTTACTTATGACAATACTGCATTAGCTAACATAAATAATATGACTATTAGTGCATATGTTGAGGTAAAGTATTTTGGTACTGATGACACCAGTTTTACGATTGTTGGATATAATAGTTCATCTGGTTAGCCAGAAGTCGCTACATTTAATGTTGTAAAAATTACAGCAGAACCAAGCAGATTGAATGCTGTAGTATATAGTAGAGGAACTAAAGATTTTAGTAAATTTAATATAACATTAGCATAGCTTAAGAAATTTTATAATGCTGGCTATAAATATATGATTGTATTTAGTACATTAGCCGCTGAAACAGGTTGTTTAAACTGGCACTAGGCAACATATTTTGAGAAAACTATTGATTTTACATCAGGTTCATACGTCATTTTAACACCGAAAAAATCAACCGATGTAACTACATATGCTTCAAATTCTGTTGTATATACTGAAGACGTAACTATAAATGAGCCATGTGCTGTATATATACATGCGTCATTTACATGTGAACGTACTACTTAGATAGGTTAGTCATATTATATTGAGCTTCAAGTAAAAGCAACAGCAAACGGTGATGAAAGTTGGTACCCAATATATAGAAAATTTGCAGACATGGATAACCAATATGGAAGAACATCATTTAATCATTAGATATTTGCACGCGCAGGCGTAAAATTACGTGGTGTTATCTATCCATAGGGAAATGCTGGAAAAATATATTATAATTAGTCAAACTTTACATTTATTTTATGCAAGACATCAGGCCAATTTACAAATAAAGAAGAATCTGTTTAGATACTTAATGTTGAATTCAAAAATACAAATTCTAATGCACAAACTATTGCAAATACTGAATTAGATGCTGCCAATATTGTAGGAAGATGGATAACATTAGATGGCAATTTCAGTACATATGGTGGTTATCGTCGTTCAAAAATAGACACTACTTCAAATATGTATTGCATGTCACGTAGAATTCAAACAAATGAAGTAACAGTAGATGGAGATAGTGGTGGGTCAGAAGGAGAAGATGGTTCAACATATGATGATGCTGGTACAGAAGATAATACAGATGAAATTATTGTTGGAAACTGGTTGCAATCACCACAACATACTAATCCAACATCATTATCTGTAACAGAGGCTATAGCTGAAAATATATCAATATTGAACCATAAAGTGCCATTCCATACATTAGTACTGAATAATAAGAACAATAGTTACTCAACATATGAGTATTTTATTCCAGCAAAATTAAGTGCATATTATACAGATGCAAATAAAGTTAAAGAATTTGATTATTCAATATAGTTAATGTCAGCACAAGGTCTTGGAAATAATTCTTAGTTTAGATCATATGGACCAAATAGTGCAATAATAAATAAAACAGCAGTTTCAACTGCACCTTCTATACCAGCAAATAATAGAACAACATTAATATTCTATCCAAAGCGTGGAAAATTGTCACATAATTTCAATAACAATACACAACGAGATTCTACTGTTGGATTATATAAGATTGCATAGACTAGCAAATAGGATATGACAAATCTTGCAGAACTAGAAATGTTTGATCGTCGTGAAGGTGTAGTTGCTGACAAATACCATTATTCAAATATATATGAGAAGATAGAAGGTGCGTCATAGTTGTACTATTGTACTGTATATCCACCAGCAAATAAGCTTTCATCATATACGTCATACCAAGCAAATATAAACTTAAATGACACTATAACATCATTTGCTGTGTCAAATAAGACAGCTAAATATGCATTGAACATTGGAAAACGTCTTAAATTTGTGCCTAATATTGCACAAAGTGTTGAAAGTTTTGATGATTATTGTTTTTATGATTGTACTAATTTAAAGTCATTGCCAACAGCTGAAATAAGTGTAAGCAATATTGGAAATTATTGTTTTTACAATTGCAAGAAGCTTGAAGGAACATTGAAGCTCAATAAAGTTGCAAGTATAAATGGAACTGCTACATTTGCTAATTGTAGTTGCCTTAATGGAATATAGATGTCAAGCTATACTGGTGAACTTCCAACTAAATTTGCATACAATTGCCAAGCATTGACAACAGCTGATTTTAGAGCAACTGGTTCTGTTGGTGAAGCAGCATTTGGCAAATGTACAGCACTTACTGCAGCTACTACTAATTTCGCAAATGTGACTACAATAGGAAATAAAGCATTTGTTGAAAGTGGAGTAAAGACAGTAAGTCTTGCAGAATGTACTGAAATTAATGAACTTGCATTTTCAAAATGTGCATAGTTGACAAGTGTCACTTTGCCTAAAATAAAGATATTGAGAAAGAATGCGTTTAGTGGTTGTACAAGTTTGACAAGTGTAACAGTTGGATCAACGCTTGAACTTATTGAAGCAAGTGTATTTGCATCATGTCCAAAAAATGGAACAGTATTTGATTTTACTGCGCTTACAGCTGTTCCAACATTGAAGAATACTAGTGCATTTCCAAATAATAATAAGAAAAATACATGGAAAATAAAAGTTGCTGCTAACATGGTAGATGCTTTCAAGAACCATAAGCAATGGGGAAGCTTGAAAGAACACATTGAAGCTTCAACATAATAGATAAATATTATTGCTATAAATAAGTGTACATATAAGTTTTATATGTTATAATAACTTATATGCGAGTAAGATAGTTTCCAATTTAGATATGGTTTTTAGATGAAGATTTAGTTAAGTCAGCATAGATGCTTGACAACAAACGACTTAATTCATCTATTGATGGAATCATAAAAGCAGTAGTTGATGCAAGGCTTTGGTGTGCTGGCATACGTTCAGCTAAGTTCT
>AUXO014050756.1_pt1 | contig 28148 bp, 46 predicted proteins | sample 768731 | NCBI WGS metagenome assembly AUXO01 (sample SAMN02715735, study PRJNA202380) | gut metagenome | biome: sheep rumen | host: Ovis aries | place: New Zealand: Palmerston North
ACCGGCTTGCTCCGGATAGAGGAAGTCAATCAGCTCACAGAATTGCTCCGGGTGGAACTGATTGAGGGCATTAAATTGTTGTACGCTTGGAATTGCGCCCTCTTCCAAAGGAAGCCCGGCTTTTGCGAAAATCGCAGCCACACCGTTAAGATGCGACTGCGACCTTTGCATCAACTCCAAGACTACTTGTTTCTGATTCATAGTCTCGAAAATTAGAAGTTACACATTACGCACCCTGACCCTGCGCCTGAAGATAAGCAGCGGCTACCGTCATGGCTGCGTCTTTAGCCTTTTTACCAAGCGCACCGGCAATATCGAGAGAAGCGCCGAAAAGGATGGTCACAGTTACTTCTTGCTTTGCTCCTACGGTGTACACGATCGTTGAGAGATCAGACAGCTGCCAGTCAGAGATGTCACGAACCTCTACCATATTCGGGTTGTTAGTGTCGGAGCTCAGATAGTTGGACGGAATACGCTCTACCTCGGTTGCGTGCTTCGTAAACGGATTCTCTTGGATATAGCGCAACGGCTTATCCAACTGCGAGGTCTCCTTTGCACTTAATTTGATCGAGCGGATTCGCGTCGGGCACACATGGATGTACTTCGCGAGCACGTCACAACTACGAGGAGTACCCTTTGCGGTTACGTTCTCAATGACTGTACCCTCTTTCAGCTTTACCGCGTCCTCTACAGCGTCGAGAATGTCGTTGAACTGAATGTCCACATCTGCGTTACTGTCGTTCTTGAGAACGATATTCACACGCTTTGCGCTGTCGTCCTCGTTCATGAACGAACGGGCAGAACCGAAGTCGATCAGGTTGTCACCTGCGCCGGTGTACGTCTGACCTTCTGCTTTTTGCTTCATAGCTTCCTCCAACAGGGAGTCATCTACTACTACTGAACCTACTTTTTTTGCCATTTTCTTAAAAATTTTGAGTTAATAAATAGTTTCCACCTAACAGGCTTACGCTTCGCCGCCCGGAGTTTGAGCCTCAGGAGCGAGAGCCGGAGTTTCCGAAGTGAATTTGTCGCGGTTGAGCCAAATCAATACGCCCAACGCTACAACTGCTACACCGCACAGAATTACGGTTACTTTTGCATTGTTCATAATAAATTGATTTTTGATTGTTAAACAGTTAATTGATCAAAAGTGCTGCAAATTTACGCATTTCCTAAATAATGAAACGGAGTATTACGGCATAGTGCGGCATAATGCGTCCGATTGTGCTTTTGTGCGCACGATTACGGACAAAAAAAAGGAACAGCCTCACGGTTGCCCCTTTCCACACACAGTTATAGAAAGAATTAGATACAGACAGAGCTATTCGTTATGCTCCCATGGATCAGCCTTTGCGTAAACATACTGCCCGGCTTTAACCTTGTTATTCTTCCGCAGGTTACGTTTTATATTGGCATACTCATTGCCGTCACAGACCAAAACCTCTCGCGTACTCGGATTCAACAATATATAATATATACGTTTATCACGCACACTTGCGCGTCCGATCCAGCGCACGTAATATCGTAAACGTATCTTTAGCCATCGTTTAGCCACCCACAAATACAGCCACAGAAAAACGGCTTTTATGCTATTAAACAACTTTTTCATTTTGCAATAAATTTGATATTTTACTATATGCTTCTTTTATTTCGTCTTGTGTAGCGTCCGGATATATCTCGCGCGTATCTACGACCTGTTTGTCACACAAATACAGCACGCACAGATAATTCAGCGTGTTATCTCTCACATTCGCGCCGAGTTTCTGCAAGTCCTCGCGATACTCACGGAGCCACGAAAGAAGCTGACTACTACTAACTGGCACCAACCGGGCAAATTCACTTTTAGGAATCGGTCTCATTCGTTCGCAATATGATCGTAATAATGAATATCCTCTGCGCGTTTCCCGGCAAGAGTTTTGTCCTGATAGTTCTTCGGGTGAGGGATCAGACCGGCAGCGATGGCGTTCACTTCCTCCTGTTTTTTACGCACCGCCTCAAAGTTCCGGATATATGACTCACGGCGTTTGATATTGTCGCGCGTCTTAAACAGTATAAAGTCGGTCGCAAAGGTAAACATAACCGGCGGCACTTCCGTAAAGCCATGACCCGTAGCTATAATATGCACATTCCGCTGACGGCGACGGATCATTAGCTGGCGAATCTCGTCTGCTGTACTGGCACGAAGATACGCCCGGCAATCGTCGAAGATAATAATACCGTTCTGAAAATACTGGAGCATTTTCAAAGTGTGTTTGTCGTCCCATATATGACGGCGTATGCCGGTAAACTGAAAATCCTCGCCGTGACCGTAACGAAGTTCCGTCATTGGGTACTCTGTCCATTCGCGATCGTCCGGAGTGATCACTAACACACGCTGACCACTCCCCTTGGCGATATTCTTTTCTACCGTCGTTTTTCCTGTGCCGTTTGTGCCGAGGATCACGGTCATGGTCGTTATATTTGAACAATCACTCGCCATTATTTCTTTTCGTCCTTATGTTCTACTCCCCTTGAAGCATTATACGCCTCGATCTCGCGACGCTGTGCCTCTAATTCCTCTTGACGCTCTCGCTGCAAGTTCTCTTTACGGATCATGCGCAGATCATTAAACTTAAACAGATAGATCGCAGACAAAGCGATTATCAAATTGATCGCCGGTGAAATATCTATACCGGAATCTGTCAGGAAGTCACCGAAAGCCTCCTCCAGTTCTTCCATTTCCTGATCTGTAGCCCGGAATCGCTCACTTTTATCGTGTGCATAAATACCGGCACCGAAAGCCATACCCTTATCTACGAACCGGGCAAGTCCTTTGCCTACGTTTTTAGGTACGACTTTACCACCGCCACCGTCGGGATCATCTTCCGCACCGAAATCTATCGGAGCTTCGCCACCGGGTAACGGTTCATCTTCCGGCATATCGGCAGGCACAAACTCTTCTGATGGCGCTTCATGCGCCTGTATGCTCTGCATGAACGAGCCAAGGTTTCCGGGAACGGCACTAAAGCCGCCGGTTGTTGTATCTTCAGGAATCAGCATTTTTATCTATCATTTCAAGACCGGACGAAAGAAGATCGTCCAGCTTCATTTGTTTAACAATCCGGCTGATCGCATTTTCCGGCGTGGTAGTGACTACATAAGCCCACCATTCACCATTATACTGCGAAACCATTATACATGCGCTGTCTTCGCCGTCCTGTAATTTCACATCCTCTGTCACCTGCTTTAACACACCGGTTATTGCAGGCAACGCGGATTGTTTGATCTGCGGCAGAAAGCGCTTTACTATAGCTAAAATAGTTTTGTTCATTTCTTCTTGACTTGCAAAGCCTGTCGCAATACCTTGGCGGTCATATCCGGATAAACACCTTGCACGATCTCCAGTATTTCCGACTGCTTCATAATAAACGGCATTCCGCTGAACTCCCATTCCTGATTATAGTAGTACTGCATAAAGAAGCTGATCAATACCTCTTGAGGCTCCAACTCGTCCAAGTTGAATTTCTCTACAAGCCGCTTTGTCAGTTCCTCCAATACAGCTGCATACGCCGGATCAATACAAGCCTTTACCAAATCCCAGCCTGTTTTACCACCGGCTTCTGCGGTGATCTTATCCAGTTTGCGCTGTAGCTCGTCGCGCTCTGATTCGGCTTTCTGTTTGGCAGCCTGCGCGCTCTTCACATCTTCATCGCCACTATTAGCTTTCTTCTTTGCCTCTTCCAGTTCCCCCTGCAACCGTTCTACCTCGGCAGTATGAGAGGCGTTCAGATCATTGATTTTTTGCTGCAAGCCTTTGATCTGTTCATCGCTATTCTGTAGCTCTGATTCCCTGCCTTTCCATTTTTCTGCGAAATTCAACGCCTCCAGCAATTTGTTTGCCTTATCTGCACCGGTCATGCAATCTGCAAACCATGAATGATTGTTTACTGCGTCGGCTACTACTTCCGGACAGTACAAAGCGTTTACCTGCGGACGCTTGTTTTTACCTTTTTCATTTTCCATAAAACAAAGTTTTATATATTAGTGTTTTCTATATTGTTTTCATATTGTTTTCACGCGGAAATCATAACCTACTCCACCATGAGCGAATAGCTGTTTTCCATTTCTTTGCATTCATGCTACAGTAGCAAACAAAGAGGATCAAGAGAAATACCCACGAAAGCGTAGCGCCACAAAATGCCATGGCATAATCAAACACGTTTGCCGTGCCTTTATATCTGATAGCCCGGCGATAGATAACATAGGAAATCAGGAATCCGGTCAGCCAAATAAAGAAAATAAGTAGTGCGGTTTTCATATTGTTTTCGCATTACTTCATATATCCGACCGAATGAAATCAGCGGCAAAGATAGTGCTTTCTTTTGACATGTGCAAATTTTCCGGCTATAAAACACGCGAAAATCGTTATGCAGTAAACCAAGGTTTGCGCGGTCGGATCATTTACGAGAGACATACGAGAGACATACGAGACGATAGCAGACGCGAATCGCACAAAATTATATAGGGGTGCGTTATATTCGCAGCAATAGTGATTTTTTTGTTACATTTGTTACATTCTATTTAATTTGTTGATTTATAGTAGTTTAAGGTGTAACAAAATGGTGTTACAGGCTGTTACAACTTGTTACATTCTGCCTAAAGTGTGTAACAAAGTGTAACAATTTGTAACAAATAAGGGTGTATTTTGTTACATTATATTTTATTGATTTATAGATAGTTATATATTATCTATATAAAATGTAACAAATGTAACAAGAATTTGCTAAATTATTTACTCGCCTATATTCGCACAAAAAAAGCAAGGCTTTCGCCCTGCTTTCGATTTGCGGAAAATCGCAAATTCTGTTACATACCCGGTAACCGTTGCTGCTGTGCCTGCGGTCGCTCGTCCGGGAAGAGATCATAATACTCTTGCTCGGTCATAAACTTGCGCGCCTCAAACACATACGGTCTGCCGTTGCCCTCTATCTTTTCGGTCGTGACCCGATCGCTGTCTGATTCATTGGAAGATACGAAGTTGCTCACTACCTGAAAATGGAAACGCTTACTTTTTCCTGATCCGCCGCCGAATTTCTCTACGTGCATATTCTCTTCTATATACCGCTTTAGGTCGTCGAGATCATACGTTAGAAATTTGCGATCCGTCTTGCCGATGGCTTCCTGTAGTTTGTCTGCGGTGCATAACAGTTCCTTTTTGCCGAAGTCGATAAACCATTGTTTCAGCCATTCGCGCATTTTCTTTTCGGGTCTTGGTCGTTGTGCCTCCAGTAGTTCGTCAAGCGCCTTGGTGTGTATTAGCTCCGGTGGAAAATACATTCGGTCAATCTTGGTCGGATCGTCCGGGGCATAATACATTTTACGCTGATTCAGCCACGCCATAAATGCCGGCATTTCTCGCTCAAAGAACGGTATTATATTACCTATACGCACGCCGTCCGGAAATGGCGGCACTCTGCGCACCCAAAAACGCACTTCCTCATCGCTGGCATAGATAAACCGGCGTTCGCTGTTGGAACAAAGAACGTACTTCGTAAAGTTGGCTATCTGATATGCGTCTTTGCCTTTACCCTCAACAGACTGCGTTTTGCTGGTACTCCACATTTTGAGCTGCTCGGTAAACTTCTTATTGTCCGCCAAACTACTCTCATCTATGCCGACTACCAAACGACCGGCGACAAGCGTATTGAAATTAGAAGTGATCTGCTCGTTACCTACAATAACCGCGTTCTCGGAAAACATGACCTGCATGAGATCGAGGAAAGAGGTTTTACCGGTCTTGCGTGTGCTGCTCGTGAGGCATAAGATCGGCAGGTTCTGCGTCGGGTTCTGATACAGAAGCTGTATGTAATCACACCCTATTTCAAACTGGCTGCTTTCATCATAGCCCTCCATTTTGGGCTTTAGTCCTCTGCCGTGATTGTCCTTGCCGAAAATATGCTCCAGCGTGCTATATATGTGCGGAAAAGAATGCGCCTGTAGGTCTTCTTCGCTCGGTTGGTAGGTCAGCGGTCGATAGAGGTTGTAGAAGTTCTTTACTACCCGGCGATAATCCTCATGGCTCGGCAGATTGACGAAGCCGTCATATTTGTGCAGTCGCTCCAATACACTCACGCCGTAGTCGTCGGTTATGTTCTGCCGTGACCATGGTACTAATACTTCCGTCAGAATAACCTCGCCGTTTTTGTCCTTGCCTATGGTAGGTTTCTTAACTTCCTTATACCAGCTCGTCCCGATACGTTTGTACGCCATCATGTCACGCGATAACAGTTCCGTTATTTCGTGGGTCTGATCGTTGTATTTGTAGATCGTACCGAACCACAAAAAGGCATGGTGTGTCTTCGGCTTGCCGTCTTCCGGATCGGGGTCGATCTCGTTTTTGTGCCGGTTGTAAAAGTCCTTGACGCTGTTTAGGAAAAAGTATTCCGAAAGCCGTTGATACTCTGCGGAGAGATTTACGCGATGAAAGTAAGCGGTAATAGCGCTCATGTCTTCCATTTCCTTAATGATCTGCGCCTGATCTTTCTCCATGGCGATCAGCAAATCATCTAATCCTTTCGGGTGTCCCGGTATATTGTGGCTGTTTATATACTGCCAATATAGCTTTACGTTCTTGCCGAAAGCTTGCTTGTACTTCTTATGAAAATTCAGAACGGACTGCATGAAGTCGCGCGGTCGTTTGCCAAGATCAGCGTCCGGCTGTCCGGCTCCGTCCGTACTCTTTAGTGCTTTTTCGCTCAAGTCAATACAATCGCCGTCGTGTAGAAAAACGATGTTATTAACTGTGCAATCCTGTACGATCCGGAATATATCGCGGTACACTTCGCCGGTGAATGTGTTATAGGTCATTTGTATGCCGGGTATTCCGACCACATGACCGCCGCACATGCAGGCTTTCATTGCCTTAAATTCTCCCTCGGTAATGATCAGCGTCTCGATATGCTCCCGGCGTTCCCATAGTTCGACGATCTGCGGAGGAATATACGGATAGCTCTGATTACTCTTTTCTTTGTCCGGAGAGATATATTTCGCTTTGTCTGTCACAAGCGACGGATTCAACCGGATTCGTTTGTAATAGCCCGGATCATGCTTATTGTCGCTTTGTTGCTCCGTCTGTCCGGGCGTATGTGTATCTGCCAGCTCGATCAGCTCACGATCCAGCGTATAATATAGAATCTCTATATTATCGCGTTCGTCGCTCCGGAATAGCGGCATCCAGCAATGCCCATACGATCCGACGACCGCCATCATGTTTTGCTGTGCCGGTAGTCCCATTTCCTCGCCTATACGGTGCAAGCAATAGGAATCGTGATCATAGCTCGGAAAGTCGCCGTTTGCGAATCCCCATTCTTCAAATACCGGCTTTCCGTCCTCATCGTGGATCGGATTGCCTTGTTTATCTTGTTTGATCCTATACTGCCTGTTCGCAAAATAATTCTTCGTGCTTGGCCATTTTTCCGGGTCGAATAGGTTTTTCGGAACGGTCTTAATCACCTTTGCGCCCTCTTCCTCGGCTTCCTTGCGTGTCTTTGGCGCGTGTTTCTGCCGGGCTGCTTTTGCCTTGGCTGCTTTCGCGTCCACACGGTCTAACGCTTCCTCGTCGATGGCTAATACAGGTTCTTTATCTTTCTTCTTTGCCATAGCTTCTAACGTAATTATATCTGCCGGTTCTCTTTAGAGAAAAAGAGCAGGCGGCGCAGGGTTTACCGCCTTTGCTCCCCATCGGTCGATATATGAATTGTTCCCCTGCATTAGTTCTTACGGAATGACAGCGTATAATAGACACCGCTCTCGCCATACGGAAACAAGGTCAGACAGTGAAAAGCGTATAACCATTCTCCATTGATCCGATAGACGTTCCTCGCGATCTCTATAGCTTGTTTTTTGCTCTCGCAGTAAACACGATGAGCGATACAGCGTACAACCTTGCCGGTTGTGCGGCTTTTTTTATTCAACGTAAACCACATAACGATCTTCGGTTAAGTTCTTACTTACGGTTAGCAAGGCGTGAATGTATTGAATGCCTTTGTCCGTGATTAGTTCGTGATCCGGTTTGATCTCTCCGGGCTTGTATGCCTGTATGCCGTTTTTGACAGCATAATAAGCTATACGTATGTCGTTGATCAGAGACGGTTTTTTCTTGCCGTTCTCCCACAAGCGGAATGCCTGTGGCGTAACTCCTGTAGCTCGGATCAAGTCCTCGCGTACCTGCTTGTACTCCCGAAAGGAGATCGCCCCCAGCCACTTGCTAAAATCTGTTTCTACATTCGTTTGTGCCATGACCTAATTATTTTAAGCTGTTGATATATTCTTTTAACTCTGCGCGGAATTGTGATCTTTCTTCACTCTCGCGCTCTTCTAATTCTTCATATAGGTTATAATCGAAGATTTCATCTATAGCGTCTCGCAGTAGCGACATGAGTTTTTCCGGCTTTACCGCGTCTAACTCAACTTGACCGATTCCAGTCCAATGCGCGGAACGGCTGTCCGTGTCCTTTGTCGGAGCCGGTGGAAGTCCCCAGTCTAATACTTGCTCTTCCATAAGGCAAATACGGCGCACCTCCAGTTCTTCCGGGCAGCCTAATTGGATCAGGTTCTCTCGCAATGCTCTTGGAATATCCTCTCCGCTCGGATCATAGTCACCAAAATACAGAATGATCGGCTGCTTATTGTCGTTATAGTAGGCGTTCTTTATTCGCTGGCTAATATCGTGTAGGAATGTCAGAGAGGGATAGCCTTTGCACGCTCCCAAGGCGATTGCGTTCTCTTCGCATGTGCGCAGGAACACACCTTCAAGGGCTTTCTTTTCTATCAGTACTTCCGGATAGTACGGCTGATTTTCCCATCTGTTAAGATGGTAGCTTGTTGCCCATGCCTGTATTTGTTGGCGTGCCATGGTAACTTTTTCTTCATAGATCGTAGCTTCCGCGTCCGTTAAGCACGCCATACTGCGCTCACGATCGCTAAAAGCGTCGAAGCTGATCAGACCGTCCCATCGGGCTTGCCCGGTTGCAGCTACAACGCGCTTGTAGTGCTGCATGTCGTTTGTCATTCCGCGGCTAACTAACTGATAGTGCAGCGCACGAATTGTTAAAATACCCGGTTCGTATTGCTCCAGTATCTCTACTGCGTTTTCGATGATCCACGATTTCGTGAATATGTCTTTTACTCTTTGTGCCATAAAATTTACTATTTTTAAGATTTGTCCGGATTCATGAGGATCCATTACTCCGGATTTTGATACATTATTTTAAGATTGACAGCATTTCGCCGTACTGATTCATTTCTTGCTCGGCTAACATAAGATCAGTTTGTTGCTTCTCTGTAGCTTCGCCGCTTTCGTGAATATCTTTCAGCCGTTCGTAACGTGCCACGGCTCTTTTGTGAAGCGTCTTGATCGCCGGTACAAGCCGGTAGTATAGCTTCATATCCATTACTACAACCGGATCATTCGGAAACAGGCTCTTTAGATCGCCGTTGTTATATTGTGTCTTTATTCGTGCCATAGTTTAGTTATATCTAAAATCGGTTAATTGAATAAGGGCGAAGTCTTGCGTCAGATCGGATTTAGGCGCTTCTAATAGCCATCTGATCCAGTCCTCGACGGTCAGACCGTCATTGTTGGCGAACTGCGCCACTCCGACGCGCTTGCCGTCCACATGCGGCTCTCCTACCCACGTAAATATTTTGCCCGGCTCATGGAACTGTAGCAGCTGCAAACCTATTCCGTCGTCCTTGCCTAAATTGCAGATCACGCGCTGATCGCTCCGGTACGGAACGCCTGCCCACACCCGGACGGATAGACAAGCCTCGCCGCGCTCGATCTTATCAAAACGCTTCCGCCATTTCGCGTAATCCCCCCGGAATGTATGCAGTTTTGTTTTACGCAGCTGCGCACGAAAGTTCGTCGGCTCTCCGGCTCTGCTATGCCACTTCGGAAAGCTCTCCGCTATCATTAGTTGGTATGTAATCATATCGTTTTTAGTTTAAGTAGAAACAATTTCCGTCCGGCTCGTAGCGAATTTCTTGTACATCACATGAACCGTATTTGTTATATCTCCCCTTTGAAAATTCAATCTCATAAGGGTATTCTACATTGCAATCTCCATGCAACGACATTTGTTCTTGTAACTTTGCTATCACTTCTGAAGCTTTCATAGTTTTATCCTTTCTACTTTACAATCGTTTTCCGGTTTTGTCTCGACGCAGAACGCGCCCCAGTCGCAAAGCCCTTTTACCTTGCTTAATGGTATGTAATCTTTACACTCTCTGCACTTCATAGCTCATTCCTCCAGTCTGCTAAAGTCTATCATTTCTCGTTGTACAAGTACTTCGTAGGTGATCAGATTCATTTCTATGAAGTCTGCTATTTGGTGCAGATTCATGTTCGTAAAAATAAGAAACCTATTATATGATTTGGGCACGCACTTGTTTATGATCCACATTAGCCGTCCTGTCGTCCAGCATGGCAAATAGCGCGGATCGTCGAAGTCCTCTATATCATCTAATAGATCAGGCGTATAGATAAAGCCGGTTCCAAAGTCATAATAATACATGTTGGCACTATTTGCCGGGACACCAAGCGCTAACAGCCGTTTCGACTGTTCCGGGGTGGTATAGTCCCTGTTGGCTTTGTTTATCTCTTCCTTTGTCATAGCCCATTCCTCCATTTATTGAAATCCATTTTGTGTATGTTTTGAGCCATGTCCGAAATCAGTACTTCTATAACAGATCCTTTTTCTATGTCGGTTCTATATACTTGAACTGATCCACAACTTGGCAGTTCAAAGTCATAGCATATCCCCATGATCTTAATGAGCTGCCCGATAGACCAGCAGGGGATATAATACGTTCTTCCGCTTCTGTTATTAGCATACTCGATGAATTTGTCTATTGTGCTTTCCGGATTGTTTGGAAATAACGGCTGATATATACCAACATCGCCACCGTCCGGGCGACAAAAACAGTCTGCCGTGCGCACCGGTACACCGAGCTCTAATAATTGCTTGCTTTGCTCCGGCGTTGTGCAGTTCTTGGGGTGATTTACTAAACGGCTCATACTTCCTCCTCTTTTAGTGTTTCAATAATTGATCTGACTGCGGAACGTATTTCCGAAGCTGTGTGCCTGTAGTTGCCTTGGTTGTGGCATAACAATTTGTAGCCACGCACCAAATAGGCGTGTCTCTCCGTCGATACTTCCGCTCTTTCGTAACCGGTACACTCAAGCCCGATTATCTCATTCAACTCGTCGGCGATCTTTGCCGGTCTCAAGAATTTGTTTTTGTAGGGTATTCTTATATCGCTTTCGCTGACAAACACGATCAAGTCGTTTTGTTCGTTATATTCTATTACAAACATGATCTTTTTTATTTATGGTTCGCGTCCATACGTGCAAGTATATACGCGCAACCGGGTATAACAATTAAGGGGATTATTACCGTGATTAGAAATAGTACCATACTACCATTCTTTTAATATGTTACCTGATGGGGCTATTAAGCGAATCACATCATTTTCTTTACTGGATCGCTTTTTAGCGTCTTCGTACTTTTGTTCGCAATAGGAGAGAGAACCTAACGCGATGATCTTTGCGTTTTTCTCTACCTTAAAACATCTTTCAAATGCCATAGCTCCTACTTTTTATCTTGTCCTAAATCCAGTGATTTGCCATCGGCGGCTGTGATCTCAAAATGCACCTGATCGCCCTCTAACGAAATAATAGCTTTCGCTCCGTTCATTTCGTCCACCATGGCAGCTATCATTTTAACAGGCAATAATACAAGATCGCCTTGCATGATTTGGTACATGATCGCGATTTGCTGATCTGAATCGAATCCGGATAACATGTTTCGGATTTGAAGCGCTGTTTGCGCAATTAACTCTTCGTTCATAACTTGTGTGTGTTAAATTTATAATGTTCGCGTGCGTGCCAAACTAACTACGTTACCGGCTACACGATATTTGTTCTTTTTCTTGTAAACCGCAGTTTTTTTTTGGAAACCTTGGTTGAAAATCGCTGCAAAGGTACAACAATTTTCCGATATATGCAAATTTTTCAAAAGATTTTTCTTGTAATTTTTTGAGAAATTCCTGTAAATAACTGATTTTAAACAAGATAATATATTAACTTTTTTTTGTAATTTTGCATTATGAACAAGATTTTAGAAAACATCGAAGCTATACGCCGCGAAAGGGGTATAAAGCAAGAAGTTATCGCCGAAAAGTTAGGCGTGTCGCAACAGTCATATTCCGGGTATTTTACCGAAACCGGTGATATGAAAATCTCTCGCATACAAGAAATTGCCGATATTCTCGGCGTTGAGCTTGTAGATATTGTAACCTACCCGGTTAAATATGTACCGGCAGAAGATGTGATAGAGTGTGAGAAATGCAAGGAGAAAGACGAGATCATTAGGAACCTCAACGAACTCCTGAAAGAGTATAGGAACAGATTAAAACAGTATAAATAACATGAAAAAGATCACCATTTTATTTGCGCTGCTGATTGCATTGGTTGGCTGCGCGTCCCAAAAGGGCTGGAAAAAGGGACAGGCTGAATGGGCAAAGATTCAGCTGAACGATCGTCTAACGTATGATCAGGCATTTGCCATGGCATTAGAGCAAGTGACTGACAAATACGAAATGGATATGATCAGCAAGGACGGTGGCTATTTCCGTTCGGCATGGAACTTCCGAACAGATCGCAAAGGAAAGAAGATCAAGGACGAGCGTTTCCGGATCACGGTCAAGTTTAATCACGATCGCACCCAGTTACAGGTCAAGACCGAATCACAGAAGCTCAAGAAAGGCGACTGGATCGACGGCGTGGATAGCCGACTGGAGACGCAGATCAAAGAAGATCTTCGCGGCGTGTTGGGTATCTGATCGGGTATGCTTTAGGACTGCGCGCGCATTATGCGCGTAGTCCGGCGCATGCACGCACGATATAATAAGGTGTCTGCCGGGTAAAACCGGCATTATAAACCGGATCAGCTGTGCCAAATTTGTGCCAAACTGATCTAAATTACAAACATACGCGGTTTTACAACTGCTTTAGAGTGAATAAGTTGTAGGTTTCGCCTTTACTCGTATTTAGTGGAATTTCGTCTGCGGTTCGAATCCGTAAACGCCCACACACAAGTAAAAACAAGGCTTCACGGCAAAATGACACGAAAAAGTGTGCCGAGAATGTGCCGAAAACTTTTCTCCTCTAATTGGTTGCAAAGCCGGTTAGGGGAGAAAAAAAAATGTCTGTATCTGAAAACCTAAGATTTAATTACAATTATCAGCCTGCCGTGCTCCATCACAGCGAGGGTATGGGCTGGATCATTGAGTACTACGTTTTGAATCCTGTCGCAGAGCGTTTTGAGCGAAAGCGTATGCGCCTTAATTCTATGCGCAAGCGTTACCGTACCACTACCGAATTTCGCACCGCTGCAAACGAGATCGTCTGCACGATTAACACAAAGCTTGCCGGTGGCTGGTCGCCATTTGGCGAATCGGCTAATACGCGCCTGTATGAGAAAATGAGTGATGTCCTTGCCCGGTTCATTACAGAAAAGGGTCGTGACCTAAAACCGGACACGCTACGCTCCTACAAAAGCTTCTGCAATATCTTCGGCAAATGGATCGAGGAGAATCTGCCCGGTTGCCGGTGTTCTCTCTTTACCAAGGTTCATGCCGTGCAATATATGGACTGGTACACCGACACGCACAGTTCCCACCCCCGGACATACAATAATCATCTGAAGCTTGCTAATGCGTTCTTTAGTTGGGCGGTCGAAAAATGCTATACCAAGGAATCGCCGTTCGCTCATCTAAAGCCCAAGAAGCAAGTAGAAAAACGCCGTACTTTAGTGCCTGCCGATTACCGGGCGCAGGTGAAACAGTACTTTGCGGAGAATCGCCCGGAGATGGTGATGGTGAGTGAACTGGTTTATTTCTCGTTCATTCGTCCGAAAGAGATCACGCGGATCAAGGTGAATATGCTTCGCCTGTCAGAGTTGCGAATCGAGCTGCCGGGCACAATCACCAAAAACGGACACATGCGTTCCGCCCCACTCTCCAAGGAGCTATGCTATATGTTAGCGGATCATGTCAAAAATGCCAAGCCTGACGATTACCTTTTTGGCGATTACTGGCTACCATCGGATAAAGCTTCTACGACAAAAATGTACTGGTTCAACTGGGACAAAATGCGCAAGGAGTTGAAGCTACCGGAAACAATGCAGCTGTATTCGCTCCGAGATACCGGCTTCTTTGACAAGATTAAATCCGGTATTGATCCGCTCACGGTCATGCAGGCGGCGGATCACCATGATTTAGCCATGACCACACGCTACGCGAATCATTATGATCCGAATATGGTACGTATCATTTCAGAGGATAGTCCGGACTTCTAAAAACAACGAGAGGCACGCGGTTTATCGTCCCGTATGTCTCCCGTATGCGTCTCGTGGTTTATGGTTACTGCTTTTGAAGTTCTCTCAATGCAGCCCTACGCCCTGCTAATTCCGCTTTGAAAGCATCAGCCGTGTCCTTTTGTACTTTGTACACGTGATATGCCCTCTTGTAGTTATCTGCTGAGTTTTTAATGTAACCGCGAACAATCGCTAATTGCGATTTTTTTATCCTTGCTGAATCCGCGAACATAGCTCAGCATTGCGTTCTTGGCGGATTGAACTTCTTTCGCCATTTCTTTCTTGGTCATAATTTACTATTTTTAAGATTTGTCCAGATTCATGAGGATCCATTACTCCGGATTTTGATACATTATTTTAAGATTTTGTCTTTGCGTCCACCTTTTGTGGTTTCTCATACCAGTTGATTTGCGCGTATGACTTGCCTCTGCGATTCGGGTATTGAGCATACTCGTATTCCGTTTCGTAAATGTCTCCTATTAGACCTTGGAAGTATTTGTCTCCGTGCTTCGTGAAATCCTTTACATTTTTAGGAGCATATTTCTCTGCAAACCAAAAAGCTTCGTTTATGTCCCGGAACGTATGGGTATTTGAGGGTATTTTGTCGTTCTTATTCTCCGATCCTTTCGGATGGATAAACATATCCCAAAATATAGTTCCGCGTTGAAGTTCGGACACCATGCCAAGACCTTGTAGATCGCTAACATAGTACTGTCCATTTTTCATGCAGACCACGTAGCGCATAAATACGCGCGCTTCTTTCTTTCCTATTTTCAATTCTTGCGTATGTACTTCATAGATTCGTTTCCACGTTTTGAGATTGTCGCTACCCCATTTAGAAACAGTCTTTTCGTCGGTACAGAGTTTGCCTGTCTTTGTTAAGACGAAACCGCCTAACGGCTTAATGGCTGGTGCCTTTGCCGGTTTTGCCTCGGTTGGCTCTTTTTTTTTTACGGTTGCAGGCTTTGACGCGGCGCGCTTCGCGGCTTTTTGGTGCGTTCCGCTATTCCACTTCTCGCGGATCGCCTTTTCTGCCGTCAGACGAGGTACACGATCGTAGTCAGATAAAAGCTTATCCTCCGGAACGTGACGGTATGCCTCTTTTGGTGTCGCGTCCACCGATCGACCTATATAATACACTTTGCTGTCCTTGATCTCGGTCTTATCGAATTTCAGCATATTACTGTCAGTCGGTTTCCGACCTTTCAGGACTACATACAGCGGAAGCGTATATTTGGGCTTCGGAGCTTTGCCCGGCTTCGGGTATAGCATGTCGCGCGTCTTGTACTTGTACGGCGAAGCAGTCAGATTGTAGCGGTTATTCAAAACGCCCTTGAGTACCGCCATAAATGAGAACATGCTGCCGCGTGCGATCTTCACAAAGTCCGCTTCCGTCCAGTATGGTGTCATTTTGGTGTATTCCTCAAAAGTCAAAGCAAGATAGCGCGGCGACTTCTTTTTGAGCTTGCATTGGTACGCTACATATTGCTCCATGAATCGCGCCCAAACCTCCGTGCGCCGGTGCCAATACTCATCGGCTTTCTCGATACGCTTGTATGACGGTGTAGCTTTCGCCTCGTCCACTACCGCGTTAGCCCACATGCGCAGCTGTGCGCCGGTGTTCGTCGGCAAGATAGCAGCTACAGAGTGCCCACCGGTCAGGAAAGAATAATCTTTGTTCTGATCTATGTGCCGCCCAAGGTTATAATCTATGGCGTGCCCCCATTCGTGAGCTAATGATCCGTATGACTTTTCTTTCGTCAAGTTGATCATATTGTGCATAGGCTCATAGTGAGCTACAGCACCGCCGCCGCGACCGCGTGCCCCGAACGCCACACCTACAAGAAGATCAAGACCGATATTCTTGCTTCCGATGATCTCCGACAGGATTTGTGCGGATCGTGTGAACGCATGAATAAAGTCATAGCGATCGTTTTGGTTTACCCAGTTGCCGAACTCAAAGCCTTTTAGCTTGTACTCTTTGAGTATCGCTACCATATCCACCTCTTGCTGTTTGGCTTCCTCCTGCGCGTAATGAGGGTGCATTACTCGCGTCATCCAGTAGTCCTCTACACGACCGCCACGGCTGACGGTATAGTTAGTATCTGTTAATTTCTGTTTCATACGATATTACTTGCATGTGCGGCAAGTGCGTTTTTTCGTTCCTTTCTTGGTTGCTTTTGCCTTGCGTTTCTTTCCGCCGGGCACAGGACGAATCGGAGCTGCTATATATTGCAGCTTTTCGTCTTTCTTGCAAATAGGTTCTTTAATAGTCATCTGAAAAAGAATTTTTTAAGGATAAACAAAATAAACATGATCAGCAGAATACCGCCGACGATATAGCCGAGAATCCGGAAGAATGTATTTATAGACGATTCTTCCGCCGGTAGATCATGGACGGTTATCTCCGGCACTTCTGCCGGTGCTTCGCCTTGGATTGTGTCAGGCAGTTGCTCCGCCGTCAGCTCCAGTTTGCCGTCGGGCTTCTTGCGAAGTGTCGCCTTGGCATTTCCAGCCGTGACCGAAAATGCCGGAAGCTGCACGGTGTCCGTCTCGCTTTTTCTGTTCTCTGCCGCTGAGTCCGGTTCACACAGCAACTCCGACACATCAATATCTATACTCGCTGATTCATGCGGTATAGGTATATTGACCGGGACAAGCACGGTTTTTGTGCCGGTTCGCAGTTCCGGGTGTTGCTTTAACAACCGGGCTAACCGCTGCTCTGCGCTACAGCTACAAAGCAATACAGCCATGACCAATATACCTATACGCCGGATCATCAGAACATAAGTGTTTGTTTAGCAGCGGTGTTCTTACGCGCTGCTTTCATCGCGTTACCCCAGCGTTTGCGCGCCGTCGCTCCGTGCTTCTGCCGGTAGGATTTAGCCGCTTCCTTGATCTTTTTGGGGTTGCCGTGGGCGTGTTTGAAATCGTCCGCATACTCTCGTTTCCAAGATTCATAAATCTTGCTGGCGCGCTTCGCTACAGCGCCACCCTTTGCGTAAGTCGTTTCGACTTTCCGGGTCTTGTTGCTTTTTCTTGTTGCCATAATGATTTTTGATTTGTTGATTTATAACATATCCCAACCGGTCTCAATATCTTTCCGGTCAGGTGCTTGTCCGTTTTCGCTGATCGCCATCGCGTAGGCTATTTCGATCAGTTTGTCCCGGTCGTCCCGGTTGATGATCTCGGTTGCCGGTATTCCGGTACGCTGTGAAACATGCGCGATATACGAATCGGTATGATTCTCGTTAGCCGGTGCCCATCGGGAGATTATTTTCTCGATGGTGTTATAACCTTTGCCGATGTAATTACGAAGCAATTTGAGTGCAGCTCGGAAGCCGTAGCCCATACTCTTAAACTGCTTAAATGCCGCGTCCGAACTTGGACGGATTTCGCCAGCCCATTTTTCGCTACTTTGGCGAATGTTGAGCGGATTGTTGTTCCTGTAGCCTCTTGGTAATGACATATCTGTAGAATTTAGATAGTTATGTGTCGTTTTGCTCTTTTGCTCGCGTATATACTCGCTAATAGCCATATACGCGGCAATCCCGGCGCAGATAGCTGCGCTAATGCAAATAATAATAGATTCGGTGCGTGTCAGCTTCATTGTTCTTTCGCGTCGATTACTCGTTTGAGTTCTGCGATCTGTCGCCCTTGATCTGCGATTGTCTCATTGAGCCTTGAGATCGTTTTGTTCTGTTCGGTGATCTGTGCGTAAAGCTCGCTATTCTTTTTTACCAGCATGTCGATTGTGTCCTGTAGCTTCTGAATGGTGTCATTATTCCGGGTGTGACGACCAGCGAACCATGACACCACTCCAGTCACAGGCGCAAGGAGTAGCGTTACCCAACCATAAGCGTCTGCGCCGCCTATGGCAGCTGATAATAAGATTGTAAATAAAATCTGTCTCATTTGAAGGTATAGTATTTATTATTGTTCTTATTCACTTCTTCGCAGATGGTGGCTTCAAACGGAAGCTGATCAGCGTACCTATCGAGTTTGTCCGCTACTACAGCAGAACCGGTGAAGAAATAGCACATTTCGCCATCACGACAAATCTGCACGACCACTTTCTCCTTGCCATGTATCTTGATATGCCGGAACGAGTGTATTTCTACGCTCTGATCCAGCAGCTCGGTAATAGAAACACTATGCCCCTCGTAGCTCTCTATTTTATCCTTGCCCTCTGCTATGTCCGAAAATCGTTTCATATTGCAACATAAATCAAATTCTCTTCCTAACCACTTGCGGCGCAGCTTGTAACTGTTACAGTACTTCATCAGTCCAAGATATGCGCCGATCGCTTTCTTAAACGCCTTGCCGGTCTTTCCTTGTGAGCGTGCTATTAGGCACTTCTTTTCAAAACGGAGCTTTGTTCTCTTTCTCCATTTGGTATGTGTCGGAAAGAATACGTAACCTACAACGTCGATTCCTGTACGTGCCGGGAAAACTCTGTAATTCGGTTTGATCGTCAGCTCCAAATCTTGCAAGTACTTTTGCACCAATCCAAATATGCGCCACAACTCTTCTTTTGTCGCCGCCATGAAGATCATATCATCGCAATATCTAAAGTAGTACTTTGCCCGGATCACTTCCTTAACGTAATGATCAAATTGCGTCAGGAACAGAAGCGCAAAGAACTGGCTTAAATAATTGCCGATTGGTACGCCCTCCTTGCAACTGGCTATGATCTCAAACAAGAATTTTTGCAATCTCTTGTCTTTGATCGTCCAGCGAATGATCCGCTTTAGGTGCCGGTGGCTTATACTTTCGTAGAAGTGCCGTATGTCAATCTGTAGCACATACATTGTTCCGTCAGGGTCTTTGTCAAGTGCGCCGCGTATCGCCTTAACGAATGCGTGCGTACCTTTACCCTTTAGGCAGTTGTATGCGTCAGATGTGAACTTCTTTTCCCATATCGGCAAAAGTACCTGCATACAGGCGTGGTGTACAATTCTATCCGGATAGAATGGAAGTGCGCAGATAACGCGCTCCTTTGGCTCATATACCGTAAATTTGTAGTACTTGCCTGTCTGATAGTTCCCACTAATTAAAAGATCGTGTAGCTCTTGCAAGCGTTCTTCTTTGTGCTCCTTGAAGTCACGCATGGAAACGGTTTCGTGATCCGCGTTCTCCATCGCCCTCTCGGAAGCTCTACGGAGGTTGTCTATACTTGCGACTTCCTCAAATAAATTACTTGTTCCTTTTCTGTTCATAAGCGCTTTTAGCGCAGCACCTACGAATGTTCGCCAGTCGGCTACTTACACATATAATGGTGCTTTCTACCTTGTTTTTCACTACTAACTTTGAGTGAGGTAATGTGTCAGGTTGTTTAAGTTTGTAGCTCTTTAAGTGAACTACCGCCCACATTGTTGTTGTTGCTGTTGTTGTTGTTGCCAACGCCCACATAGCCCACCGGCACACGCGAACGGAGTATATGACACATTACCGATCGAAGAGTTTATTAACTCTTACGACGCGCGCCTTTTTCAGTCGGGAGCCGGTGGCTGTTGTGGCAAATAGTCCCAAGCTGTCAATGCGCAGAGTATGAAGCCATGAATAAGAAGCGTGGGGATCATGCTTCTGCATTGGCTCTTTAGCCGCTGACAGCAGCCCTATCGAATCAATACGCAAGCGTTGATGATTGGCATACGTAGGGTGTGCCTTGTGCTCTTGCATTGGCTCTTTAGCCGCCGTCAGCAGTCCTATGGATTTGATCAATAACATAGCTTAATCTTTGTACGTAAACGGAATGATCTTCATTCGCAGTTGTACATAAATATCCGTATTGTTAAGCGGAGAGAACGGATAACGTGCGCGGTTGGTGTTCGTGGTGCGTGTATAAACGCCCTGCGGATAGTCCGCCATATTGTCGCCCATATATGCGTCGTGCCGCTCGTCCGAGTGCTGCGCATGAACCGCCAGCGTCTGCGTGGTTTTGTTTATGTTCGGATTCTGCGTGATCAGATAGCCGTCCGTCGGACTAAATACGAAGTCGTTTTGCGGCAGATCATAGTAATGTATGCCGGTCAGCGTGTCCGTAATTACCTTAATAGGAATCCAGCCCTTTTCTTTCAGATCAGCGTCGGTATTGTAATTATCTGCGTCTGCCTTTGAGTTAAACAGGCGAATCTCCATACGGTTTGCGTAGTCGTATTGCACGCCGTTATTAGGCAGAAGCTCGATCAGTTCTACAGTCTCTACCGGGTGAACTTCGCCATCATAAACGCGACGCAAGAAGTACGTATCACCGGCGATCGTCGAAATAACCGCTCCGGGCGTGTACTCGATATAAGACATATTGCTGCTGTTATACAGATTCACGTAGCCGCTTTTGAGAATGTAGCGATAACCGGCAACCACTTCGTTTGCCGCCGGGGTATTTTTGAGCCAAAGACGGTCATTGTCGAGTGCTACAGGCTCATCGTCGTCAAACTGAACCGTTGTGCCGGTCAGCTTGATAGTGCGCCCAATCAGAGTAGAACCGCGTCCGTCCTCACCAACAAAAGCACCAGCCCATTGTCCGCTGATCATCGGGTACTTGAAAAGCTGTGCAGATGGTATTTTGCGCGGACGAGTAATGATAGAACCACCCTTGAACGTGTCTGTTAGCGTCGGATCGTCAAAGTCTTTCGCCCAAGTAATGAACGGCTTTCCGTCCGTGTCGGTTTCAAACTTTAGATTACCCTCAATCTTAATGTCTCCAGCTGCTTCTTCGTCCACCGTCAGCGTATCAGCCTGCGCCATCTTATAGATGGTCGCCGGTGCTCCGCGCCAGTTGCCGCCGTAACCGGACAAGTACGGTACTGCCGGGCTATCGTCGGATATGGAAATATCGAACGAGGACAGTTCCGGGTCTATGTACGCATTTTCGCTATGCGCCGCGTCCACTACCTCGCCGGTCGTAGCGTCGCGCCATACGCAATTCAGATTATTAAACAGCGGATCGGTGTCTTTGAGCATGACACATACAGAGAATAGATTAGGCAGATAGCTTGTAGAAGCTATGCGGTGGGCATTTACCCACTCCGTAATAATCTGCGTGCAATCCTTTGTGCTGTCCGCTTCCGCTGCCAGCGCGATCTCCTGTGAGGTGATGGTATGCTCCGTATTGTCATTCGACAACGAAGCCGGAATAATAAACGTAGTATTGCGGAACGCGCAATGATCGAACGTGAGAGCTGCGTTGTTGTTGAATATAACCGGCATTTGACAATCATCGTACACGCAATAATACTTTGTAGATTTGAGCGTGCGGCTCCAGTTATTTCTCACACCCACATACGTTTGTCTGTAGCCGTAATCATACGAAGCACTATACGCCGTCATTCTCTGTACGTTGCTATCTTGCCAGTTACCCGGCCGGCAAGCATTGAACTTCGGATATATGAACGCGCAATTATGACCGTTTCCGTTGCCCGTAGTAGTGAACGAATCGACTAAAAGCGAACCACCGCCCACATTGCCGAAGTTGCTGCCGTAGTTGAAGCCAACGCCCACAGGGCCCACCGGCACACGCGAACGGACATAGATGAAGTTTTGGATAAACTTATTAAAAATATCGTAGCCCTGCGAATCGTCACCGGCTATATTAGCGTGATTATGAACCGCGCCGCCAAGACCGGTGAGACGCTTTCCGTCGAATATAGCTGCGCCAAAAGAATCGGCATAGATACTTATTCCGTCATTGACAGACGGCACCATTTCGGAGAAGATACCGGCGGCGATAATCGTACCACCTTTGACACAAGCGCGATAGAGTGAACGGAAAGGACGGTTTGCTTCGCCTGTACCGTTGAAGTCATCACCCAGTTGCGCATGTACGTATGTGTTGCCGCTGGTATTCCAGTTTAGAGTAGTTGCTGGCATGTTACTTTGCGTTTACGGTTATGTGTTGTGTTTTAAGTGCCCACGAAGCATTAGAAATGTACTCATTTTTAACGCTGACTGCATAGGCGGTTTCGGTTGCGTCTGTAAACGCAAACTCGTATGTGTCAGGTCTGCCGAGTGCGTCACGGCTTTTCGGCTCTGCCTGAATGTCGATCACGTTCTGACGAATGTAGCCCTGTACCTCGTCAGTCTGTTGCTCGAACGGTTTTGTTTTGTCGTATGTGATCATTGTACTAATTTATTTGCTCGGTTTTTAATATGACGACAGCATTGTCGGCTGACATCGTTACGCTCACCTGATACACCATACCGGCTTGTATAACAAAATCCTCACTTACGCTGTTTCCGTTGAACTTCAAACCGGAACAGTTGAAGTATGCCACAGCCTTAACGGTGCAATTCACATCGGACGCATAGACGGTAGAACTGGTATTCTCAAACACCATCTTTTCCTCTCGTATATTCGCCTGCTCTGAATTGAAGATGATATTACGCACCAAGTCAATCATGTTTGGCAAATATAGGAAAGTGGCATAAGTAGGAGCTACAGAACTTCCTACAAATTCTTCCGTACCGAAGTCGTCCATGTCGTAGATGGCTTCGCTCGTTTCCTGACTAACTACCGGCTCCGCAAGCTCATAGTATAGATATACACCGGCAAAGACTTCCGCCGGATCAATCTGCGTGTTTCCGGTACTAACGATAATGTTTCCGTCCGGATCGCATGTTACGCCATACTGTAAGCCGTAATGATCGAGATTAACCGTAGATTTAGCCACGACAGAAGCAATAGAAGAACTGCGGTACTCATACGTATTAACAGTAACATCGGTAAGAACGCCGTCAATATCCTCTTGGGTCGTATGCTCGGAGACTATTTCCTCCCAAACCATTGCTGTCATTAACATACGATCGACGCGCATGGTCTTAATCTGATCAAGCAGATTGATCTCGTCGTAAACCGTACCGGCTTTTGCCAACCCCCAGCCATGGACAGTCGGAAGAAGTGCGTCAGATTCGGTGTAATCCTCATTCTTTCCCTCCGGATCATAACTCCATGCCAGCGCAACGAGCAAATTAGCCGTTTCGTCTGCCGGTGTGTCAATCAGCAAATAGCCGTCTGTAGGCGGTATATATGCGGTACGTCCGTCCGTCAGAGTGACAGGAGCTAACACGGTTGCGTCCGTGCCAAGATCGGGAGTAAATGCAACCTTGTTAATTGTGCAGCTTGTGCCGGTCTTTGCTTTGACACGATAGCCGTTATTACCGCCAACGCTACCCTGTAGCACATGAACGTAGGATATATTATGCGAAGCGTTCGTGCTTATCGTGCCGTCGCTATTAAGCATAGCACCCTCAAATACATTTTTCGGATTACAAGCGTTGTAGCCGATAGAACGAAGCTTTGTAGCCGAGAACGGAACGCCATTAACCACATTGCCGAATAGCTCTGTTAGTTTGGCTTTTCCGTCAGAAACGGACTGCGTGCCTGCCGTTGAACGAAACAGGAACGAAACGCGATTATCTTTCACCGCGTCCGTCTCTTTCGCAAGCAGATTGCCGGCGGTCAGACCCGGATAGATTCCGTTCGGATCGAAGTCCGAACCGCTGCCGCCTTTGTCTCTGCGTCGAAACTGCCCTAAAATAGGGTCATACATAATACTTTTCTCGCCAGCCATAATTAGAAGCTAAAGTTTATGTTTTTACTTGCTAATATAGCATTGATCTTCGCGATCTCGTCATTGCTGCAATCGTCGTTGATCCACTCTACAAGCCCGGACTTTGAGCCAAACCAGTTCCAAAAACCTTTGCGCTCTCCGAAAGCTTTCATCACCATCATCAGATCAGAATAGCTGTTGATCTCATTGAACACGCTATAGATTTTGTCCTCGTTCGATCCTGCGCCCTCCATGGCAGAGTATAAACGATCGGCTAACGATTTAGCTTGAAACTCCGTCAGAGTGACCTCGGACGCGGTGATTTGCTGCTCAAACGATCTTTCCAAGCGACGGTCAGCAATGCGCGCCCGGATTTTATTCCAATACACAGCAAGAAGAACAATAATCACAATGACTATTGCCGCGCCTATGCCGAGCGCGATCAGCTGCCGGTTGTTAAATTCGGGTAATTTCATTTCTTCACGGTTTTAACGATTGCGTATATAACCAGCCCAAAAGCAGCCATGACCGCAACAAGACGAATCTTATCTGCTTTCAGCCAGTCGATGATCTGATCGAGTTTGCTTTTCGGAACTTCCTCCTCGGTCGTCAAAGGAACATCGGCATTAGCCTTTTGATTTCCGGCACTAATAGCAGGGTCATTCGTCATTGCTTGTACGAGAGTTTGCACCGCACCATCCGACGAAGCCCCTGCACCCGGTGCTTCGCTTTCAACTGGAGCAGCCGGGGCAGGTTCTTCTGCGGCGCTGGGAACGATCGGGTCGGTCTTCTCTCGCTCTTCTTCCGGTTGTGGGTCGGTCGGTTGAGCGAAATACGATCCATCGGACAGCGACGTTACAAAATCTTTTTCTGCGGTCTTTTGTGCCGCTTTCTGTGCCGCGTCAGCTTCTTTCTTTTTGGTCTCCAGCACGGCGGCACGCAGAAGCAGGTTTGAGGAATCCGACACAGCCGGAGTTACATCAAGCTGCTTTGCAGCAAGGGCAGAAGTATTGACGATTATTCCGGTAGGCTTTTTAACCGGAGTAAGCACCCTTGCCGGAGCTAATTTTGTTTGCAATAATTGAGTACTCATGCTTGTCGATATTTATACGTTAGACTTTCGCGATCATTCCACACGAAAATATACTCATCTTTTCCATCGGGGTACTGCGTGCGTGTTACAGTACTTCCATCTTCTACCGTCTCCGTAATTCTGCGAATACGGCAGATCGGTTGCTCCTCCGGAGGAAGTGAGCGATTAAATTCACTACCGCGAGAGAACCACCCCATATAAGAAGCTTCCTCTGTTTCGGCAATAATATCGGGCTTTACAGCCTCGGTATATAAATCAGGATAACGTACCATCGGGAATTTCGCTTAATTTGACACTTGTTTTACCATACCACCATTGACATGCACACTCAGTTTTTTCGCCGAAGATTCCGTCAATGACCAAACTATCCAGCGTTTTGCCGTTGCAAACCGGATTAGGCTTATTGTAGATCGGAGCCAGTACAAGCTTTTCATGCAAGAACTGCTGAAGCTTCTTCACATTCGCCCCTCTCGATCCCATTTTCAGAACAGGATCAGAATCCGCGCGCTGATCCCCGGCAGACGGCAGCGTTTGGTCTGCGCCTGCGTCAGAAGCTTTCTGTTTCTTTCGCAGATACCAATACGCGCCAATACTACCGGCTATGATCAGCAAGCAGATCGCCAAGATTATATAAGTCCGTTTACTCATATCAGCTATATTTTTCTACAAGGAACACACTCGTTGCTGCTACCAAGATCAGCAAGAAGATATAAAATACTGTCAGCGGTGCGATCTTGATATTTATATCCACCGAAGCCAAGTTGCCCAATACGCTGTTATTATTCGTTGTAGCCATAACCAAAAGATTTAAGCCTCGCCGCCCTCGTCTGTTTCCTTTTTCTTGCCGTACATGCCAGCGTCCTGCTCGGCACGCAGACGATCCAACAGACTGCCGGAACGAAGAGGATCATTGTTATACGCTATTTCTCGCGGAGTTGTGCCGCTGTCGTTTTTGGTGGCAAAATACACACCGATTGCTATACCGGCGATTACCAATACAGCCACGACCGCAATAATAATGTTTTGACTTTTCATAGCTTATTTCGTTATAATGTTAAAGAATAACAGAACGGCGATGATCAGAAGAATAAAATCCGTGATCGTAAAGCCATACTTGAATGTCCGCCTGCATGTCGCCGCTTGTTGAGTTGAACGACCGGCGGCTACAGGAGCGGAAGCCGGGACTACCGGCGTTTCGCTCTCTACAGCTGCCTTGCGAACCTCTTTCACGAGCCGTTTGTCAGCCGGTTTGTCGATTTGCTCCTGACTTTGAGTTAGTCCGGAAAGTTCGGCATACAGCTTCATCTCCAGCGTTGAAGTCTCTTCGTTGAGAGTTTCAGGCTCTACATATAATGAAAGTTCGTTCTTCATAATTGCGACAAATGAAATGCAATAATCGGGTTAGTACTTGCCGGGCGATTCTTCGCAAGCGAACCGTCCGCGCCTACCATCGGCTTAACGGCAGATATTCCGTTAAACGCACTCTTCAACGCGGTAGCAGTAGAAGCACCGGTGCGCCACGTATTAGTATTTGAGTTAATGATACAACTCGGAATCGTCACATACGACTTCCACGCACTACCGATTTGATTAAAGTAGCCGGGAAGCTTTATCGGACCGGCTTGCTCAAAATAATACTCGCAATACTCTTTACCCTCTTTCGAAAGGTTAATCATAGCGTTCAAAGTAGCCGTGTCCCATGCGTTTTGATTCTTCAATGTACCATTGTAATAGTTCGGAGCTTGTAGCGTAGCCCGGAAAGCTTTAGCAAGAGCCAGCGCGCGATCTGCAAGAATCTTCACGCGCTCCTTTTCTTTATTAGCGGCGATCTCATTCTTTGTCTTTACGATCAGAGCATCTACCTGCTCCGCACTCATGCTTGCCGTACTCACTTCCGTTGTGTACTTGGAGTTAGCAGATACAAGGGACTTGTATTCTTTTACCTTTGCCTCTTTCTGCTTTCCGGAAGTGATGGCGTTTTGGGTTTTAGCAATGAGCGCGTCTATCTGCTGGTAAGTCAATTCAGCCGTGCTTTCTCGTTGCACATAAGCAGAGTTTGCGCTAACAAGTGCCACATACTGCTTTATAAGATCTTCCTTTCTCGATTGCTCTTCGATCCACATGTTGATCATTTCGATCGTCCACGACCGGGGAGGATACGCACCGGCTACCATACGGTAACGCTCACGAGCCATATTATACTCCTCTGTCGCTCCGTCCATGACCACATTTGAAACAGAATCGGCACTCATACCGGTAATGGTCTTGCCACTATCAGCCAAGGCAGAACTCACACCCTTTGCCTTATTAGAGGAAATTTTGGAGATCGCAAAAGCGCCTAAACCTAAAGCAGCTGCGCCGCCGATTGCCATTGTGGGAGTTATTACCATTTTAGTTACTTTTTAATTGTTAAAAACATGCAAACGCCGACCACGATCAGCAAAGCGAAAGCAAATACTTTCCAATTCATAGAGACCGATACCGGGGCTTCTATATGACCATGACCGATTGAATCAAGGTAATAGCCGCCATCGGCATTTGCGTAATAGTTCAGAAGAAGCCTCTGCGCGTCAGCACTACCGTTTTTCGCAGCCACACGAAGCGCAGCTACTTCGGCAGCACGGACGCGGCGAGGATCATTGTGCGAAACATTACGAACTGAAAGAACATAATGCCACAAACTATTTTTCTTCTTTAATGCGAGCTGTTGCAGCGCATAGGCGTCTGCCGCCACTTCATCGAATGTCTGCTTATAATAATGCCCTTTCTCATGCTCTACCACAAACTCACGCTCATAATCCGGTAAAACACGGAGTGCTTCGCTATTCAGCTCTATTTCACCCGAAGCCACTTCGCACCTACCGGGGTTGCCCGGATTCTCCGGGAACGTAGGTAAATATGTGATAGTATGAGGTCTCATTACCGTCGGCTTGAAAGCATGAAGAATAACGCGATACCTATGACTGCTACACCACCAATCAAACCAAGCACGATATACAGCGTCTTTTTCTGCTGTGCGGCTTTCTCTTCCGCCAGCCGACGCTCGTACTCCAGTTGTTGCAGCTGCTGATCACCTGCCGCCGAATC
>AUXO018556057.1_pt1 | contig 28076 bp, 30 predicted proteins | sample 768731 | NCBI WGS metagenome assembly AUXO01 (sample SAMN02715735, study PRJNA202380) | gut metagenome | biome: sheep rumen | host: Ovis aries | place: New Zealand: Palmerston North
TAGGTTTACTGTATATCCCCAACAGCACAGTAAAATTAGTAATGAAAAGTCCCCATTTTTAGGGTTTTCAATAGCCTTTTTACAGAATTTAGTACCACACTTTTCCAGAAAAAATTAGTACCATTCTGCACCCTTCTGCCCCCGAAAACTTAAGCAAGTTTGTGCTATACAGCTTTAGAATATTTATGTTATAAATTTCTCAGTCTGTTAGCAGCAAAATAACACTATTCTAATAAATACTTTAATTATTTCAAACCGAGAAGTATCCCCTCAGATACTTTTCTCCTCGATATATGTTAGATAAATCCGCAAAAATATTTGTTGCAGGCCATAATGGCCTAGTTGGTTCCGCTATATGGAACAATTTAAAGAGCCGTGGTTATAACAATTTGATTGGCAAGAGTCATCGTGAGCTCGATTTGACCAATCAGGCTGCCGTAACTAAGTTTTTCGATGAGGAGCGCCCAGATGCAGTGGTTCTCGCTGCAGCCTTCGTAGGCGGTATCATGGCGAATTCGCTCTATCGCGCTGACTTCATCATGCAGAATATGAAGATGCAGTGCAATGTTATCGAACAGGCGTACTTGCACGGCGTGAAAAAGCTGCTCTTCCTGGGTAGTACCTGTATCTATCCTAAGAATGCCCCACAGCCAATGCCAGAGGATTGCCTCTTGACATCGCCATTGGAGTATACCAACGAGGAGTATGCCATCGCGAAGATCGCAGGTTTGAAGATGTGCGAAAGCTATAATCTTCAGTATGGCACTAATTACATCGCAGTGATGCCAACCAACCTCTATGGTCCAAACGATAACTTCCACTTGGAGAATAGCCACGTTTTGCCAGCGATGATGCGTAAGATTTACCTGGCTAAACTCATCCACGATAATAACTGGGAAGCTATCGAGAAAGATATGAATAAGCGTCCTATCAATCCGCCATCAAAACTCGCTGAAGTTATTGGCGAAAAGAATGTGGATGGTAACGAACCTAAGGAGCGTATCTTGAAGGCTTTGGCTTTCTATGGCATCGAGGATAATAAGGTAACTCTTTGGGGTGATGGTTCTCCATTGCGCGAATTCCTCTGGTCTGAGGATATGGCCGATGCATCTGTACATGTACTCTTGAACGTCGATTTCAAGGATATCATTGGTATCGAAAAATATTCAAGCGTACATTATGGTGTGAAGACCGATGGTGTTGTGGATCGTAACAACTCTGAAGGTCGTGGTGGCGCTATCCCATCGCTTGGTGACATTCGTAACTGTCATATCAACGTGGGTACAGGCAAAGAGTTACACATCAAGGAGTTGGCAGAACTCGTCGTGAAGAGCGTAGGCTTCGAAGGCGAACTCCGCTGGGATGATACCAAGCCCAATGGTACTCCTCGTAAACTCATTGATGTATCGAAGCTCCACAGTCTCGGTTGGACCCACAAGGTGGAAATCGAAGATGGTGTAGAGAAATTGTATCAATGGTATCGTTCAACAATAGATTAAAAAAAAGAAATTATAATATGAGCAAGCAGAATATAGCCCTGATTACTGGTGTTACAGGACAGGATGGATCTTACCTGTCAGAGTTATTGTTAGAGAAAGGTTATGATGTACATGGTATTATCCGTCGTTCATCAGTTGATTATCGTGAGCGCATCGCACATCTTGAAGGTCATCCTCATTTTCACCTTCACTTTGGTGATTTAGGTGATTCTATGTCACTGGTGAAGATTGTAGATATGGTTCGCCCAACTGAAATCTATAATTTAGCTGCACAGAGCCATGTTCAAGTTTCTTTCGATAGCCCAGAGTTTACTGCAGATGTAGATGCAACAGGTGTACTTCGTGTTCTCGAAGCAGTACGTGCTAATCACTTGGAGCAGACTTGTCGTATCTACCAGGCTTCTACTTCCGAGCTTTATGGTAAGGTAGAGGAAGTTCCCCAGAATGAGAATACTCCTTTCCACCCTTATAGTCCTTATGCAGTAGCAAAACTCTATGGCTATTGGATAATTAAAGAGTATCGTGAGGCTTACAATATGTTCTGCTGTTCAGGTATCCTGTTCAATCACGAGAGTGAACGCCGTGGCGAAACATTCGTAACTCGAAAGATTACCCTCGCTGCAGCTCGTATTGCTCAGGGATTGCAGGATAAGCTTTACTTAGGTAACCTTGATTCTCTTCGTGATTGGGGCTATGCCAAGGACTATGTAGAGTGTATGTGGCTCATCCTTCAGCAGGACAAACCTGAGGACTTCGTTATTGCAACAGGTGTTCAGCATACCGTACGTGAATTTGCACAAGCTGCATTCCAGGCTGCAGGTATCACTTTGAAGTGGGAAGGTAAGAACGAGAACGAAAAAGGTATCTGTGCCGAGGGTCCAGAAGAACTGAAGGGTAAGGTACTCGTAGAGGTATCTAAGGACTTCTATCGTCCAACAGACGTAGTTAACTTGTGGGGTGATCCAACTAAGGCTAAAGCAAAGTTGGGATGGAATCCTAACACAACATCTTTCGAAGAACTCGTTAAGATTATGGTAGAGCACGATATGGCAAAGGTTGCATCAGAAGGAGCTGCAGCTAAGGTTAGAATGAACTTGGCTGAATACTTAGAGAAAGGTATCGTAAAGTAGCAGAATTAAGGAAACAGAGAAGTTTGCGTCTCATAACAATGTGAAGCTAATACGGTATTTGGATAATTCCAAGAATTAAATGGTAAGCGTCCAAAAATGTGCGTCGGCTTTTGAATCTTAAAATATATTACTTTTGCACTCGACTTAAAAAATTATTTTTATGGAGAGTACAGAAGAATTTGAAAAGCTTCTTTTTCTGTATAAGACAGAAGGGAAGAATATGTCCATCGAGACATTTTGCGTTCACAATGGCATTAACTATCGAGCATTCGACAAATGGTATCGCAACACTCACAAGAACATCGTACCTGTTCAGATTGTCGACATACCTGAAGAAGCAATGCAGGATGAAACAGTACCAGAACCAAATGAGCAACATGTGGAACCTGAGGACCAGGAGCATCATCCTGAAGTGCTCATTTCCTTGTCACTCTATTGCAACAATGGCGTATCCGTAAAGCGTAGACATCTGACGTTCGGCCAGCTCAAAGAACTCATAGTAAAATTGGAGGGTTTATGTTAACAATAAATGGGCTCCGAAATTTCTACTATGTTCCTGGCATAACGGATATGAGATGTGGTTATCACAGATTGATGCAGATAGTAAAGCATAAGTTTCACAGAGATCCTTACAGTGGTGATGTTTTCCTCTTCATGAGCATGGATCGAAAGAAAGTAAAGATGGTTCACTTCGAGAAACATGCCTATTATCTGCATGAGAAAGAGGAGACTAGAAATTTTAAGGTACGAACATGGATTTAGAACAAGATATAAATCTAAACGAACTCTCCAAGAAGGTCAACCTTCTTAGAGATCTGGAGGCTCAGGAAGAAAAACCTGAGCCGCTGGATGAGTACCTTAACATGGATAAGGAAACTATCATACGGTTTCTTCTTGCTTCACAGCAAGAGGCTAAACGATCTGAAGAAGAGAACAGGAAACTTCATGAGAAAATCGACGAGATGCGTGAAGAATCCAGAAATCGCGAAGACCGTTTGATGAAAAGACTCGATGAGATGCATGACAAGTACATGCAGAGTATGGATGTTCAAGTGAGACAGATGGATCAGCTTACAGAACTTACCCGTCAGCTGAAGCAGATGGGTAACCAGTATGATGATTTGCTTGTTGAACTTAAACGCCAAAAGGACCTGAACAAGATTGCTCGTAAGGAGAAATATGACACGACCAAACATTAGTTTTCCGTGCTATGGTCTATCTATACCTTCCAATCGTATAGCAAATATGCTGAAGGAGGCTGGTCTTGGTGGTTGCAGACAGACAATCATCAACTGGTTGCAAACCGCTGGCGTACAGTTGTCTTGCCTTCTCCCTGCATTAAAAGATAAACTGTTGTCTATAGGCGCAAACATAAACTGTGATGAAACCTGGACTCGCTTAAGAAGAGAGTACAAGGATGGATATAAGAAGGTTTATGTATGGTGCATGGTCAACAAAAAAGAAAAGATAGCATATTACTTCTTTGATAACCCTAAAGAAGGTACCAGAAGCCGTGAAGTACTGACTCAATTTTTGGCTGATGCCAAGATTAAGTCGCTCCAGTCTGATGGCTATGTAGGTTATGTTTTCCTTGATGATGACATCGTAGATATCGATCATATTTATTGCTTCGCTCATGTAAGAAGAAAGTTCGTAGATGCCCATGATATCGGGCTTGTTAAGGAAGCCAAACCATTTACAAATTGGATTGGATGGCTTAACGGGCGCGAACAACTCTACAAGGCATGTGGATATAGTCCAGAGACAATAAAAGCGATGAGGAACGATAAGGAAACCAATCAAGTTATCCAGGAAATGAGAGCAGAACTTGACAGGTTATGGCCTCAGGATAAAGTTGCTCAGTCTAAGGTGGATCCTATCTTCGCTATCTGCATAACCAGTGGGATGGCTTGATGAAATACCAAGAAGATGGTGAATACTCAATCGATAACAATATCGCAGAGAGAAATATACGTCCGGCATGTGTTGAACGCAACTCCTCTATGGGTTTTGCCAGCGAAGAAGGTATAGAAAGATCTGCCACCTTCCATACTATCGTTCAAACTTGCAGATTGATGAAAGTTAGAGTACTAAAATACTTCGAAACCTTCTTCGAAAAATATAATACAGGCTGCCGTGATTTTGTCAATATGATCCCTGGTCAGCTGGTCTTAAAATAAAAAAATCTTAAAACTTAGTATACTTGCCCATTTAAGGACGCTCACGAGCGCCCTGTTTTAAGGGCTTTATACCAAATTGGACGTTTACAATTAAATGGGTATTTCTGATAATAATAAACGGATTGCAAAAAACACATTATTCCTATATATAAGAATGATCTTATTATTGATTATTCAATTATATACGAGCCGTGTAATTTTAAAAAATTTAGGTGTTGAAGATTATGGTATTTATAATGTAGTTGGAGGCTTTGTATTGATGTTTTCGTTTTTGAATTCATCTATGGCTGGAGCTACACAACGATTCCTAAATTTTGATATGGTTAATAATGATGAAGACGAGTTACATAACACATTCTGTTCCAGTGTAATGATTCATTTATTTATTGCAATTTTGCTTTTAATTTTTGCAGAAACATTTGGACTATGGTTTCTCCAAAATAAAATGACAATACCCGATAATAGAATGGAAGCAGCTCTATGGGTATATCATAGTTCTGTGTTTTCAATGTTGTTAACAATATGGAGCTCACCTTACAATGCAGCCATTATAGCTCATGAAAGAATGTCTGCATTTGCATATATTTCCATAGCAGAGGCGACTCTTAAATTATTAGTCGTTTTTGTTTTATCATTAACTAAGTTTGACAAATTAATACTATATGCTTTATTAATGCTAGGTATATCTTCTATAATAAGAATAATATATGGTGGATATTGCAGACGACACTTTTACGAAACAAAATTTACATGGGTATGGCAACCAAATAAGATAAAAGAAATGGGAGCTTTTGCAAGTTGGAATCTGCTAGGTAATGTTGCCCTTATGTCCGTTACTCAAGGCTTAAATGTTATTTTAAATTTATTCTTTATTCCTGCTATAAATGCAGCAAGAGGTATATCTATTCAAGTACAAGCTTCTATAAGTCAAATTTCTCAAAATTTTCAAGTAGCAGTCAACCCACAAATAGTCAAATCATATGCAAATAAAGAATATGGCTATATGCATGAACTAATATTTATTAGTGCCCGCTTCTCTTTTTATTTGCTATATTTCTTTGCACTTCCATTTTTTTTTGTTGCCCAACAAATTTTGGATCTTTGGTTGATTACTCCTCCAGCCTATACGGCAGACTTTATACGCATTATTTTAATTACAGCATTAGTAAATGTCATATCAAACCCACTAGATGTATCAGTTGGAGCTACTGGAAAAATTAAGCATTATCAAGTTTTGAATAGTTTTTTTCTTATAATTTGCATTCCCGTTTCTTATATCATATTACTTTATATTAAAAGTCCACTAATTGTTTTTCTTGTCCAGTTATTTATGACCACATGTACTCATTTCATCAAATTGTATATGTCGTATAAAAAAACGAAATTACTTATAAGTGATTTCTTTCGGCAAGTATATCTAAAAATAGTTGCAGTGTTGATTTTTTCTATATCCCTCCCCCTAGTATTGTATTACTATTTAGAGGAAAGTATGACAAGAAATATAGCCTTAATATTTGTATGCTTTATTACAAATGTTACAGCAATATACTGGGTTGGTCTGAAAAAGGAAGAGAGATCGTTCATTCTAAAAAAGATTTCAAAAAAAAAGTTCTATGAATTTTCTAAAAAATAAATATGTTGTTATAAAAGGAGGATTAGGAAATCAGATTTTCCAATATAATCTAATAAATTATTTACATAATTCTGGCTACCATGTAAAATATTTAAATTTTACGGGCGATGATCATAATGGCATTGAAATAACTAAATATTTCAATTTCAATTGGAGTGAGGCAAGTTTATTTATATACCTACTATATAAAATTTCAAAAAAACTCAAATTGAATAGTATATTTTGTTATGACAAAAATCTAAATATAAATAAAATATTTTTTGAGGGATACTGGTATAAGCCTGAGTTGTATATGTCTCCCAGTGAATATGCACTCCAGACGTTAATCTTAAATGAGAAAAATATTAAAATAAAACATATAATAGAGCATAAGAACAGTGTTAGCTTACATGTCAGAAGAGGAGACTACCTGTTGCCAAAGAATTTCAAAGGTTTTGGAAACATATGTACCATAGATTACTATAAAAGAGCAATTGATTACATTAATTGTAATATAATAAATCCGACGTATTTTATCTTTTCTGATGACATTCAATGGTGTAAAGATAATCTAAAATTAGATCAGGTTTATTATATCGATTGGAATAAGAATGAAAAAAGCATCATTGATTTTTATCTTATGTCTTTATGTAAACATCATATAATAGCCAATAGCAGCTTTAGTTTTTGGGCAGCTTATATTTCTGGTGACAATCAAGTTTTATATCCTGAAAAATGGTCTTCTGGTAGAGATATTCAATTTATCCCTAAATCATGGATTAAAATATCTATAAATAGCTAAAGCAAGATGAATAAACACGCATATCTTATAATGGCCCATGATCGATTCTCTCAACTACGATTCTTAGTTGAGCTCTTAGACGATCCGCGAAATGATATTTATATCCATATTGATAAAAAAGCAAAAGATTTCAAGGAAGAAATAATCCAGGGAATTACGAAATATTCAAGGGTTATACTTGTAAATCGTAAATCAATTACATGGGGGGGCTACTCGCAAATCGACTTAGAATTGACTTTATTTAAGACATCTTTGAATAATGGACATTACTCCTACATGCATCTTCTATCTGGATATTGTTTTCCCATCAAATCTATGGATTACATTTATAATTACTTTGAATCACACCAGACGGATGAGTTTGTTCAGTTTGATAAAAGAGAAGATAATAAGGTTGCAATAGAAAGAGCTAGAAGATATACATTCTTCCAAGAAAGGATTGGTAACAGGAAAGGGATTCTATACAAACTAAATAGTGTTTTACTAAAACTACAAGAGATTATTCAAATTAATAGAATTAACTCTGTAGATTGTGAATATTACCATAAAGGACCTAACTGGGTAAGCATTACTTCTAACTTTGCAACTTATCTTGTACAAAATGAAAAATATATAAGAAAACACTTCAATCATACTAGATGTTGTGATGAGGTATTTTTACAAACAATTTTAGCGAGATCTCCTTATTCTGCAAATAGAAACAATAATTACCTTAGGTTCATAAAGTGGGATAGTATTTCAAGTCATCCTATGATTTTAAGTTTAGAAAACGAAAATGAATTAAGAACTACCCAATGTCTATTTGCACGAAAATTTATTATTGAATCCCAAACAAAAGAAATGCTTTTAAGATTAACCCAAAATAGTTATGATTGATTTTGACAAATTATCAAATTTAAAATTTATTTTGACGTGCCTAATTGTTTATGGGCATGTTCATAATTGCTATCAAACAAGTCCAGTGTGGTATAGTTATTTTGACAAAATATTAAATATTCTTAGTGTTAGTTCAGTACCATCCTTTTTTTCAATTTCGGCTATTTTATTTTTTAGAAATTTTGATATCAACCTTTACTATAAAAAAGTAGAAGCCAGATTGTACTCTCTTTTAATACCTTATATATGTTTTTCTATTATAGGTTTCATTCTTATATTTACACTTGAATTTATTAAGACTGGTTGAAATAATAGGCATTTTAAAAGCAATAATTTTGGCTAAATATGATGGTCCTATATGGTTCTTATACACATTATTTGAGTTTTGTCTCCTTTCTCCATTTATATTATTTATTATTCTGAAGTATAAAAGAAAAGGTGTAATTTTGGCTGTTATTTCTCTATTTTTCATTGCAAGAATACTAAACACAGGTTATAGTACACTTTTATTTTGGTCACCCTTGCTTATTTATTTTTCTTTCATTGGTTCACAAATAAAACAAGGTTACAAATATGAAATTAATAAAGGATGGATTATCGTAGGTTTAATTGCTATAGGCATTTTATTTTATTATGATATAGATGAATACTCTTTACCCTTCTATTTGTTTCGATTATTTTCTCCATTCTTTGTGCTAGCTTTTGTTAGTTTTTGTTAGTTTTTGTAAATGGAAACCATATAGATGGCAAAAATATATGATGATAATTTATTTATCGCATGTTTTAGTATCAAAATTTATAATACTTCCAAAAAGTTATATTTATGCATTGCCAAAAGTAGTTTTTACTATTATACTTTGCATATTTATATCATTAGTATTAGAAAAATATTTTCCCAAAATATATAAATTATTCTCAGGTAATAGATAATTATGAAAATAGGCATTCTAACTTTCCAATCGTCACATAATTGTGGTTCTATGTTGCAAGCTTATGCATTACAACATACATTGTCTTCTAGATTACAGGCAAAAGCTGAGTTGATTAATTACTCTAACAGGGCCTCTAGAGATATTTATGGGTATATTGACTTAAGACCTCGTAAGAGTTCTATCAAATCAAATTACTTAAGATTTTTAAATTTTAACACTGTAAGAAAATCGAGAAAAGAGTACAATGACTTTGCTAGAAAATATTTAGTTCAGAGTTCAAAAAGATTATTCTATTCTTGGCAATTAAAAACAATTGTAAGGGATTATGATTTATTGGTAGCTGGTGGTGATCAGATATGGAATGTACGTTGCCCCGATGCAGGTAAAGAATACTATTTAGATTTTGCTAATGATGTGCCTAAAGTCTCTTATTCTCCAAGTCTTGGTGGTTCAAATATATTTAAATTTGCTGACAATATTGATACTTATAAGCACCTATTAGATGATTTTAAATTGCTATCTGTGCGTGAGCCAAATGGTAAGTATTGGTTGGAAAATTTAACTAAAAGAAAAGTTGAAATCATTTGCGATCCAACCCTTTTATTGACAAAAAAAGATTGGTTTGATCTTTTTGATTTACCCGAAGATACAGATAAATATATATTTAATTATTCTTTCTATCATAATGATGCTCATGTAAATAAGCATTTAGCTATGATTTCTAAGAAATTAAATATGCCAGTAGTAATAATGGACCATAAACAATTTGATTATTATCATCTTGAAAAATTCGGGTTTATTAAATCAAAGCATACAGGCCCTAAAGCATTTTTATCTTTAATGAAAAATGCTTCATTAGTACTAACTCAATCATTCCACGGTACCTTGTTTGCTGCATTATTTAATAAAAGGTTTTGGTCATATAACATTGATCAATATTATTCCACAGATGACGATAGAGCTATCTCTATATTGAAACAATTAGGACTTGAAGATAAATATGTTTTAATAGAGGACCTAACCAATTTGGACTTGATGAAGGATATAAATTTCAGTATCGTTAATAAAAATATTAATGAATTACGCAACAAGGGTTTAGCATATATCGATCAATTTAGTCATATTGTTGATTCCTATAACAAATAGAGAGAGCTTAAAGACATACTTATATCTATGAAAATATAGTAAGTATGCCTAATTAAAATACTAATTTCATTTGCATATATGATATATTAAATCTTTCATTCTCTTTTATGATACTCTCTTTTATTATATTTATACTTTTTAATTTATTATTACTCAAGGATTTTAAAAAATACTACTTAACCTTATTTCCTTCTAGCCTATTATTTACGACATTACCACTATTGATAGCAGGTACAGGTGTCTTATATTTATCAACTGCTCTAATTATAAGCGGTGTTTTTCACTATTTTATACGATACAGGAAAAAGTATAGTATATTCAAAAATCCGTTCAAGAAGCTTTTCTTTATAAACCTTGCGTCGTTAATAATGTTAAATTTATTTTGTATTGGACAGATTGGTATAATCTATTCATTTACAGAAATATTCTTCATATTGCATTTGTTTATCTTGTATAAAATTATCTCATCGCATAAAGATCTTAAATACTTGTGTAAATATACATGTATCATATTTATAATTATTACTATTAATGGTCTATTAGAATTGCTATTTCATGATAATCTGTGGTTTAGCATGTTACAAAGATTTATAGATTTTGATTTGTATCATTCACATATTGATGATATAAGATTTGGATTCGGTAGATGTAGCTCATTTTTTGATTTTCCAATTACGTATGGAGATGTATGTGCAATATATTTTTCTTTTTTACTTTTCCTTTTCTATACAAAGCAAAAAGTAATATCTAAATATGTTTTATACTTTACATTAATTTCATGTTTGTTAAGTGTAATCTTAGCAAATAGCCGTGCCTCTTTGTTATGCTTCTTCGTTGGTTTATTACATTTTAGTATTAAAAGAAATCGTTTTGCTAGTATAGTTGGTATTGTACTATTAGCAATCCTAATGTCTGGCTATGTTATTGACAATTATAATTCAATCTTTAATTCTAATGTTTCTTTAGGAAGTGACACCGATTTAAGAGAATCTCAATTTTTGATTGCCTTAAATGAATTTAATAGTCATATGTTATTTGGATCTGGATTTGATAGATTAGGTGAGATTCAAATGCAATTTGAGGAGGCTGCAGGTATGGAGTCATATTTGTTTGTTTTAATGATTTCCACAGGCCTTGTTGGTTTAGTCAACTATTTATTAACATGGTATTATTCTTTTTCGACATTTCCTAAGTATAGTCGAAAAGTCCCTTTCTTTATTATGACAGCTTGGGTATTAGCATCATTCACATCGTTAACATCAGGTGTATCAATTTGGTATCCTGTCTTCATAATTGTAATATTGTTTAAAATAAACAAATTAAATCTGGTTCTTGCTTAACTATGAAGAGTATTTCAGTTATAGTGCCAACATACAATTCTATTAAATTTGTTCATAGATTATTTTCGACTTTGATGCCGTTATTAAATTATAGTAGCATCGAGGTTTTGTTCATCGACGATGGTAGTTCTGATTCAACCTTTGATCTCTTGTCGTCATGGGCATTAAATTATCAAAATGTTTACGCTTTTAAAAAGACCAATGGCGGTGTGAGTTCTTCTAGAAATTTTGGTATTTCCAGAGCTAAGGGAGAATGGATATATTTTGTGGATTCTGATGATGAAGTAGATTTTAATAATTTTATTAATATAATTAAATATCTATCTAGTGAAATAGATTTACTACAGTTTTCGTATACTAAGCTAGAAGATGATCGAAGCCAATTTATATCATTAAGGCAATTAAACAAAGTAACCTTAAATCATTATAATTTAAAAAATTTTCGCAATTCTGTATGGTGTTACATTTTTCGACGTCAAGTTATTTTAGATAATAATCTTCAATTTAATGTTTCTTACAAATATGCAGAAGATATGGATTTCATTCTTCGTTATATGAATTTTATGAATGGTAAAATTACTTGCTTAAATGTTTCAGGTTATAACTATATAATACGAAAAGGTTCTGTTATGTCAATGGATTTTGATATGCTTAAAATTTTACAACATTGGTCCGTTGTTGAGAATATTTTAACAGATTCTATTATTCCATTTATTTCATTTAGAGCAAACTGTAATCTTTTAAAGTTTACAATTTATAGGATATATAACTCACACTATACCGAAAATGAATTGAAGAATTTGCAAAAAAAATATCGCAAGCTGTTATTTGTTAATAAAATGTTTTTTTTATATAGCTGTCTAAATATTTTGTTATTTTTTGCATTATTCTCCATTAAAGGTAGTGTTAAGTTTGTTAATTTTCTAAAAAAATATTTATGAGAACAAAATTATTATTTGTACATAATAACCAGTTTGGAGCCCTTATTGATAGTCTAAAATGGTGTCAATATTTAGATAAGACAAAATATGATATTTATTATATATGTTTTAACGATGGGCGTCCGAAAACTCATGTTCCAGGAGTTCATGTTACGTATATTCCACGATTAGGTCCCAAATTAATTCGTGGACTTATTTTTTATATTGTTGTTATTTCTCGTATTATTTTTTTTAAAGGTTTTATTGACATCATTTATTTTCCAGGTTCTGTATGGCTTAAGAGATTATTGCCCTTTAAAAAAATGCATCTAGATATTAGAACGTTATCTGTTCATTCGAATAAAATTGTACGTATTCAACAAAATAAAAAATTAAATCAAGCAATATGCTTGTTTAATTCTATTACAGCTATATCTAGAGGTGTTATTGACCAATTAGATTTAAATGAGGTAAAGATTAAATTGCTACCATTAGGTGCTGATACTATATCAACAACTAATAAAAGTTTTAAAGAACTTAAGTTGTTATACGTAGGTACACTTTATAACAGGAATATTGAACAAACTGTACTTGGTCTTAAAAAATTTATAGACAGCTCTGCCATAGTTAATATAACATATGATATTGTTGGAGGTGACAATGGTGGAGGCGAATTTAACAAACTAAAAAATGTAATAAAAGAAAACCATTTAGAAAATATTGTTAGACTCCATGGTCGACTAAGCCATAATGAATTAACTCCTTTTTTCAATAACTGCAATATTGGAGTTTGTTATGTTCCTATTGTCGAATATTTTAATGATCAACCTTCTACAAAGCTATTTGAATATGTATTTTCAGGGATGGTCTGCTTGGCAACCAAAACACGTGCAAATGTAGAAGTAGCTAATGAAATAAATAGTGTAATGATATCGGATAATAGTGATTCATTCTGCGAAGGATTAGTATATGTACTAAAAAATAGTGGAAAGTACAATAGCTCAGAAATTAGGAATTCTTTACAAGAATATTCTTGGTCAAATATTGTAAACAAATATTTAGAACCAATTATTAATCAGTAGAAAAATATTAGATATTAGATCAATGAAAATAATCTATATTGGGCCCATTGCTAAAAAAAATAAGCCAGCTGCTGGCGGGTTTGAAGCAGCTAATAGGAAAAATATACAAGCTCTTGAAGATCGCGATATCAGTGTAAATGAAATTTGTTATCCTGAAGTTAATCATAAGTTTGACCCGTTTGGAAAATTCATTTATATCAAAACATTCATTTATCCTATACTATTAGTTCCGTTCATTTTTAGACGTAAGGAGGTTTATCTACATATAACCCCTTTATTAAGATTCCTATATTTACCTACTTTTATTACACTTTTTACTGCTTATTTACTAGGTATTAAGTCTATATTAGACATACGTGCTGGCAGCTTTATTCGGTACTACAATAAGGGTAGTAAAATTCGTAGGTTTTTTATTAGGCAATGTGTTAAATATGCATCTGGCGTTTGCGTAGAAGGTACTCCCTATGTAGATTTTATAAAAAACGAATTGAATTGTTTTTATAAAAAAATCCATTATTTTCCAAATTTATGCGATAATGGACAATTTTTAACTAACGTAAACAAAAAAGATATTCACAAAATATGTTATTTCGGACGTATAACAAAAAATAAAGGAGTTGGTATTATGGTTGAGACTATGAGAATTCTTGGAGACAAGTTTCAATTATATTTGTATGGTCCAGTTGATAATACTATAGATTATAATATTTTTAATCATTCTAATATTCATTATGAAGGATCAAAGAACATTGTGGAATTAAAAAAAGCCATCTCAGATAAATCCTTTTTCATTTTTCCTTCTATTCATGAAGGAGAGGGCCAGTCTAATTCTTTAATAGAAGCTATGAGTAATGGTCTTATTCCTATTGTTTCCAATAATGGTTTTAATAAAGATGTTATTGCTGATTGTGGATATCTTTTGCCCATAAACGCCAACGCTGATGATTATGCTAACGCTATAAAAAAGTTTATTCAAAACAAAGACCTAGTAGCTGAGCAGATAAAATGTGTGAATCAAATTATTAGACATCATAATATAAATAAAGAAATTGACAAGCTTTTATTATTCTATAAAAGCCTTTAAAATTATAAGTATGAGTATAGGTGATTATATTAAAACAGTTATGCCATATTGGCCAAATTGGATAAATTTTATTTTATTGAAATTAAATATTTTTGGTCCTTTAGTTTATGGTAGATCATATTTTAAAATCCAAAAACATATTGATGATATTCCTGTCGAGGAAAAACTTGTAAACTTAGTAAATTATGCTATCGAAAAAGTTCCTTATTACAAGAAAAAATACGGAAATACCCGAATAAAATCAATTGAAGATTTTGAAACGAAAATTGGTTTTATTGATAAAGATGAAGTTATGGCCCATTGGAGCGATTTCGTTTCTGAGGATATTAATTTTAATAATTGTGTTGAAATAACAACAGGAGGCACAAGTGGAAAGCCATTAAGATTACTGGTACCTAAAAATAGATATATTCAAACTTTTGTTTTTCTACACAAAGAATTAAAGTGGTTTGGATGGAAATATGATACAAGAGGTGTAATCCGAAATCATCATTTAGATGGCAATCGTGATTATATTATTAATCCAATTTTGAAGGAAATTATCTTTGATGCCTTTAGAATGTCTTCAAAATATGCTATAGTTATTCATAGTATTTTAAAGAGATACAATATTCATTTTCTTCATGCTTATCCATCTGCAGCTTTTCAGTTTCTCAAATACTGTAAGAATCAAAACTTAGATGTTTCATTTATAAAATGTTGTATGTTGGCTTCCGAAGGGGTAACAGATGAGCAAAAACAGTTTATAGAAGAAGAACTAAAAATCAAGATTTATTCCTTTTATGGACATAGCGAAAAATTAATAATGGCAGGCAATTGTCCTTCATCATCATATTATCATGTTGAAGAAAATTATGGCTATTGTGAACTTATAGATGATAATGGGAAAGTTATTAATACTTCTAATAAATCCGGAGAATTGGTGGGTACAACTCTTTACAATAGAGATTTTCCTTTAATAAGATATAAAACTGGTGATTATTCTAAGTATGCTATTGATCAGATTTGTACTGAACATGGAGATAATTTTAAATTGTTAGATGGTGTTGAAGGTAGATGGCGAAAGCAGTTAATTTTTAGGAAAGATGGTTCAACAACAACTACTACTGCAATGAACTTACATGGTGATTTTTATAATCATATCGATGGCATACAATATATTCAAGAAGAAATAGGTAAGCTAACTATTTTATTAATAAAAAATGATAAATACACAAATAACGATGATTTATTCATAAAAAGTCATGCGGCTATTGCTATGAATGACGAAAATGCTACTACTATTTCTTATGTAGAAAGATTAATATATCAACCTAACGGAAAATTTCTACCATTAATAAGTAAACTTTATTAATCGCATGAAAACAATAGATTCTTTTAATATACTGAAAAAATATTGCGAAAAGGAAGACTATAAAGGCTGGGATCCTTATGATGGTCTTAATTCAAAAGTATTCAATGCAACTCCTTTAAAGAATAATTGGTTTTGTCGTTTATTAATGATACAGTTATTCAAACGCAATCCTTTCAATCTACGATATCTATTTGGTATAGACAAAGATTACAATGCAAAGGGCATTGGATTATTTGTCCAAGGTTATGTTAATCTTTGTAAGATAGATAAAGACAAGTATATCAGCAAATTAAAGTATGTGGCTGATTTACTAGTAGAGTTGCAATCAACGGGTTATCATGGAGCATGTTGGGGATATAATTTCCCTTGGCAGAGAAGAAAAGATTTTCTTTTTCCAAGTTATACTCCTACAGTTGTAGCTACCAATTTTTGTGCAACTGCTCTTTTTGAGGCATATGAAATAACCAAAGATGAAAGATATCTGAATATAGCTTTGACCTCTGCCGATTTCGTCCTTAAAGATTTGCATCGATCAAAGGTTGAAGGTGGAGAGATGTTTTCCTATAGTCCTCTTCCAGGGCATGATACGGTTTTTAATGCTTCACTGCTTGGTAGTAGAATTCTTAGTTATTGCTATAAATACACAAAGAAAGAAGAGTATAAAGACGCAGCTCGTAGTTCTGTTGCTGCATGTTGCCATTACCAACAAGAAGATGGTTCATGGGCTTATGGAATCAAAGAAACAGATTCGTGGATCGATAGCTTTCACACAGGATATAATCTTGATGGATTAATTGCCTATGAAGAACTTTGTGATGATAAGTCTTTTCATGAAAATATCATTAAAGGTTTTGAATACTATGTCAAGAATTTTTTCTTAGAAAATGGTGAGCCAAAATACTATAACAAACAACAATATCCTATAGATATTCATTGTCCGGGACAGTTATTTGTTACTTTAAGTAGATTGCATAAATTTAAAGAATATGAGACATTGGCAGAAAAGGTGCTTCAATGGACTGAAAACAATATGCAAGATAAGAAAGGTTACTTTTATTACCAACTTAAGAAGGGAATTAGTTCAAAGATTCCATATATGCGTTGGAGCAATGCATTTATGTTTTGTGCTCTTACTTATTTTTTAATCGAAAAATCAAAATAAATTTTTAATATAAAATTATGGTTAACGTAATTGGATTAGGCTACATCGGACTTCCAACGGCCTTGATGATGGCTTCACACGGAGTAGAAGTAATCGGTACTGATTACAACAAGGAGCTGGTTGACACACTCAACCATGGTAAAACGACTTTCAAAGAGGATGGTTTGGATGAATTATTTGATGCTGCTGTTAAAGCAGGTATCAAGTTCACAACAGATTATCAGAAAACTGATATGTATATTGTGTCTGTACCAACCCCTTATGATAAGTTTTCGAAAAAGGTAGATCCTAAATATGTAATTGCAGCTGTTAAAGATGTAATGAAAGTTTGCCCTAAGGGTGCTACTGTAGTGATTGAAAGTACGATTTCCCCAGGAACTATTGATAAATTCATTCGTCCTGTCATTGAGGGGAGTGGATTTAAGATTGGAGAGGATCTTAATCTTGTTCATGCTCCAGAACGCATTATTCCAGGTAATATGGTTTATGAATTAATTCATAATAATCGTACTGTTGGTGCAGATTCTAAGGAAATTGGAGAGAAAGTTAAGCAATATTATGCTAGTTTCTGCCAGGGTGAAATCGTTGTCACTGATATACGTTCAGCCGAGATGACGAAAGTTGTTGAAAATACATATCGTGCCATCAATATTGCATTTGCAAACGAGTTATCTCGTATTTGCCGTCATGACAATATGGATGTTTATGAAATTATTCGTATATGTAATATGCATCCACGTGTAAACATTCTGCAGCCTGGTCCTGGTGTTGGTGGTCACTGTATTTCTGTAGACCCATGGTTCCTAGTTGGTGATTATCCACAGCTTGCCAATGTCATTGATGCCTCAATGAAAACTAACGATAGTCAACCAACATTCGTACTTGAGCGTATCTATGAGATTATGAAAGAAAATAATATTACCGATAATCGTAAGGTGGGTCTGTATGGACTTACTTATAAGGAAAATGTTGATGATGTCCGTGAGAGTCCTACACTTCAGTTGCTTGAAGTACAGGAACATCATCTTGCTCGTCCACTTAAGACATACGATCCTTGGATTAAAAAGAATATGGTAAAAAATCAATTTCAGGATTTCGATGAATTCTTGAATGATGTAGATATGGTTGTGATTATGGTTAAGCATAGTCATATCATTGAGAACCAAGATAAGTTGAAAGGAAAAGTTGTCCTTGATTGCTGTAATTGTCTAGACCTTGACGGTGTATACCATATCTAATGATGACAGAGCAAGATAGAATAGAATTAAACGGAGTGAAGGTGTACCCCTTCACTTCTTCTAAAGAACTTCTCGAGTTCGTCGATCAGCGTAAAGGCATTCTTGTCGCAGTTAATGCAGAGAAGGTTACCAAAGCAACGGATGAAACTAGAAATGTTATCAACAATAACATTGGATATGCAGATGGTGGCGGTGTTGTGGTTGCTATGCATAGAAAGGGTATCAAAAATGCTGTTCGCCTAGCTGGTGCAGATCTATGGTTGGAGATTGTTGCTCAATCATATAAGTCTAAGACATTCTATATTATTGGTGGAAAACAAGATGTTATTGATGATACCATCAAGAAGTTGAAACATCAGTTTAATGGTATTAACATCTTAGGCTATAGAAATGGATATATCAAAACTCCAGAGGAGAGACAAATATTAATTGACGATATTGCAGATAAAAAACCAGATATAGTTTTTGTTGCAATGGGATCACCAAAGCAAGAGTTTTTGATGTACGACTTCATGAAAGTTAATCCTGCAATTTATCAGGGTCTTGGTGGCAGCTTTGATGTCTATACTGGTAGAGTAAAGCGAGCTCCATTATGGTGGCAAACACATAACCTTGAATTTCTCTATCGATTCCTTAAACAGCCATCTCGATACAGACGAGAATATTACCGTTTGAAATTTCTTGCATGGATGTTAATGGGTAAATTTAAATAAACGATTATGAAAAAAATATTATTAGTTTTTGGAACTCGACCAGAAGCAATTAAAATGGCTCCTTTAGTGAAAGAATTCCAAAAAAATACAGACGATTTTAAAACGATTGTATGTGTAACAGGACAACATCGTGAAATGTTGGACCAGGTTCTTGAAATTTTCGACATCAAACCAGAATATGATCTAAATATTATGAAACAGGGGCAGGACTTATATGATGTTACTGCTCGAGTTCTTACAGGTATGCGTGATGTTCTGAAAGAAGTACAGCCTGATATTGTTTTTGTTCATGGTGACACTACAACATCTACAGCAGCAGCCTTAGCTGCATTTTATCAGCAGATACCTGTTGCCCATGTAGAGGCAGGATTACGCACTCACAATATCTACAGCCCATGGCCAGAAGAGATGAACCGACAAATTACTGGTCGTATAGCTACTTATGATTTAGCTCCTACACCATTAAGTCGCCAAAACCTTTTGGATGAAGGTGTTGATGAATCAAAAATTACTGTAACTGGCAATACAGTTATTGATGCTCTCAAAATTGTAGTTGAGCGCATTCATACAGATAAGGAGTTAGATGCTTCTTTGGAAAAAATACTCATGGTTGCAGGCTATGATGTGAACCGCTTGAAAGACGGTAAAAAACTTGTTTTGATAACAGGTCATAGAAGAGAGAATTTTGGTGATGGGTTCATTCATATGTGTAAAGCAATTCAGACACTTACTCAAAAATATCCAAATGTAGATTTTGTCTATCCAATGCACCTGAATCCAAATGTCCGTAAACCTATACATGAGGTATTTGGAGAAAATTTGGAGGATTTAGGTAATATGTTCTTCATAGAGCCTCTTCAGTATCTTGAATTTGTTTATTTGATGTCGAAAAGTAATATTGTTTTAACAGATAGCGGTGGTATACAAGAAGAAGCACCAGGTCTTGGCAAGCCTGTCTTGGTTATGCGTGATACTACAGAACGCCCAGAAGCTGTTACTGCAGGGACCGTAAAACTTGTTGGAACAGATTATGATGCTATCGTGATTAATGTATCAGAGTTGCTTGATAGCAAGGATGCTTATAATAAGATGAGTAAAGCTGTCAACCCTTATGGAGATGGTAAAGCTTGTTCTCGTATTGTGGAATTTGTAAAATAGTAAATTGGATACGATTCGTATTCTAAATATTAATATTTGCAACATCTCTCTCGGACAATTTCTAAATCAATTGCATGAGGGCGTCGTTTTTACTCCAAATGTAGACCATTTATGTAAGTTACAACAAGATCGAGAATTCTATGATGCATACCAAAAGGCAAATTGGATAATATGTGACTCTAGGGTTCTACAGATACTTTCATTTTTTTTGCCAAAAACAATTAAAGAAACTATACCTGGATCTTCATTTTTTGAAGCATTTTATCATTATCATAAGGATAATATAAACAGCAAAATATTTATTTTAGGTGGCAAGAAAGGTATAGCAGATAAAGCAAGAGTCAATATAAACCGGAAAATAGAACGTGAAATCGTTGTAGGAGCATATTCACCATCATTTCATATTGATGATGGTGAGATAATGGACATAGTTGATATTATTAATGAATCTGGTGCTACCGTAGTACTTACTGGGCTTGGCGCTCCTAAACAAGAAAAGTTCATTATAAAAGCAAAAAAGCTATTACCCAATGTAAAGATTTGGCTTGCATTAGGGGCAACTGTTGATTTTGAAGCTGGCACAATGAAAAGAACTCCGCAAATATGGCGTCATTATGGCTTAGAATGGCTTTACCGTACAATTCAGGAACCGAAACGATTGATACCTCGTTATGCCAAAGATTTCAAAATCTTCTATTATTTAATTAAACAATTATTAGGTCTGTATAGAAATCCTTTTAAGGAATAACTTCTTAATCAAATTGAAAATATAAAAATGTGTGGAATCGTAGGATATATAGGCACAAAACAAGCATACCCTATTCTGATTAAAGGCTTGCACCGCTTGGAATACCGCGGATATGACTCTGCTGGTGTTGCCATGGTGCATAATGATTTGCTCAATGTCTATAAGGCAAAGGGCAAAGTCTCAGAATTAGAGCATGTGGCTGCTGATAAAGACATAGAAGGTACTATTGGTATAGCTCATACTCGTTGGGCTACTCATGGTCAGCCTAATGCTACTAATGCTCATCCTCATGTATCTATGAGTGGTGACTTGGCTTTGGTACATAATGGTATCATTGAGAATTATATCGAGCTGAAACAGCAACTGATAGATAAGGGATATGAGTTTAAGAGCGAGACGGATACAGAAGTTCTAGTTCAGCTCATAGACTATTCTTATCGTCAAACAGAGAATCTCTTAGATGCTGTTTGTGCAGCTTTGAATAAAGTTATTGGTGCTTATGCTATTGCTGTGATAGATAAGAATCATCCTGATACATTGATTGCTGCCCGTAAATCAAGTCCATTGGTTGTTGGTGTTGGCGAAAATAATAGCGAGTTTTTTGTCGGTAGTGATGCTTCTCCTATCGTAGAATATACCGATAAAGTGATTTACTTGGATGATGAGCAGATTGCTTGTATTCATCCAGGAGAAGACATCAAGATAATCGATCTCAACAATCATAGTGTAGACTTTGACATTAAGAAAGTAGATCTCGATATATCTCAATTGACCAAAGGTGGTTTCCCTCATTTTATGCTGAAAGAAATCTATGATCAGCCAGAATGTATTAGAAACTGTATTCGTGGACGCTTGATTGTAGACAAAGAGCATCCAGAGAATAACAAGATCAACTTATCAGCGCTTACCAACTTCAAGTCTCAACTTATCCGTGCTCGTCATGTCATCATTGTCGCCTGTGGTACTTCATGGCATGCTGGCCTTATTGGTAAGCAGTTAATTGAAAAGATGTGTCGTATCCGTGTTGAGGTGGAATATGCCAGTGAGTTCCGCTATCGTGAACCGGTGATTGATAAGGATGATGTCATTATTGCTATCAGTCAAAGTGGTGAAACTGCTGATACTTTAGCTGCTATTCAGTTAGCTAAAGAGAATGGTGCATTGGTATTTGGTATTGTCAATGGTGTGGGATCATCTATTGCACGTGAAAGTGATACGGGTATTTATATTCATGTTGGTCCAGAGATTGGTGTTGCATCTACCAAAGCCTTTACAGGTCAGGTTGTGGTATTGTCAATGCTTTCAATTGCGCTTGGCCATGCACTAGGCACTGTAACGGATAAGGAATATTCAGAGTATATAGCAGAATTGGCTACTATCCCTGAGAAGATACAGAAAGTTTTGGAGCAGAATGATAAGATAGACAAACTTTCAAATCGTTATACCTATGCCAAGAATTTCTTGTACTTAGGCCGTGGATTTAATTATCCTGTTGCTTTGGAAGGTGCATTGAAATTGAAGGAAATCTCATATATCCATGCAGAAGGTTACCCTGCAGCAGAAATGAAACATGGACCTATTGCATTGGTAGACGAAGATATGCCTATCGTTTTTATAGCAACTCATCATCAGCTCTATCAGAAGATAATCTCTAATATGAAAGAGGTAAAAGCTCGTAATGGTAGAATCCTCGCTGTGGTTACAGAAGGTGATATGGATGTAAGGGAGATTGCTGATGAGGTAATAGAGATTCCACAGACAATTGGTCCTTTTGCTCCGTTGCTCAGCGTTATTCCTTTACAGCTGCTCTCTTATCATGTAGCTGTAAAGAAAGGATTGAACGTGGATATGCCTCGAAACTTGGCAAAGAGTGTGACGGTAGAATAAAAAGATTGACTTCAACTAAATTTAAATCATTGCGTATGAATATTTTGCTAACTGGTGGTGCGGGCTATATTGGTTCACACACGATTATCGAATTGGATAAAGCTGGGCACTCAGTTGTGGTTGTAGATAACTTTGTAAATTCACAGCCAGAGGCATTGCGTCGTGTAGCTAAAATTATTGGTAAGGAAATTCCATTTGTGGAAGCAGACGTTCGGGATCGCGAGGCTATGGATAAAGTGTTCTCTGAAAACAAGATTGATGCCGTTATTAACTTTGCAGGTTTGAAAGCTGTTGGTGAATCTGTAGCTAAGCCTTTGGAGTATTACGAGAATAACATGAATGGTGTATTCGTACTTGTTGATGTGATGCGTCAGCATGGTTGCAAGAATATCATCTTCTCTAGCTCTGCTACTGTTTATGGTGATCCTGCTATCATCCCAATTACCGAGGAATGCCCTAAGGGAGTATGTACTAATCCCTACGGTTGGACCAAGTCGATGTTGGAACAGGTGCTGATGGATGTTCAGAAAGCAGATCCAGAATGGAATGTTGTTCTTCTTCGTTACTTCAACCCTATCGGTGCTCACGAAAGTGGAACTATAGGAGAAAATCCTAATGGTATACCAAACAACTTGATGCCATATATCACACAGACAGCAGTAGGTATGCGTAAGGAACTTGGTATTTTCGGTAATGACTATGATACTCCTGATGGTACAGGTGTTCGTGACTATATTCATGTATGTGACTTGGCATCAGGCCATGTTGCAGCCTTAAAAGCTATCACTGAGAATAAAGGCTTAGCGATTTACAATCTTGGTACAGGTCATGGCTACTCTGTTCTTGATGTGGTTAATGCATTTATGAAAGTAAATGGTGTTAAAGTTCCTTATGTTTTTAAAGAAAGAAGACCTGGTGATATCGCTACTTGCTATTGTAATCCTGCAAAAGCTAAAGCAGAATTAGGATGGGAAGCTAAGCATGGTATCGAGGATATGTGCCGTGATAGCTGGAACTGGCAGAAGAAGAATCCTAATGGATATAATACGAAGTACTAGCTACTAGTATAACTAAGCTATTGTAGAGAAATATATTGATGATTAAATAATCAACTATCTGTACGAGAGAATAACAAGATAAAAATTATTATTAGTATGATTATACGCAGTAAAGCAAGGCATGGTGCCCCTGAGATACCGAACACGGATCAGGGATGCCAGTACACAAGCAAGGAATGGACAGAAGCACTAGATCGTTACGGTATAAGAATCAGTATGGATGTCTGTGCGGTTTGATTTTTTCCACCATTTGAAGAGTCTTCTTACGTTCGGCTATGCCTCACTATAGAAGACACTTCAAATGGTGGATGAGTGTTATTAAATATTCATCAACATACTGATACTGGCATATTATCTACCAAAGGCTAAACCGTTTTGGAAAGCATCAACTGTAGGATTCTACATATTCTATTGGATAATGGTTGTAGTTGTTGCCAATCTGGGTGATACATACCCATATAGCTCGGTTATATTGAATCAGTTTATATAAATTATAGGTATATTGTAATTATCCCTCCAATTTTTGCGCGTATGGATAATTCAGATTCTGAAGATATCGTTTTGACAATCGATTTACATTATGTCTTAGATAAGGAAGGCCTTCATGACATGGATGCAGAGGTTCACAATAAATGTGGTGCATGTGTTATAGATGTATTAAATCATTTAAGTGATGTATTAGATGAAGATTGCCAACTAGATTTCTCTGCTACACAGGAAGGTGGAGTTCGAGACATCTATAAATTAATTATAAAGGGATTAAATAATGAAGGTTCCATAGCACATGATATTTTTATTGGTTTAGTCTCCGCTTTTATTTCTCATTTTATTGGTGTAGCCCCTTCTTTAGATGATTCTCAAAAACAACTAAACAGAGTTGAAGTTTTAGAGAAATTAAAGCAAGGAGATTATAGTGACGATGAAGTAAGCTATGTCCTTAATGGTGATCCTAAATATGTAAGTAATAGAAATGAATTTTATCGCAATTTAGATAAAGAACCACATGTAACGAAGGTAGAATGTAGTGCAGCAGGTAGAGGTATCCCGGCTGATAGACCTACTTCTGAAATATCGAAGCAATTCTTTAAAGAACAAATTGTAAAAGAGGACAAACAAAGAACAACAGAGACTTTTTATAACACTTCTGTTATGGTACAAATTCCAATCTTGACAAAAGACAGCAATGCTAAATGGAGAGGATTGTTTAATAACCAAGAAATCCAATTTACTATTAATGACAAAGATTTTAGAAACGAAATATTCAGCCAAAAGGTACATTTTGTAGCAGGTACATCAATAAAGTGTGATTTAACTATTGAAACAACGGTACAATACAATAAGGAGGGAAAAATTACAAAGAATACGAAAGTTGCAAGAGTTGATAATGTAACATCCTGCTATGATGGTGAGGTTCTTTCATTTAAGAAGAAGCGATTTAAGAAGAAAAAGAAAAATGATAAACAACAATTATCACTTTTTAATGATGACGATTTTAAGTAGAGGAGTGGAATTATGAGAAGCATCGGCATATTTTGGAAAAAATGTGAGAGTAAAATTCAAGATAAGAATTGTTACACCTGCCAATATAAGGTAGATGATATGTCTTCTTTAGCTTTAGCAAAGGAGTCAAAAGTAGATGATTCATTTATCTTACAGATTAATCTTTGGAATATACAGGTAAAAGACTTTTCAATTGGCAAAGAGCGGCCATTTAAAGCAATAGATTTTGGAGTCGTCTGTCCATTATCCACAAGTGAACTTACTTTCTTGCTACCATTTAAAGTTGGCAAAAGTGACTTCCATGATTTGGTAAAGTGTCTTTCTGAGGATACAGATTTAGCCTGCTCCGTGTTCAATGAAGATTTGAAAAGTTTATCGGAACCAGATAAGAGCTATCATACAATTGAATGCGATAAGTTCAAATACGTAATGTATGAATTATCAGAGGATAATATTATTGAAAACATATATGACGAAATTGCTGAAACAACAATCCTTACATTCCGAATTAATTCTGTTTTTGACGCTGAGCAATTCAATGGCTTTCAAATATATATAAGATTTAGGTTAAAATTAAAGAGTTTTGATAGCTTGGCTACAAAAAAGGACGTTTCTAATGATTGGCTACAATCAGCATTTTCGAGCACCTATATGTTTGATATTCGCATAAATGATGTTCGAGAACTTTCAAAGAAGAAAAAGGAACTAGAGGAGTTTAAAGGGTTTCATTTACCGAAATTTTCGAAGATACATTTCTTCTACATGTCAGATTCTGAGGAAACCGTTGAAAATGGAAGTTCAATGGAATTAGATAGCAGATTACTTGAGAAAGGAAGATGGCATTCCTACTTAGGTAAGAATATTGAATTTACAACTTCAAATATCGCACACCATTGGAAGAAAGCTTCGAAGAAAGCTCTTAGATTAAAGGAAGTCACGAGTAAAGGTGAAAGTGCAAACGTTGGTTGGGAATACTACACGTCCCTCATCAATAATTTCACTCTTTTTTTCAAAACCGAATTTTCAGAGCAAAAAAATAAGAGAGTTGCTTTCTATTTATTTGTTATTCTTGCATTAGGAGTTATTGCATCAGCAATAGTTGCCATTGGTAATTTTTTTGTAAGCGAGAGATTGTGGATTTGGTTAATAATGACATTCATTATTACTATTGTAGTATGTATGGCTGTTTTTAGAAACCATGTCCTTCGTTAAAATGCGCTTTTATGGAATTCGCTATAATTAATCACGACACCCCGAAAGACCTTGTCACAAAGATTTTCAAAAAGTTGTTTGATTTTCTTTCTGATCTTAGATCAGAATACCCTTTTTTCGATAACTGGCTGACAAAAGTTTGCTATGAGTTGATTAATACTGACAGAAGAATAGTTATACTTTGCTTTGAAAAAGAAATTCTTAATTTAAAAGGTATTGCTATTTTAAAAAAGAGCGAAAGGGAAAATAAGATTTGCACATTACGAGTCGTCAATGATTATAAGAGAAAAGGTATTGGGACGATTCTTTATATGAATGCGAAATATATTCTTAGAGATCAAGCTCCACTTATAACAGTTTCAGGTTTACACATGAAAGAGTTTGCTCCTTTTTTGCGTAAGAATGGTGCGGTATTAAAGGATAAAGTAAAATCTATTTATAAGAAAGGATCCTATGAATACTTTTACAATGTGCCTTATTGTCATGAAATTGCCTTAATGTCCATTCAGCCTAAGTATGCTGAAAAGATTGCTAATGGAGAGAAAAAAATCGAGTTTAGAAAGAAGGTATTTGCTTCAACTGTAAAGAAGGTCTATGTCTATTCTTCTTCACCAACAAAAAAAATCTTAGGTTACTTTAATGTGACTGATATTATTAAGGATACACCAGAACGATTATGGAAACGTTATCATAGTATCGGTTTTATAACATATGATGATTTTATAGATTACTATAAAGGGCATGATGTAGGATATGGTATAATGGTCCGAGAATTTATTAGATTTTCTAAGCCACTAGACCCAAAGCAACACGATCCCTCTTTCAGGGCACCACAATCTTATTGTTATATTGACAATGTAGAAACAATTAGTTGGTTGAGTCATCAACCTTGTAAGAACTATAGAAACCCAATTTAAAAGTAGACTTGTAGAAAAAAACTTTTGCTTGCTTTGGTTAAGCAACAAAAAAATGCTAAATATTAGATAAAAAATTAAATTGAAAATATGAACGACATACAACCATTAATAAGCATCATAGTTCCTATTTACAGTAAACGTCTTATTTTCCGCCTTAACACCGGCACATAAAAATATTACGCTTGGTATGGATGCGGCTTGCCTTCCGTATTCACTGACCGAATCTGATAAGCGCTATGTGGATAAGATCATGACTATCGTCCTGAGATATGAAGAATAGACATTAAGGAACAGAAATGACATACGAAGAAATCTGGCAGAAGATAAAGAGGATGGGTCAGCGTGACCGTAAGCAGCTGGCTTATGAGATGACACACAAGGGTCTCAGCGTAGGATATGTTCACCCCCACTACTACTTTGATGCCAAAGGTGTACATACTATTCTTTTTTATCCCAAGGGCAGCCAGCATGAGACAGATGATAAGGACGGAAAGTATTTCAGCGCATTGAAGGAGATTATCGAGAA
>AUXO018223617.1_pt1 | contig 28059 bp, 13 predicted proteins | sample 768731 | NCBI WGS metagenome assembly AUXO01 (sample SAMN02715735, study PRJNA202380) | gut metagenome | biome: sheep rumen | host: Ovis aries | place: New Zealand: Palmerston North
ACAACAATATATTTTCCTTCTTCTTCTAAATATCTAACAGCTTCTAAATCTTTGTTTACAGGTTGTCCATATTCATTAAGAAGTTCTACATAAACATCATTAATTCCAGGGTCATCAACTTCACCATCAAAAGTAATATCTGTTGTTAAGCTTGAAAGAGTTGTAACACCATCAGAATCTGTTGTGTATTCGGCTTCATCCATTTCTGAATTCTGATTGAAATCTTCCCAAACATAACTTCCGATAAATCCTTTATTAGATAGAGCATTTGCATAAGCACCAGCTTTATTTGATTCACCAGGAATATATGTACCACTTGTAATACTTGCGGTATTTGTATTCCATACAACATAATCAACTGTTTGCTCAGTTACATCATCAGCAGCAGTTACAAGAATTGTATTACCATTACCATCATCAATAGTATGCTCTTCTCCAACAACAGTTCCATAGTAAACAGGAACGTTTATAGGAGTATGCATCTTATAGCTAAGAGAAAGTCTAGTCTTTCCTACAATGCTAATATCATTAGTTTCCATATAAACCATCTTAAGATTTGTAACTAAATCAAACCACTCTTTATCAGTAAACTTATCTTTAGATGCAAGAAGTGAAGATACTTTAACAAGATTGTAACTGTTAAGAAGTTTTTCATTCTTCTTGATATCCTGATAAAATCTATTTAATTTTCTCTCATCAACAGAAGGAATGTCTCCAGAAATAACATATTTATCCCCGCTCTTCTGTAATGGACCAACATAAACTTCATAATCACTACTATCTAAATAAGTAGCATTTGTACCTTGAGCTGTGTATAGATAAGCTTCAAATGATTCGAGGTCTAAAACAGGTCTCCAAGTTGAATTTCTCTTCTTTGTAGATGTAACATTAGTGTCGCCAACAAATGGCAAGATATCAAACAAAATAGGATTTGGATAATTACCATTGTCATCACCTGGATTCTGAACAGAAATTTCAAATGAAATATCTGTATTTTCAGGAACTGCAGCAGGTTTTGTTTCAATAGTATCATTTTCTATATCAGTCGAAGCTTTCTTATGTCTTTCAAGAGTTGTCTGCGCTACGAATGAATAGTTTTTACCTGTTCTAGCAATTGTCATATCAGTTTTTCTAAGGTCAAGGTTAATATCTCTTGTATCAATTTCGAATGAAAGGTCTGAAGCCCCATATAAAGAGTTTTCAATAAATGGCATAAAGTTTCCTTCTTTATGACCATATGTCTTAATACTCATAAGGTAACTTGAAATAAGACCCATATCAGTAAGTTTAAGAGGGAATGTAAATTCTACAACAATCTCTTCACCTGGCTGTAAAGCATCACCTTCATTAAGAGCAGTGAAATTCCAGTTAAGAATTCTTCTCTTATAGTTAGAAAGGTCTGCAGTCTTATAATCTGTATCAAGTTCAACTTTAAATCTTTCATCAAAGTTTTCAACAAGTTTCTTTTCTCCAGTATTTGTATCTAAAATATACCAAGTCCAAATAGATGTAGTATCAAGACCAAGCTTAGAAGGAACATCAAGTGACAATTCATTAGTATAATTAGGATTCAAAATACTGTCTTCATATTCATCTTTGTAGGAAATTTCCTTAAACATATCAAGTTTCAAATCTTCGAAATAAGGAAGTACTACAGAAAGCTCAGGGTTAGAAGCCTTGTCAGCAAGACCATCTTCACCATATTTCTCTTTCAATGTACTATTATTTTCATTAGTAAGAACAAGTGTATGCTTAAGAACAAGTCCATCATTCTGACTAATCATAAGTCTATCTGACCACTCACGATACTGTGGCTCTTCATCAGTCATAACTGAGAAGTACTGTCCTCTGATATCAATTCCAAGATATGGAAGTTCTGGGTTAACATAAAAACCAGCTCTATCAGTAGCAGAAAGAGTAGCCTTATCAATATCATCATACTGTGACCAAACAGTTGCATAGTAATTAAGATGTTTCTTTAATCCGTTTTCATCAAGAAGGTCTGTTTTAACCTTAATATAAGGAGCATTTGCAATGATATCATCAGATAATTCATCTGTATTAAGTCTTCTAGGGTCAACTTCGTCCATTTCCTGAATACCAATACTATTAGCAAACTTAGTAAGTTCTTCTTGTGAGAAATCTACAGCTCTTGCAATTCTAGCAAGGTCTGACTCAGTAAGAACTGTCTGCAATAATGCGGCATCAATGTCGCCCTGAAGAACTTTCTCGTGAAGGTATTCAATATCTTCATCAGAAGCACTAGGTCTATCAATGTCTGTAAGGTCACCAACAATAGCAGCTATCTCACTATCAGAAAGAACAGAAACTCCGCTATCAATTAAAATGAAATCAGGATTTCTATAAGTATCTGAATACTTAATACTATTAATAACATTCACAATCTTCTTATCGTGAAGCTTTTCTTTTCTAGCATCATCAACGTCATCTAAAGCATCAACATCAATTCTAAGTGATTCAAAGACAGGATTTTCAATAGCAACTACTCCATCTTTAGGTCTAATTTCGAAGTAAACTTGAGTAGTCTTATTTCTATATTCTTCAGGAACAGTAATAGTAGCATTTTCTGAAAGTTCATAACCATTGGTATTTCCAATAAGAACATAGTTATTATAATCCATATCTTTTGCAACAGGATATCCGTCTGTAGAAATACTTGTGTAAGTATCATCTTCAGTCTTTAAGTAAACAAATACTCTGTAATTTTCTTCAAGTCCCTTATATTTATCATCCTTAAATGCCCACTTACCAGTTCTAACTTCACCAAGATGAGTAAGAACTTTGTATCCATCATAACTCTGATTAACACTCATAGAAGCTGTTCCATAATGAGGAACTTCTACATTTACACCAAATGTATTTACATTTGAATAGTTGTTAGCCTGAGTAAGGAAAAGCTTAAGTTCAGTAATCTGTTTTACGTAAAGGTCATCAGTAAATACATTATTAGAGTCCTTATTTGAAATAATAACTCTAGGATTTCCTGTATCAATTCTGACATTAGCAGAAGGTTTTCTAATATTGATATAAGCTGATTCATCGTAAGCAAATTCATCAAGATTATCATTATCTAAGTTGTAATCAACTGTACTATTTTCTGCAGCATAAGGATTATATCCAACAGCATACAACTTTCCAGCAGCTATCTTAGAATCAGGATTAAGATAAGTAGTTAAATAACCTCTAGCAGTAATTCTCTGCCATAATCCATCACCAATATTAAATTTATCTTTCTTCTCTAAGTCATTTACTCTAGTTTTTACTCTAAAGTAGAATTTATCTGCAAATTTCAAATAACCTTCAGGATGTTCATCAGTTAATAAGTAAGAATAGAAGTTGTCATCATCCCATCCAGAACTCTGAGGAATAAAGATATCATAAGTAATGATATTTTCTTTAATGTCTCCATTATTTGAAATTACAATACTGTTTTCATTTGTAGTATCAGTGTTTTGAACATTGTTAACTTCTACAAATTGCCAACCATAATCATTTTCCATTTCGCTGGCAGTCTTAGTAACTAAAGTACCATTCTCATACCAAGAAATATAGAAATCTTTATGGTCATTAAATGTTACATTATTAGGAAGATGAAGTGTAACTTGGAATACCCTGTGAACAACATCTCCAATAGCCTGATAAGCAGCACTAGTAATAGCGTTGTTAGATGCCATAGAAGAATAGTAAAGAATATCTCCATATTCAAAACTTCCATCATTTCTTGAAGACTTATACTGTCCACTTGAACTTCCAAGACTTTCAAGAGTTGTCGAAACAGTTGTATCTGTTGAAAGGATAGGTACAGCAACTCTAACATTAAAGCTATTTGTAACACCCTTATCTACAGAACTATCTAAAGAAGTATTTTTATTTAAATCCTTCTTCAAATCATTTGTAAGATAAACATTTTTCTTAGAACTGTTCTCAAGGTCAATAGTGTCATTTTCTCTATATGTATGTTCATACTCTAAAAGTCTATAAACTTTGTTAGCAGTATTAGTTAAATCCATAATAGGAAGTAAGCCACCGCTATAAGTTCTTTTTTCTGTCTTCGTTACAGTCTGATTATTTTCGCTTGTATTGTAATTAAAGCTTACAGTACTTGAACCCTTATAAAGAGTACTTCTTGAATTATTCCAAGAATTCTCTGGATAAGCATATCCAATAGCATACTTTCCACCAATTCTCCATCTATCATCACTATAAATATTAGCAATTTCAGAAGCAACATCATCATCAGAAACAAAATCAAAATTATTAAGTGTACTAGAAGCAAAAGCTCTAACAGGACTTAATACTCCAACAAGTTTCTTAGGGTCAGAAGGATTTACAACATCCATCTGATTTGACTCAACAGAAAGAACATCAACCTTAAAGATTCTCTTGTCGTTATAAGCAATTCTAGCTTCCTTATCTTTTTCTCCAACAAAAGGTCCCTTACCTGTAAATGTAACTTTATATTTACCTACACCATCGATTTCAACATATTCAACAGTATAATCATATTTTGCTTTCTCAGAATCACTAAGTAAATTACTATTCTTATCGTAAAGATTCCAAGATAATGTCATTGCACTATTTGCAGAATTATCTTCTGTAAACAATTTATTATCAGTACTTACTGGTACAAGTCCAGTAGGGAAATAAACAGTAATAACAGGCATAATATAATCACCTCTGCTACCACCTATTGTATCAACATTGTATAAATACTTAGCAACGTTGAATGCACCACTAACACTTCCTGTGAAAGAACTATGAGAAGAATCTGAAAGTAATTTCTGATAAATAGCCAAATGTCTGTTAGGCATTGTATTCTCAACATTATTGAATGTATTTTGAACGTGAATATTTATGCTTGTCTTCTCACCTTCACTAAGAACATAATAAGTTTCAGGGTCAATTCCTTCGAGCTTTCCTGAATTATTAGTTCCAGCAGTAACCCAAAGATTAATGTAAGGCTTCTTCATAGTAGCCTCTGTACCTGTAAGAGATGATAGAACTACACTAGAAACATCACTATGTAAATCATCTCTAATATTTCCAGAATAAAGAACACCATTTCCATTATCTAAAACCTGTTCGTTGTAAACAGAAAAACCATTTACATAAGGGAATGGAACAGATGTTAAAACTATATAAGGAATATATCCTTTAATAGAAGTGTCTACATATCCTGTAAACAAGAAGTCTTGTCCACCCTTTTGAACATTTTTAAGGTTATTTCCAAGCTCATAACCCTTTCTTCTATCATAGCTATAAACTTGGCTATATAAGTAACTGTCATCATCTGTTAAAGGAGTAACAATAACTTGGTCATACCAATTCTTTGAAGAATTTGAATCTGTAACAAGACAATCAAATTCAACCTTCATCTTGTAACCCATATTACTTCCTCTACCAAACCACTGTTTAAGAGGAGAACGAACAGTTACTTCAACAACATAACAATCATTGTCATCATAATAAGTATTATTCTGTGAAGAATTCTCTCTAGGGTCTATTAATTTATTTGGAGCCTTATATCCAGCACTTTCAGAAGGAGTCTGAACAATCTTAGCAGTAACAAGAGAATTATCTATTTCACTATAAGTATCCATAGAAGAATTATCTGTCTTGTACCAATCATATTCACTTCTAATTCCAGTAAGAGTATAAGCCTTAGCACTTATTGTATCACCAACATTCAAACTTGAACCAATAGGTCTAGTATTCTTTGGTAATGTATAAGTGAACTTAAGTCCATTTAAACCATAGTCACCATAGTTGTAAGCTGTAAGTCTTGCTGTATAAACATCATTGAGCTCAAGAGCTGCAATTCTGTCATCATAAAGAGCAAATCTTTGAAGAGCAAGAGTAGCATTTGAACCAGTGAAATACTGATTAGCAGAAGCATCAGTATAGAATAGTCCCTTACCACCACTTACATACTTATAAGAACCAACATATCCATAATCATCAGCACTAGCCTTAGATACAATTTCAGAACTTGATGCTAAATAAGCTTTCTGTAAGTGAACTCTTGATTCAGACCAAATAATATTGTTTGAATTAGAATCTTTTTCTTCAATGAAACTATTCCAAACATTATCCAATGTTCTCTTTTTAAGAACAATTGACCACCAGTCTCTTACAGCATTCTTAGAATAATAAGACGATTCATTAACAGTATCTTTGTATGTGCAATAAACAAAAGAACCTCTATTATCTAAACTGCTTTTACTTGCAACAAAAGTTGAAACAGGCTGAACTGGATAATTAATATTTGCATCGTAATCATTTACTCTGCCATTATTTCCTGTAGTTGTACTATCTCTATCAGTATTTACTGAATTTCCAGGAATAAAACTTCTAGAATTGTTAAGGAATTCCCAAGTGTCTTCTTCTTTACCGATGGTCTTAGAAGAAACACCAACATCAAGAAGTAAATAATCCCAATCCATTAAACCATTTCTATTATCAAATCTAGAATATGCTCCGCCCCACCTTCCAGGACTAGACTCCTTATAAGGAGCTGAAGGATATCCCGCATAAGCAGTATAGTTGTTATACTCACCAAACTTAGGAGCGTAGAAACTAAATGTCTTATTATTGATAAGCTCATAAACCATAGGAAGACCATTTGTTCTAACCTGTAATGGATAAACAAGTTCAACACTTTCAGAAACATTTATTGTACGGTCAGTAAGTTCAACAGCGTAAACTGTGTAATCAATCTTATATGTAGTATTTACAGAAGGTTCACTAAATCTAATTCTGTCCGTACCCTGTGTATTTAAAAGCATATCTCCGTAGTAATCTTCTGCATTTATTGTTCCAAGATTTCTAATCTCATATTCAGAACTATCAAGAAGTGTTCCCTTATGGAATACTTCTAACTTAGAAGTATCAAGAGTTACATACTCAGGAACTTTAATGTAAACAACAGGGTCAAAGAATCTACCTTCAAGGTCAGTCTCCTTTGCATTCTTAAGGTTGTCTATATGTACTTTCTCCCATAATATATCTCCAGGTCTATAACCTTTCTTAATGTTTCCACTATTCCAGTTATAAGCAGCTTTTGCAGCTTCCTTAGTAGCAAAAGTCTGAACCTGAATTGAAATCTCAGCTTTTTCTCTATTTATATCGATATTTGTATTTGTTGAAGCAGTAAGTTCATTAGGTGTATTTAAATCATCTAAATAATCATAAACCATACTTCCGTAAGCTTTAGCATTATAAATATTAGATGCTACACTTGTAGAACCAGTTGCTCTAACATCATTCCACTTAGCAATACCCTTAATATAAACATCAGGGAAAGCAGATTCAGATGCCTTCATATCGAAATATGTCCAACGAATACTTGTAACCTTAGAATAATCAACTCCGCTAGAAACCCAAGCACCATCAACAAGATATTCTACCTTTATAGGAGTAGTTCCTGTATGTCCTGAAGGATAAGTAGGAACAACAGCCTGATTAAGAATAAGACCCTGTCTCTTAGCACTATCTAAAAGGTTAACTGTAACAGTAACAGAATCAATATCTCTAGTTGTATTTTGTCTCAAATTATAAACTTTAAGAGTTAATGGCTGAGTATCATATCTATAAAGATTACCCTTATCGAATGAATAAGCCATATTAAAGCTATGAGGAGCAAGGAAAGTAACATCACTCTTTAAGTTGTAAGTCCATCTATAGTAGTTTTGATAATTCTTAGTCCAATTATCAGTTGTATAGAAAGTATTGTTGTTAACAGTACCAAGAGTATCAGATGTATCAGTAACGTGTTCATAAGTACCGCTAATTGTACGATTAACAAATGTTCTATACTGTGAGAACTGATGTCTGTTTTCAGCTCTAGCAAAAGCATCTGTGCTTATTTTAGAATTTGATAAACTCTGAGCATTTGCATTTGCAACTCTAGTTACAACTTTAACTGTAACAGACTGACCAGGTCTAAGAACCGAATCATTTTCTTCACTCAAAGCGTTTCCAAACTTAATATTAAGAATAGATTCGCCAACTTCAGAATTTATAGTATTCTGAGGAAGAATACTTCCACTTCCAAGAGTTGCAATAATATTGCTTGCAGGAATAGCACTGTTATTAGATACTAAATTCCAAGAAACAATCTTCTGATTTCCAGAATTTAACTTAAATCTGAATTCAGGACTCTTTAAAGGAAGATTTGCTCTAGAATTGTTTGTAATTGTATATGTGTAATCAATATAGTCACCAGCAACAAGACTAGATTTATTTACTTTAACGCCATCTTTGTTGTAATAGTAGATTTGACTTCTATTCTGACTGAATAAAAGTTCACCGCCTCTGTTAACAACGTGATAACTTCTCTTATGAATATTTCCACTCTGTTCTGCAAAAATATCGTGGTTAATATCAGGAGTTGTAACAGTGATATTTAAGTTATTTGTAATAACTCCTTCCATATCAAGACTATAAGAACCATAGGAATCAACATCTGTGCCAACAGCATTTGTAAATGGACCAGTAGGTCTTACATAATCAGCATAGTTATTTCCACTCATTCTCAAAGAATCAGAATCAAAGTATCCGTTAGAGAACTGATTATAGTGCTGCATAATTCCAGACATTGGAAGAGACTCATAGCTCCAAGGCTTATTAATCTCATCGCTAGGTCTATCAACCATTATTCCACTATAAGTATAAGTGTAACCATCTTGCTTATTTGCAGTTAAATAATCATTGAATGAGATATTATCTTCATTCTCATAAGATGTATTAACAGCTTTTACCTTAACATCAAATGAAGTTACATAAGGCTTAACGAATGTCTTTCCGTTAAACGAATATGTTGAATAGTAACTAGGATTTGCTAAAAGTAAGCTTTCAACATCAAATACATAGTTATCTCCATCTTTTGTAAGATAAGAATTGCTCTTTAATTCACTTAATGTAAAGTTAATGTTCTTTCCATTAGCCTTAAATGTAATGTAATCAATATTAAACCAATCACCATCAATCAAGAATTCTGGAATATTAAGTTTCTGGAGTCTAAATTTATCATCTAAAGTATTCTTAAATAAAACAGAATTAAATCTTGAAGGTTCTTCAACAACAGTGATAGGATTACCATTTTCATCCGTTGTATTCTTATTGTACTTATCAATGTTCTGTAATTTAGCTCCAAAAGTAACTTCTGTAGGAGTTAAGTTATCTTCTTCATAATCCCAAACAGACCATCCAGTAGTTGAATCTGCTGACAAAGCATCAAGTCTCTGCTTGAAACTATATTTAATAAGATATCCAAGCATATAAGCGCTCGAAGTTGCAGTCATATTATTGTTATCACTATTGATTGTCTGAGCCTTAAATGTATTTGTAGCATCACTAACAGGAGTAATACCTTTAAGAGTATAAACATTACCTGTAACAACAAAATCTAACTTATTATTTGTAAATGCAAAATCATCTTTAAGTTCATTGCTATATTCTCTACCATCATTGATAACACTACCATCAAAGTTATAAGCATAGAACTTATAATCTGTTAAGTATGTACCAGTAGGTAAATAAATATCAGAAGGAGTTGTACTCTCTTCACCAAGCTCTTCATAATAAATATTAATTACATAATAGTCGCCTTCAAGTTTCAAATCTTTAATATTTACTGAAATAGCTGGACTAGTAGAATTATCATAATTATTATCCCAAGTGAATACTAAGTTTCCATCTTCATCCTTAGCCTGAACAGAAGAATAAACAATATTTCCATTAGCATCAGTTACAGGAATCTTGTTTCCTTCACTGTCAAGGATATAATCAATATCTCCATTTTCTTTAGTTGCAACAATTTTCTTGCCATTTTCATCAAGTTTATAAACAGGGTTTCCTTCAGAATCTGTCTTAACAACCATAACAACGTTACCATCATCGTCAAGAACATCTTCCATAACAGGATTACCATCATCATCAAGAACTACTTCAGTAACAACATTACCTTCATCATCTGTGAGTTCTTGCATCATAGGAGAGCCATCTTCATTTGTTAATACTTTGAAGACAGGATTTCCATTTTCATCTTTTCTGATTTCATAAACTTCATTTCCATCAACATCAAGAGTAATAATATAATTGCCATTTTCATCAACAGCAGGAACAGGCTTACCATTTTCATCAGTTACATACTGAGGAGTTACACCATCTTCTTCGTAAAGAATGTCACCATTTTCGTCAGTCTTTACAGCATAAACATAAACAGGGTCATATTCGTATTCTGTTGTTGAATATACAGGCACCATAACAGGCTGAGTAACTTCTTTCTGTAATGGTTCATATTCAAGCTCATAATTAACCTGATATTCTGGTTCATATACAGGAACCATATGCTTGCTATACTTTGTAGTTGAGAAAGTTATAGCTTCATCTTCATCAAGATAATCATAGAAATTCTTGTAAATCTTTAACTGTCTAGGTAAGAAACCAAAATAATCATAAGTTGCATCTGGCTTAATCTTAGGGAAAGTATCCGTAAACTGAATCTTATCAATATATGAATATTCGCCAGTAAATGTAAATGGGTTAGCACCATCTTTAACTTCAGAAGGAGCTGTCATTACATTAAATGTCTTTTCATTGCTCCAAGGTGAAGTAGTTTTGTTTCTATAGAAATCTACAGAATACTGTTTCAAGTCACCAAACTTAACATTCTCGTCTGAATGATTTGTTGTACTTGAATGAACACCCTTAGATACAGATGCCTGATTATTCTTAAAGTTATCAATAAATGTATTAGCAGTTGAATGAATATGTCCAGCTTCATAATTTTCTCTAATATTAGCATCAAGCTGATTATTGAAAGAACTATCCCCAACAGTTCTGTAATAATAGTAGTTCTTCCAAGAGAATGAACTTCTAGTATTTGAATCACTACCAATATCAGTTCTTTCAAATGCTCTATCACTAACACCAACAGAAACAGATGAATCAACTGTAACAATTTCTTTTCCTGAAGAATAGAAACGTCCAGTAAGCTTAAACATACCTTGAGTATCTAAATCTGTAGCATCATACCAAGTACCAAGGTCAGCATTCTTTACTTTTCCGTTTTCGTCATACTGATTTAAGTTACCATTAATTAAATGAATTACTACCTTTTCAACAGGGTTGTCAACAGAAACACCATATTCTTTGTAATAATCACCTAAAACTTCGCTAAAGAAAGCAGAATCAGCTCCGCTTGCAAGGTTAATTCTTGCACTTGTACCATCTTTAGCATTAATAACAAAATCAGAAGAATTAACAGTTACTTTATTTCCATCCTTTCTGTAAACATCAATAGTATTTACATAAGGAAGAATTCTGCTATCCATTAATAAATAGTAAGAATCAAAATGAGTAGCATCTACATTAACAGTTAAATCTAAATTAAATCTTGTATTTAAACTTTCTGTATAAACTTCTTTTAGATTCTGATGCTCTTGTCCAAGTTTTGGACCGAAATATTTAGTTCCAATAGGTGATAAAACTTCAAATCCAGTACCTTTCTTGTGCTGACCAAAACCATCGGTACTTTCAGCACCTTTTCCACCACCTGAAGAAGTTCTTATATGTAAATCTCTATTCCAAGTACCAAATTTAGTCCAGATAGGGTTATCAAAGTTAGGTAAGCAATCCTTATGTAAAGGAAGGTCATCTCCAGCATTAACCATCTGTCTAAAATCAATCCAATATGTACCAATAGAACCTGTACCAACTTCAAGTTCCATATCATCATTTATAAATTCAGAAGGACCATAATCCCAGTCAGAATAAGCGTATCCTCTCCAACCTTTTCTTAAATGTTCTTCTGGGTCTGCAAAATAATTTCTATTCCGAATTGTTGAATAGTAAGAAGCCTTAACAACTGTATCGAAATACATCTTAGAAATACTTGATACACTGTAGTCACTTCTTGAATAAGCAGTATCTTTGTATTCATTTGCATAGTTAAATGTAATACCGCTAAACTTATTTTCTGAACCAAATGGTGAATCACTCCAACCAAATACTTCAAAATAAGTTTCTTTCTCTGTATGAGCCACAATTCCCTGACCATACAAATGAATTTCACATAAATCATCACGATTTAGAGAAACTTTTGCAATACCATTTTCATCAAATGAATATGAGTTCTCTCCGATAGTAAGAACTCCACTTTCTTTATCATAAGAACCATTAATAATGCTTCCATCAAGATAAGCAAATTCAATAGAATCTACCTGTTTAAACAAATCTAAAGCACCTTTATAAAAGTCAACACTTGTAGAATGAAAAGTCTGTCTGTTTTCATCACTGACAGATTTTCTATTAAATGTAACTTTTACTTCAGGATAATCAAGATAGTTGTCTGTAGTATTCTGAATCTTAATTAAATAACTAAAGTCTCTATCATAAGGAATAGCAAGTTTAGTGTACTTATTATCAATCAATGAATTATCTGTATAAACAACTTCTTCCAAATCACCATACTTAACGTGAGTTTCTAATCCTAAGAATGGGTCATTGATAACAGCCTTAGCAACGTGAGACTTATTATAATCCTGATAATAAGTAGCTGCAGGTTTATATTCCAATGTTGCATTTAAGGCTCCGTTCAAAGAAGCAAGACCAAGCTCAAACTTACCATACCAAGTAAGTTCAATAGCATTATCCTTTGAAGTCATAGTTTCTGCTGCAATATCAGAATAAGAAACAGAAGCTTTATATACTTTTGAAGGAGAAGGAAGAGTAATTAACTTTTCCTCGCTATTATAAAGAGTAGAGTCAGCTAGAATATCACTAGCCTTATATTCTTCAAGAACATTTCCATCTTTATCATAAAAAACAATCTTTTCTAAAGTCTCAAATTCCTCATCATAAGTAAGTGTAAAATTACTTGGAGTATAACCATAAGGAATCTGTTTTGTTTCATCAAAATAAGCACTGTTTAAAGTAACAACAAATTCAATATCTCTTGTAGAAGCAAGCCCTCTGTTTTCGATAATCCATCTGTAGAAACCATCATCGTGAACAGAAATTCCAAGAGTAGATGTACTTGAATTAGTATCACCCTTTACAGTAGTTGACTTATGAGTATTCAAAGTAGTGTCTTCAACATAAGAAGTAATATAAGGCTCAATAAGTCCAGTATTAATTGTAATAGAATCATTAACCTGAGTATCCCACTCTACAAGGTCATAGTTAGTCTTAAATTCAGCATCAACAGTAAAGTTAGGAGAAACAAGTGTAAGACCTCTAAGTTCTACGAAATAAGGATTTTCTTCATCATTATCACTTAAAGGACTAAGCTCAGGAACCTCTGGTACAAATATTTCAATTGAAGAAATATTAGAGTTATTAGTAAAGACATTTGTAGGAATTAAAATACTTCCATCATTACTGTCTATATAAGAATTAACTAAAACATTGTACTCAGAAGAGCTTACCTGTGCCTTATTATTAACACTCTTAACAATAAACTTAATATATTTTTCGCCTTTAACATTAGGAATAATGTTGTTTGCGAGTTCAGAAGGAATATAAATATTCTTAACAACAAAATTCTCAGCAAGGTCATATACAGTAGGAAGAGGTGTTGTTGTAGTTGTTCCAGATGGAACGCTCATAGGATGTGGATTCTCAGGAGAAACAAGGTTAGAATAAATTAAACTTGCCTTTGTTAAGTGAGAATAACTATCGTTTCCTAAATAAGCTCTGATTGCACCACCATCATTATAAATAGGGAACAAATCATTCTTTTCATAAGTTCCAGTGTAATTTAAGTAAGAACTTAAATACATTTGAGGCTTAGCAACCATTGTCTTAAATGTTGCATCATCTTTAAATTCATAACTCTTAACAATCTGATAATCAGAAGAGTCTGTATTTATATCGTATGTATAGAAAATATCATCCCAATTTAAAACTTCTTCATTTAAATAGTCCTTAATAAAAGGTCCCTGACCAATAATTTCAAAGTTTCCATCATAATCAGACTCTGGATAAATCTTTTTAACAAGATTAAACTTAATTCTTCCAGTAAATTTATATCCAAGACTTTGATTATTTCCGTCTTCTTCTGCTTCTTTTGCCTTTATCTTTTCTTCAAGGTTTGAAAAATCCCAAACCTTATCATACTCAGAATCAACAATAGTATCAGAAACATCTTCAAAAGAACCTATATTGTAGAAATCTGTATTTCCACGGCTATCCTTAAATTCAAACATAATAGGATTTTCAGAGTCCAAAATATCTTCAAACTTAACATTGTTATCGATATCATAAACAACATAAATAATCTTATCTGTAGAATTTTCAGTATCAATATGCCCATTTGTAATTCCATCTTTAAGGAACAAATCAAGATTTACATCGTCAGTATTAGTAATCTCAGTATTTCCAAGATAAGTAATAGGAGTTATCTTCCCAACATAATACTCCACGCCAATAGAATCATACTCTCTATCTGAAAGTATGGTTGTGTAATCATATGATTTGTTAAAATTGTTGAAGTTTACTCTAACTCCAGTAAGAAGTAAATCTTCTGGAAGAGTATCAACAATATAAGAATTTCCAGCAAAAACATTACCATTATTCTTAGGATAAGAAATAAAGTATGAAGAATCTGTATCAAGAGGAATATACTTAGAATCTTTCTTTTCATCTTCGTCTACAACATATTTCTCATTCTTTAAATCTGTTACGGGGTCAATAAACTTAGACCTAACAATATTATCTGCCTGTTTTGACCAAGAATAGTCACGGTCAATACCAAAATAAACAGTAGAAATAAGTCTTGCCTGAATTCTAGAATCCAAAATTGTCATCTTTGAAGGATAAGGAACACAAACATAGTAAGTTTTCTCACTGTAAGTAGTTTTACCAATTCTATCATCAAGTTCCTTAGCAGCTTCAGAATAAAGAGTTCCATCTTCATCGCCTTGTGCAATAGGAACAGTAAGAGTTCCAGCATTAGAATAAAGATAAGGAATAGTATCAAAACTATTTGGAACATTATCAAGGTTGTCCCAATGAATTTCATTCAAAATAGCTTCATCAACATCAGTAACGTCATAAACTAGAACGCCACCCTCTCTAATCTTACCAATAAACATATCATCAGATGTACCAATTGCATAGTTATCATTCTCAGTAATATTCCCATCTGAATCAATATGCCATTTCATTATATCTTCACTTAAAACACCTGCACCATAGGTTGTTCCAATTTCATTATCAACAAATAAACTGAAGTCAAAGTGGTTAATTGTAGAACCCTTTGATTCAGAAATATTTTTAACATTTACCTTATAAGTAACATAGTTATACTTGTCGTACAAAACAGATGGTGATACAAGGTCTAAATCTGTAGACCATCTAAGACCTGAATAAACGAAAGTGTTACAAGTAGCTTCTTCTTCTCTAACATCCTTCTTAAAGTTAACTGTATAGTTATTAGAACCAAGGTTGAATTCTTCGTAACTTGTACCAAGTCTTACATCACCTTGAGTATATTCAGGGATTTCCATTTCAGGGTCATCACAGAAGAATCTAAGTTGTACACGAATAGTCTGAGGAGAACCAGGAAGTAAATATCCGTGATTTTTTACTTTAACATTAAGTTCGTTTCCTCTAAACCACTCAATTTCTCCTTCTTTACCCTTACAATAATTATCAATATATTCCTGCTTATCAGCATCATTTTCAATTAAATCAAGTTTTGCACAAACAGGACAAGTACTGTTATGAGTTTCAATAGTACACTTATCAGCACAAATACAAACATCACCTTCGTCTGGAACGATAGCTTCTTTTTCGTTTGCTGTAATAGAATCAATAGTAACGCTGTAAGGATAATTACTGTCACCATCAACAGTAGACATAATACCAATATATCTTATTGTTCCTTCAAAATCAGGTGTAAGAACATATTCATCTTTATCTTTACATTCAAGAACAACCTTTTTTTCATTAAGGTCTTTGTCATAAAGTTTAAGACCAACTTCTCCGCCCTGATTAGAAACCTTAACAGTAACATTATCAATAAGAGAAGCATCATAATCTTTTCCTAAATCATAACAAACTTCATTATACTGACTAGCAAATTCAATAGGATTGGAAACAGACTGACTCTGATTCCATCTATTAAAGAAAGTAAGACTACTTGAAGAGTCAGAACCTCTCTTTTCAGAACCTTCTTCAGAAGAATTTTTATCTTCTTTATCCTTAGATTCTTCATTTTCTTCAATCTTTTCCTTATCTTTCTCTTCACCATTTTCTGTATCTTCAGTTGGAGTAACTGTAGGTGTTACAGTAGGGGTTGTAGTAGGAGTAACTGAAGGTGTTTCAGAAGGAGTCTCGGAAGGAGTTTCAGATGGTGTAGTAGATGGTGTTTCTGATGGAGTAACGGATGGCGTATCCGTGTCAGAATCTTCGTCATCATCTCCATCACCCTCTTCATCTTCATTGTCTGCAGCTGGAGTAGTAGAAGGAGAACCTTCTTCATCTGTAGAAGGAGTTAAAGTGTCTCCTGTAGTATCCTCAGGACTTCTAAGATTTGCAAGAGTACCACCACTCTTGTCGTAATAAGCAAAATCATTATAAGATAATACCTTAGCTTCAATACCCATTAAGTGACCCTCTCTGTCATCATCATAAGACGTAACAAGAGAACCATTCTCATTGTAATCAAAGAATGGCAACATTACATTGATAACAGGCTCAAAAGCTCTACCTTCGTCAAAACTTGGGTCAAGTTCTAAGTCTACTATAAAATCTTGAGCATCATTAATAAGCCAAGTACCAGTTGACATAACCTCACCGTTTACAACAACACTAAGTTGTTCACCGCCAGTATGGTTTTTAAAATCAACATTGATATTTGGGACATAATCAAGCCCAGCAGCTTTTACAGGGTTTAAAAAGCCTTCAATATTAATCGATGTAAACAACATCAGAATTGACATTGCTCCAGATAAAATTCTCTTTTTTAATCCTTTTAAATTCATATAAAAACTCCTAAAAATAATGTCTAATATGCTTAGACATCAATAAAAACAACAAAGTAAAATTATTAATCTATAAAATTTTACAACAAAAAAATAAAAATTTAAAGTATTTTTTAGAATTATTAAAAAAATCGTTAAAACATAGAAAAATACTTTGATTAAAGTCTAATAGAACATTTTTAACTTTATAATATTAAATCAAAATTTCAAAAATCATCTATTAAAAATCCTGTTATAAAAACAAATTATCTTCTTATTTTATTTTGAAATGTTTTTATATAAAGAAAAAATAAACCGAACAAAATTTGATAGAACACATTTTGCGTATGTCAAATTTTGACATATAAGAAATAGATGTATTGTGCAATATAGACAATAATTCATATAAAATATTACTTTTGTTGTAACATTTAGGTCTTGGCAAATAAATTCATATTAAGTAAGATATAACGGTTATGAGAAATTTAAGATTTAAACAAAGTTTTTTTAAAAATTTAATAGGGTTATTTACAATTATTGTTTTATTGCTATCAACAAATACAAAAGTTTTAGCAAGTGAACAAGAAAATACAGAAATAAAAGATGTTTTAAATGAGTCTGTTGGATATATTTTTATAGGAGATTCAAGAACTGTAGGTATGAATGATTATCTAAAAATAGATGATAATGATAATATTTTTACAGTTGCTAAAGTAGGTGAAGGATATAAATGGTTTACCCAAGAAGGATATAAAGAAGTCCAAAAAATAAGAAATGAAAATGATTATAAAAATTGGACATACGTATTTAACTTAGGTGTAAATGACTTATGGAATGTTACAGAATATAAAGATTTAATAAATTCATTAAGTAATGAAGCAAATCTAGTTTTTGTATCAGTTAATCCTGTAATAGAAAGTAAAGTTCAAACAGTAGATAATAAAACAATAGAAAAATTCAACAATAACATTTCTGTTAATTGCGATAATAGTATAGACACATACTCATATCTAAATAAAATAGGATTTGATTCAAAGGATGGTCTTCACTATACAAAAGAAACATACACAGATATTTATAACTATGAAGTAGTAGAAATTAGAAAAATAGAAATAGATAATTATTACGAAAAAATAGATGAAAACATCTTAAACTATATTTAAAAAAAGAGCTGGATAACAGCTCTTTTTTTGTTTGTGGGATAAAGTAGTCCACACTTATCTACTCGCAAAAGACGGATGCTCTTACAGCTCAGCGGAGAAGGATAGCGTCGGACTAAGCGCTATTTCTTTTCCTTTCGGGACCTCCGCTCTATCAGGTGTGACCTTATCTCATCTTTGCTAATATATATTTTATCACAATATGTCAAGAATACCAATATTTTTGTTAAATATATTTCGCATATTCTTAAAAAGAATTTTAAGAACGAATGAAATGTAATATAATATAGATATAATTTAATTCAAGGAGGAAAAATATGTTAATACCAAAGGACATTGATTTTAATTCTCAGCAAATATCTTATGCTGAACTTACAGCAAAGTTTGATTTGAGATTTGAAATTCCTGATGAGTTTACTCCAGATTTTCATTTGTTAGAAAGAATTATGATAGGTATTGATACTTGGAATAGAGGCGAAATAAATCTTTATGGTTTTGAAGAAACAAGAAATAAAGACGAATACGTATTAGACATTTTAAATGTTCAAGGAATCAATAAATTCTTAACACTATTTAGATTTATAGAACTTGAAGAGTTTAAAATTCAAGACTTCGTAATTCTTACTGAATTCAATGGTTTATCTTTTTCGGAAATTGACCGAATATTTCAAAGAAGATTAAGAGAATGTTCTTTGAATATCTACTATATGTATAAAGGCTTGATAGACCAAAAAGATATTCCATATGTAGAAAAATTGTTATCATAAAAATAAGAAAAGAGAGGACGAACCTCTCTTTTTTTTATTGCTTTTGAAGCGATTCTTCATATTCTTTTCTTGCACACTCTTTTTCATATTCCTCTCGTGCAAATTCTTCTTCAAATTCATCTCTAGCAGCATCAACTAAAGAACAATATTCGCTCCAGTTATTATAATCACCATTTGAAAGCATTTCTTGATACATATTAAACCCTCCTAAACTCTTCTTCCATTCCCTCAACTTCAATCTGAAGAAATTTATTTTTAAATTCAAAAGACTTAACTTCTCTGTTTCCATACTTTTCTTTAAGTTCGTCAATTGGAATTTTAGAAATTTCTCTAACCTGAAGCTGTTTGTAATGCAAGAAGTCAGGAAGTTCTCTGCTTAAAAGAAGATTATATCCTTTAAGCTGATTAATGCATCCATTCATAACATCTAAAACAGTCATTATTTTTTCCTCCTAAAAAATAAAAAAATTAAAATCTCTTATATATTATGTTCTTTAAATGAAAAAATAAAAAGACACTAAGAAAAATTCTTAGTGTCAAAATATACATATTCATATCAAAAACTGATATTTTCTTGAAATAATTGACACGAATCTAATTTCTTATTTCAGAAAGGAATATAGTTTCTGAAATAAGAAGAAAAATTAACAGGTCTTATTTAAAAAAGTCCAAAGTTTTTAAAAATATTATTTTTCTTACCCATCATATTTGGTAAGTTTTTCATCATTTTACTACTCTGCTCAAACTGCTTAATAAATCTATTAACTTCAGAAACATCAAGACCACATCCATTAGCAATTCTTTTTCTCCTTGAACCATTTAAAAGCTTAGGATTAGCTCTCTCCTTTGGAGTCATAGAATAAACAATTGCAGAAATACGAGCCATCTTCTTTTCATCGATAGCCCCTTCAATTTCAGACATCTTACTGTTACTCATTCCTGGAAGCATAGATAAAATGGACATAAATCCGCCCATTTTATTCATCTGTTCCATAGCTTCCAAATAATCATTAAAATCGAAACCATCTTTCACAACCTTCTTAGTAATATCTTTTGCCTTTTCCTCATCAATATTTTCAGAAACCTTATCAATAAGAGAAAGTACATCTCCCATTCCTAAGATACGATTGGCCATTCTATCTGGATAAAATTTCTCAAGAGCATCCATTTTTTCACCAGTTCCTATATAAAAAATAGGCTTACCAGTGACAGCTTTAATAGATAAAACAGCTCCACCTCTTGTATCTCCATCAAGCTTTGTAAAAATAACTCCACTAATACCAATTTGTTCATCAAAAGTAGAAGCAACAGTCACTGCTTCTTGTCCTGTCATAGAGTCAACAACTAAAATAATATTATCTAAATTAATATTATCTCTAATACTCTTAAGCTCATTCATCATATCTTCATCAATTTGAAGCCTTCCAGCTGTATCAAAAATAACAATATCAAAATTCTTCTTTGTAGCATAATCCATTGCATCAAGAGCAATCTTTAGAGGCTTTTCTTTTCCCTCAGAAAATACTTCAACACCTTGTTTCTTACCATTTATCTGTAACTGTTCAATAGCTGCAGGTCTATAAACATCAAGTGCAACAAGAAGCACCTTCTTTCCCTTTTTCTTATAAATTCCAGCCAGCTTCGCAGTTGTTGTAGTTTTTCCAGCTCCCTGAAGACCAATCATCATAATAGTAGAAAGTTCTTTTCTATTAATAACAATCTCGCTGTCTGTTGAGCCCATAAGATTTGTAAGCTCTTCATTAACAATCTTAACTACCATCTGAGAAGTATTCAAACCATTTAAAACTTCTTGTCCAACAGCTCTTTCAGAAACTGTCTTTACAAAATCCTTAACTATCTTAAAGTTAACGTCCGCTTCTAAAAGAGCCATCTTAACTTCTTTCATACAAAGTTTTACGTCATCTTCAGAAAGTTTACCCTTCTTTTTTAAATTCTTAAAAATATCTTGTAATTTATCTGATAAAGAATTAAATGCCATACAAAAACTCCTTGTTATCATTATTTTTATAGTTTGGAAAATCTTTTATCTATGTTAGCATCAAAAAAATATATAAGCATTACCTAAATGGTTTTAGGACAAAAATAAAGACAGGCATCCGTTGAGCCAACGAACACCCGTCCTTAAAATGAGTTAAACAAAATGCGATGTCTCCTTTTGTTTTGGTCTCTATATTAAGATTAAATAACAATCAAAATATAGGATTAATTATATTATATGCAAAGAAAATAAAAGAGTCAATATGTTTTATATAACATTTATAACTTTTATAAAAAATTTATTTATTTTGAACTAAAATCTGGAATTAAAATTATGTATCTAAATTTTGTTAAACAACAAAATATTGAAAAATATTAAACTCATCCAAAATAATCCAGCTTTTTAAAAAAGTTGCTCAAAAACGTCAATGAAATACACATAATTGTTGTATATAAACGGATGAGATTTCTTACATTCTGCGAATAGTCTGCATTTAAGCCCTATGCTATAATATAAATATAGAAAAACACTTAAGGAGGAACCATTAAATGGAATTTGTTTATGATTTTGAAGCAAAAGATTTAACAAAAATTGTAAGAAACGCATTAAAAGAAGGATACAAAATTAGATATACAGAATGGCTTGATAATTATGAAAGAGAAGAAGGACTTCCAAGTATCGATTATTATCTCGATGAAGAAGACCTTGTAACCTTTAAAGAAGAAGAGGATGAAAACGATATCTACTCAATACTACCAGAAGCAAATAAATACGGATGTGTAGAACTAAACTTTGTAAAAAATAATGAATATATCTGCTTTTATCACATTGAAAGAAGTGATGAATATGTATGCAATGAAGCCTATGTTTTTATAAATAAGGAGGAAAAATAAATGATAGAAATGAATGAATCTTTAAACAAAATAATGAAAGAAACATCAGATAAAGAAAAAATAAGACTATTTTATGAGCTCGCAAAATATATAAACGAAAATGTAGAAGACTCTGATGACGATGAAATGAATAATCTATTTGCAGATATAAAAACAATAATTGACGATATCGAAAATTTGTAAAAAAGAAAAAACAATAGATAAAATAATCAATGATTTGTTTAATTTATTTAAACATTACTAATGTTACAATATTTCAAAGAAAATATTTGATAAATGAAAATACTAAGGAGAAAACAAAATGGTAAACACAAAGGAAAATTAAAAAAATCTTTAAAAGAAACTTTAAATGGAGAACGTATCTGCGACTATATTACAAGGTCGGAATAAAATGCAATAATTAGAAATTTTAATAAATAGGCAAAGACAGCACAATCTAGAGATGCTTATTACTATGGTGGATGAGAATATAAGATACAATAAAAGGAGAAAATAAATATGACAGTAAAAGAATTAAAAGAAATGCTTAAAAATTATAATGATGATGCAGAAGTTGTAGTTGTCGATTTTTGTAATGGAATAACAATGGAAGCCATCATTGGTTCAGATGATGAAGATGAAGGAGAAAAATATTGCAGAATTTCTTTCTAAGAAAAAAGAGAAGGTTTTACCCTTCTCTTTTTATTTATATTCACTTTTTATCATCTAAAAAAATCTGACCGCAATCATTACAGACTAAATACTTAGGAGCAGGAGATTTTTCTTTTCCATAATAATCATAATCGTCTTCATTTCTAAGCATTTTAATTGAAGAACAATTAGATTTACCACAGTTAGGACAAAACTTTTTTACCTCCATAATTTATTCTCCTTTCTATAAATTTTCACGAAATATAATAGTTGTTATATTATACAAAAATTAAGAAAGAAAAATAAAAACAAAAGAAAATAAAAAGTTTAATATTTTACATCTGTCCCATATAAAGCAACAATCACAGCATCTTCTAAACCTAAATCTTTATCATTATCGTTTGTATCAAAATTTGTAGAATTCCAATCTGAATTAATAGGAGCAGGTCCATAAAGACAAACTTCTAAATCTACATTTTCTACATTTTCTACATTTTCTACATTTTCTTCAAGATTATCAAGTTCAACAGTTTCTATATCTTCAGCATCGTCAATATTTTCATTTTCCCAATCACTCTCAACAACCATAGGCCCATAAAGGTCAGGTTGAGGACTGTATGGACTACAACCTGAAAGAATAGAAGCACTAATTGCGCCTACCCCAATAATCGATAAAATTTTCTTATATTGCATAAAGACACCTCTTTTTTAATCTATATATTTATTATAAATTATCTGTTTTTTAATTAAAAGAAAAATCTGTATTAAAAAACAAACAAAAAAATAAGGACTAAAAAGTCCTTATTTTAATTCACAAGATTATTTATATCTTCTTCATTTACAGTTCCAACTTCTGCAAGCTTTGAAGATATTTTCTCTATTTTATCTTTATTTTCTTCAATAATAATTCTAGCTCTTTGATACTGACTATCTATAATTGAATTTACTTCATTTACAACTTTCTCATCATCTTCCTTTAAACATAAAGCACCAAATTTAAGACTACTCATACCGCATTTACAAACCATATGTTTAGCAATATTTACAACTTTTGGAAGGTCACTACCTCCTCCATTTGAATAAGAACCAAGATTTACTTCTTCAGAAACAAGCCCACCCAAAAGTATGCAAATCTCATCTTCATAATCTTTCTTTACTTTAAGTCCTGATGTCTCTTCATTTTTATATTTGACATATCCAAGAGCTCCATTTGCCGAAACTTCAACTGTAATTCTTTCTATATTGTTTCTACCAAGCATAAGTCCAACAATTAAATGTCCACTCTCGTGATAAGAAACTCTTTTCTTTTCTTCTAAAGAAATATTTTCAGGTTTTATCATTTTTTCATTATCAGGAAGATTTTTTATAATGTCTTCAATAGATGGAATAGATTTTTTAGTTATAACATTAAGTTCACCTTCTGTTATATTTGCCCTATTCTGAATAATAATTTGAAAAAGCTTGTCAACAAATCTTCCATTTCCAAGATTTTTAGCATTATGAAAATATTGGAAAAGTTTTTTAAGAGGATTAATACACTCATCTTTAACAATAAAATTAGAAGTTTTCATTTTATTTAAAAACATCTCCAAAAGTTCATCTTCTGAATAATCTTCAAAATGGAAGGTATATCCAAGTCTAGAAGCAATTCCAGGATTTGAATCCACAAATCTCTTCATTTCATTTTTATATCCAGCAAAAATAATTATTAGGTCATCTTTTTTATCTTCCATCGCCTTAATTATTGTAGCAATAGCTTCAACACCAAAATCTTTTTGATTACATTCAGGAGATAAAGAATAAGCCTCGTCAATAAACAAAACACCTCCAAGAGCCTTATCTATAACCTGAGAAGTTTTAACAGCAGTTTGTCCAACATATTCAGCAACAAGGTCTTTTCTCTCAACTTCAATAAGTTTATTTTCTTTAATAACTCCAATATTAAAAAGTGCAGAAGCTATAATTCTAGCAACTGTTGTCTTTCCAGTTCCTGGATTTCCAGTAAAAAGCATATGCAGATTAGCAGAAGGAATGTCTATCTCTTGTTCTTTTAATGCTTCTCTATACTTAACATAATTGTAAAGTTTTTTAACTTCCGTCTTTATATCATTCATTCCAATAAGAGTATCAAGTTCGTTCATAAAGTTCTTTTGTTTGATACCTGATACATTAACAGGAAGTTCAAATTTATTTAAAGAAACCATATAATTGGCAAGATATAAAGCAAGAGATTTATTTTTAAGAGGAAATACTCCAAGATTAAAAGTTAAATAATCTTTAAATTCCTTTTCTTCTTTTTTTGTAATCTTAAAATCTTTAGGAAGATTTGATTTGAAACAAGTATAAATCTCATCAATAGTCATATTATCAAGAACAAATTTATTGTCATTAAATTTAAATTTTAAAGAATCACTTAAATTAATAAAATTATCAACTTCGATTTTTGTTCCTGCAAGAATAATAAATTCTCTAGAATTAAAAGAATTTAAAATTTTCATACAGTATTCAAGCTGCCTTCTTTCAATTTCATAATTTTTAGAAACAATCGAATAAGCTTTAGTAAATTCGTTGAGTCCAGTAATAACAAATATTTTATTCTTTTCAATCTCGTTATAAATAAGAGGACTAAATTTGGAAATAGCTCCTTTAATTTCAGCGTGAATCTGCATAAATTCAAGAGCTGAAAGTTTAACATATGAATTATTAAGTCCAAATTTACTCTGAATGCCAAAAGAAATTTTCTGAATTTGATTAAAAACTTCTTCTCTATCGTCTCCACATACACATCCATAAAAACCAAGTTCACTAGATTCTTTATCTAAATTAATACTTGTATTTAAAGTATCTTTTAATATATCAAGAGACTTTTTCTCAAAGCTTTTAATATGCTTTAAATATTTTTGATATAAAGAAACATCTTGAGATAAAAGTTTTAATATAAATAAATACTGAAAAGCATCTTCTTTTTCTAAAGTTTCAAATACAAAACGTTCTTTTCTATTTTTTTGATATGAAATATAACTATTAATAGTATCTTTTGGAAGAATATCTTCAACTATTTCAAAAGAACCATTCTCATTTGGAATACTATACCTAAAGACAATATTGTCTTTATGGTTAAAAATAAAATATTTGTGATTATCGATATCTTTTCTAATTTCCTTAATTCTTTTTAATGTAATTAAAGGAAAATCCTTAATATCATACTTAATATCATCAGCAACTTTGGGATGTAAAATTTTCCCATCACAAACATCTTTATTTTTCTTATATAAATTTCTTTGTCTTGTAAGTTCCTTTTTATTAGTTAAAGATAAATACTTATAATAAACAGCATATCCAATAAGACAAGGATTGTATTTACTACACCATAAACATCCCCACTTATCTTTTACAAGTGTCTTAGTTTTGTCTTTATTTGGAAAAAAACTATCACAAAAACAATTAAAATTATGATTAATCTTAAAGTAATTAGTAGAAAGTTTATCAGATACTTTTCCAACACCAAGCATTAAATCCATTCTAAAATCAGTATTACAAAGCCTTGAATCATAAGTAACAACAATATGATTATTCTTATTTAAATTCTCTTTAACAGTTATATAATCAGCAATTTTAATGACTTGTCTATATAAATTTTCTGGAAGGTCTCTAAAATCTCTACTTGGTGAAAAAGAAGAATCTTTAAAAGAAACAATAGGTAATGCAACCTCAGCAAATATTGTTTTTCCATCTTTTTCAATAAGTTCTTTGTGAGGAATATCTGAGACAGTCGAATATGCCTCTGCTCTTCTTTTTTCCTCTAATTCTTTTTGAAATTTATTCTCACCTGTAATCTCAGTCTTGTTTAAAATTTTACCTTCGTCAAGAGCTTTTTCAAAATCATCTAAATCAATAAACTCATCTTCTTCAGAAAGAACTTTTTTTGGAACATTCTTATTGTTAAAAAAATTATTTAATTTATTACTTAAATTCTTATTATCATCCATTTTTCAAACCCATTAATTATTTAAAAGAAAAATTCTCATTAATATAATCAATATAATTACAATTACTATAGATTGATGAATTTTTAAATCTATTAACAATATCTCTATGTTCTTCGTCTATATGATTAAGTGCGAAATATGCTTCTTCCATACCTTCTCTTCTTGCAGCTCTGCAATAACTATCAATTTCAAGCCAAGAAACAAAATCAAAAAGTAAATTTTCATTCTTCTTGAAAAGTTCTCTAACTTCAGGCGTGGAAATAATTGTAAAATCAGCAAAATTTGAATCCTTATATAAAGTCATCATAATATCCATATTAAGTCTTTTTGAATGTCCAGCAAGAGAAATAACAGCTCTCTCTTCTTTAAATTCAGGAACAAGACTAATTAATATTCTGGGAACAGTCGTTAATTTAAATTTTTCGCCATCAAAAGTATTTTGATACTCAAGAGCTTGAAAATTATCCTTACAATCCTCTAAAAACAACTGAAATCTATCAAGCATATCTTTAAAAGAAAGCTTCCAAAGCCCTTGATATCTAACATATATAAAATTTTCTTTAATAGAAACTCCAATAAGTCTCATAATAAAAATCCTTTCTAAAAAAATAAATGTTCAACTATATATGTTATAAAAATTTAGATATATTTAAAAAATTTAAAAGTTGAATAAAAATTTTAAAGGGCTCAACTGAATTCCAACAAAAGATTTTGTCTAAATTAAAAAATTTAATAAAGACTAAGAAAAACTCTTAGTCTTTTTGTTTTAAATTAATTAAATACAAATAAATATTGTTTTTTTAATTTTTCTTTTATATAAAAATAATATATACAAAATAAAAAAAGAAAGAGAAATTTTTTATGGAAAACAATAATTCTGAAAGAAAGAAAGCTGTGTCAGAAGTAATAATACTTCTTGTAATTCTAGCATTTATATTTGGGATGGTTATGTATTTTGTTGTCCCCAATTTCAAAGATTTTTTTAATGAACTAGTATCTCCTTATAAAATTAATGTAGATTTATGCCTTGCTAAAGACAATTTTGTAATAGATGGAAAATATATTGTTGAAACACTAGAGAATACAGCAGTTGTAAAAGAAAAAACCTTCAATGAAGATAAAAGATATTACACATATGTTATAGAAGTAGAAGAAAAAGGACAAATAGTTCCAGTATATATAACCTCAGATAATTGGGAATGTAATGATACAATAGACGTTGGAGACACTATAACAGATGTAAGAAAAGTATATTACACAAAAAACGGATATAGACTTTATTATAAAGATTATGTAACTAAAGTCTTAGATGAAACAGATGATAAATTAATTGCAGAAAACACAGAAGAAAACACAGAATTAAATAACTAAATAATGAGAAATAAAAAAATTTAAGAGGTTGCTTCGTGCAACTTCTTCTTTTTTGCAAAAAAATAAAGCCATAAGGCTTTTTTAAAATTAGAATTAAAGATAGATACTTTAAAACACGAGATTGAAATACCTCGCAGTAAACTGTAAGGATGGTTTTTTAACCAGCCTTATTTTATTGCGTAGCAATAAAACGAGGATTCTGCATAACAGAACCACGGACTATACCAATTTACCGTGTCAAAGAAAATTACTTTTCTGT
>AUXO018749838.1_pt1 | contig 28057 bp, 31 predicted proteins | sample 768731 | NCBI WGS metagenome assembly AUXO01 (sample SAMN02715735, study PRJNA202380) | gut metagenome | biome: sheep rumen | host: Ovis aries | place: New Zealand: Palmerston North
TGCCCTGATAGGTGTAGATGTTGTAGTTGTCGTATGCGCTAGAGAACGATACATGAACTGTGATCGGATCAACTGAGAGTCCTATGTTGTCCTTGATGATCAGTCCTCTAACCAAGTCAGTACTCGTGAAGTGCGGATCTTGGAAGTCAATAGTTCCGATCTCGATGTTTCCACCGACGAAGTTTCCAACGAAGTTTCCAGCTATGACTCTGTAGACCGTCCAAGTAGTTCCCTCTCCATTGTCCACTAGAATCGGATCAGCTTTGTCGATTCCATAGACATTGATCGTAGAGTTTATGTTGCAGTCCTTGACATCGCAGTAGCCACATCTGATGTTAGCTCCGATTGCAGATCTATAGAGATATGCGTTCAGGACATCGAATGAGCCAGGTCCCATGATGTTAGAGTCCTGACAGTTCAGAACACTGAGAATAGTTCCAGCTCTAGTGAAGTTGATAGTAGAATCCTGGAATCTTACGACTGATGCTCCGTTGTAGCCATCAGCGAATGTAACTGTCATTTCGCAGTTCTTGAAGACGTAAGTGTTAGCTTGCTTGCCCTGAAGGACGATAGATCCAGCACAGTTCTCGAACCAGTACGTGTGAGGATGATCTGGATCCTCGACGATAGTGCTAGAAGCGCTGATTCCCTTCCAGTTCACGAGCCATCTGTCAGAGTTGACAGCTACATCCCATGGAGCTTCTGTCGTGAGCATGTTCATCCAGTCGTAGTTGATCTTAGACTGCTGATCACATATTCTCTTCCACATCAGCTGCTTGTTCTTGAACTGCTCAAGTGGAGCTGTGCAAGTTGGATCCACGTGAATTAGAGGAGATCCATAGAACATGTTCTCGTCAAGCTCACATCCGTAGAAGTAGCATCCAGCGCTGATCATCTTCTGAGAGAAGATCTGGCAGTTGTTGAAGTGTGATGCTGTGTTGAAGCTCTTGTTGATGAATACCTTGCAGTTCTCGAACATGAATACGAGAGTGTTGATAGTCGTGTTGATGTGAACTTCTGCTCCAGTGTAGCTCAGAGTGAATGTCGTAGCTTCGTTGTCGATAGTGACGACTTCGTATCCAGTAAGAGTCTGAGCTCCCCAAGAAGTCTTCGGCTTCTTGCATACTAGATTGGTCAGATGATTTCTGAATGTCGGATCACCAACCCACTCGGCTGTTATAGTGTTGCTTCCGATGTCGTTGAAGATCACTCCAGGAGCAACTTCTATCGTGTCAGCCCCTAGAGTCACGTTAGAGTACTTGTAGTACTTGTAGTCACCATATCCAGAGAAGTATGGACGAACTCTTGATCTGTTGCAGTAAGAGATCCATACACCTATCTGAGAGCTGCTGTCTGGTGTGTTGTTCTGTGAGTTGCTAGGGAAGATTCCGAAGTGTCTACAGTCACAGACTTCAGTAGGCTGAACCATGATCCATCTACCAGTAAGATCATCATCAGATTTGATGATCGATCCAGAGTTGTCTCCAGACTGGCTTGTCGGATTCCAGTAGTAGTTGATTGGACTCTTGTCGCCAGATGTGTTGTAGCCGAGAAGAGTAACTGTCTTAGTATCTCCGATTGTGGGAACAGTATCTGGATCTAGAGCTCTGAGCTCTGCGATAGAGTTCACGCACATCGCAGAGTCACCAGTGACGTGAAGAGTCACATCATCAATGCTCTCAGCTGTGTACTGAAGAGACCACTTGCTCACATCTGAGACATCAATGTCAGTCTCAGTAGTGTATGTTCCAGTACCGACATACTTGTAGAAGTAAGCTACGACATCAGTGTCAACGAATACCTGATGCTCAGTTCTTCCATACTCATCGGTAAGAATCGGATTGCTTAGAGCTACTCCGTCAGAGTCAAAGATAGGAGCTGGAGTGTTTCCATCCTTCACATTGAACTGAACACATCCATGAAGTGGATTGCCCTGATTGTCACGATACTTTAGCCAAACGTCAAAGTTTCTCACTAGTCATTCTCCTTCTTCCACTTGTCATAAGCGGCTTTGATCAACGGAGTGTCATATCCCTGAGGAGTCTTGTTCTTGCTCCAGAGCATAGAGTAGTTGTTGATGATGCGATCGACAGAATCGTTGAACTCCTTCTGGTCTCTCTCAATCTTGACTTCTGGATTGACTGAGATCTTAACTAGACCAGGTCCGTACTTCTTAAGTCCCTTATCACCTACAACTATAGCCTTCTGAAGCTTATTCATTTCAGGTCTGAGTGCCTCTCTCCTCTCGAACTCTGTGTAGAACTTAGGCATATCATCTTTGTTGATTGATAGACGCTTCTTTGAGACTGATTTAGTTTCAAGTCCAGCAGAGAAGTCACCAACTGCATCTTCAATAGCCTTTCTAACATTAGTTCCCTTGCTTACATCAGCAAGTATCTTGGACTTAAACTCAGAGTCTGGTATGTTATGAGTCAAGTTGTATAGTTCAACTGGATTCATGTTGTTGACGTAGGCATTCTCAAGTGTCTCAAGTCCAGATCTTATAGCCTCTTTCTCTTGGTTCAGTTCAGACGATCTAAGTGCATCGTTGATCATATTAGTGATCTTTCCTGCGCTCTTAGATCCCTTAGAGATCTTTCTCAGTATAGCAGTTGGAAGTAAGTCAACACTAGCGTTTGATCCAACATCCCATAGAACGTTAGATATGATGTTTCCTTCAGGCTTGTACTTCTCGTTAGTGTGAAGAGCATCTCTTACGCCTCTAACGATAGGACCAGCTACTATGCCTCCCCAACCAGGTACGAAGTCAGCTCCTCCACCGATAACTCCTAGACCAACATCTCTCAATTCTTTCTGACCCTCTGAGCTTAATGGATTGAACTTAGATCCACCTAGAACTGATGTACTCGGATCATCAATGTATCTCTGCTTAGAGTAGTCTGAAGTGAGAGCTGCCAAGATAGGATTCAGATTCTTGATCTCTTTAGCTCTCTCGATCTTTTCACCTTCTGCGACTCTCTCTGCGTTGTACTCAGCTCTGTACTTGTTCGTCTTGTTGAACCAGTCAACAATCTCTCGCTCAGAGATGTTCGGAAACTTCTCAGTGAATGACTCAATTCTGCTCTTAGATGGAAGCTTTCCATCTTGAGCTTCATAGAGTGACTGAAGAGCTGAGTACTTGTCGCCAGTGAACTCAGCTACATTCTTGAACTTGTCAGTGAAGTTCGGGTTCTCTTCAAGGAGTCTGAAGTCAAAGCTAGAAGGATCCTTGATGAAGAGATCTGCCTCTTCACTCATGCCGTTGTCAACCATCTTGTTGTAGAGGTTGTCTATCTCTTCTGTAGTAAGCTTCTTAGCCATTCTGTCTCCTACCAGATTACGTAGCTTCCGTTGAACAGTGCCTTGACCCACTTTCCGTTCTTATCTTTCTTTGCTAGGAACGGCTGTCCACCAAAGGATCTAACCGTATATCCAGAAGGCAGCTGTGACTTGTCCTTGTTCTCAATTGCAGATCCAAGCTGTGCGTTGAAAGCAGCTTCCTTCTTCTCCTTAGTAGGCCCCTTGTTAGAGAAGCTTGCCTCATATCCCTCAGCGAGATCAGGAGCATCAGCTCTGAGTACTTCCATTGCACTGTTCACTTCAGTCTCATCAGCGTTGAGATATTTATTCTTCTTGAGCTTTCCGTTCAAGACTGCTACTGCAGAGTCAACTCTCTTAGTCTTAGCTACCTCAGGAGAGTCTTGCTCAAAATCTGTCTGTACTGGAGGGAACACTTCCTTGTCGTAGTATGGAAGTAGTGAGTTAGCGTAGTTTAGTTTTCTAGCTGCCTTCTTAGCTGCCAGTATAGTCTCAGGCTTTGACATGTCAACTCTCTTGACTGCAGCATCATACTCATCCTGAGCGATCTCAGCGTCAAGCTGTGCCTTAGATGGATTGATCAAAGATGCCTGATCTGACTTCTGCTTGTTCAGAAGTGCAATGTCTAGAGTGTTCTGACGATTAAGTGCATTCTCGGCAGACTGGAAGTCCATCTGAGCATTCTGTCTCTCCATAGCTTCCTTAGCACGAAGAGCAGCCTGTTCAGCTGTGAAGTCTCTCTGCTTCTGAGCTTGTTCATCTCCATGCTTATAAGAGGCGATAGAGAATGCAGCATCCTTGATAGTGTTGCCAACATTGTTGAGAGCAGATCCCCACATCTGGCCTCTTCCACGGATGTTGTCACCCTCACGCTCGATAGCTCTTGCACGATTCTGAAGAGCGTTCTGGAGCATGTTTGCATACTGAATTTGATCTCTTGCGTAAATTCCCATCTTGCTCTCCTTAATATAGACCAGCGATTGCAGATGCGTATCCGGCCTGAGCGTTCAGTCTGTCTTGGTTAGCAGCCATGATGTCAGATTGACGAGCATCCATCGTGTCGTAGTAGTTCTGAGCCAGATTGCCCTGAAGTCCGAGCTTGTACTGATTGCCCTCACGAAGAGCGTTCAGTCTGTTCTGAGCGTTGGTGATAGCGTCTGTGTACTGCTTGTATGCGAAGTCTCTGTCATCACGATACTCAGACATAGCAGTGTTGTAGAGCTCATCAGACTTCTCAGCTACGCCCTTAGCGATGTCGAGAGCAGCTCCAGTTCCTCTGCCTAGACCAGCTCCTGCAGCTGTGTGCTGAAGCTCATCTCTAGTCTGTCCTATGATCTGAGCATAGTACGGATTGATGAAGTCTTCTTTCGTCTTCTGGTAGTTGAATCCGTTATCTTCAGCGACATAGTCTTCAGGATTGTAGTTCTGAATAGCAGCTCTGTATTGATTAGCGTCTTCTTTAGTTCCGAGAGATCCACGAGTGTTGTAGTAGCCGTTGATGTCGTTGATCATTCTCTGATACTCAGCATCAGTGACCTGACCCTGTTCACGAAGCTTTTCAGCTGCTTCTCTTCTAGCTTTGGCTTCTGCTTCAGCTGCACTCTTAGCATACTCGCCCTGAATTATGGATCCACCGATAGTTCCAGCAAGGCTTGCAGCTGCTCCAGCTATAATCAAAGGGACCATCTTAAAAATCTCCTTGTTACAAAATATATGGAATCATCAGTTCCACTTCGTTAGCACTAGCATTCCTGCAGCGTTCTCGTCGCTCGCTAGTGAAGCTGTAAGAGTGCTGTTTCTCACTTGAATAGTTCTGTTCTTGTTCGTTCTCAAGAATCCGTCATGACAAGTCGGAAGTCTGACTGAGTCTATCTTGCATCCGTCATAGAGCTGAATGAATAGCACGTTCTTGATCAGATGAAGAGAGTATGTCTTCTGTCCATCTTGACCATAGTTGCCCTTCAGTCCCTCTATGTTCTTGTTCGACTCATCATATCTGATCGTCTGGATCATAGGAAGTTTCCTCCCTGCTGCCACTGGATCTTCAGATTCTCGATAGCGAAAGGTATGTTCTCAGTAGTCGAGATCTCTATAGTGAAGTACTTTCCGTATCCTAGCTGCCAGAATGTCGTAGAGTAGTCATACTGACCTATCTTTCCGAGATAAGCGTCTTCGTAGTCTGACCAGTTTCCTCCGTCCCAAGTGTATCTGACAGAGACTCTCGGATTCAGCTCAATGTTGTCATACTGGTTGTTGAAAGAATGCTGACCGTTGTTGACTATCAGCTCTGCAGCGTCAATGAAGAACGGACAGTCTGTGTTAATGAGAACTCCTCCTCTTCTCATCTTGAGCATGACCCTTCCGTCGTGCTCTGTGTACTTGTTCTCGTCCATGTAGCACAGACTGTCTCTAGTAGCTACGTAGATCTTTCCGTATGCGAAAGTAGCGTGATTGTATCTCCAGAATGTCAGATTGTTCTTCTCGTCATAGCTTGATCTATAGTGCCAAGCGTTCTCGTTCACATCATAGACGAAAGTCTTCTGTGAGTCTTCGAACGTGATAGAGTAGAACGTGTGCTGATGCTCTACCCAGATTGAAGAGTATGCGTTCTGCGGATTCTTGATCTGAGTTAGCTCTCTCTCAATGTCCTGAGTGCTGACACGACTGATGTCAGTGTCTTTGATCATGAAGATTCCGTTCTCTCCGATGTCAGATGAGCCAAGCCACAGAACTGTGTTGCCTAGCATAGCTAGAGAGTCTGGAGCCTTGATTCCGATGTTTCCAGCAGCGTTGTCTGGAGACGAGAACGGATTGTTCACATCGTTGTTGTATGAGAATACCTGCCAAGATCTCTCGCCGAACGTGTACAGCTTAGATCCGTTAGAGCACAGAGCTATCGTGTTGTCTGGGCACCACTCAGAGTACGTGATGAAGCCATACTTAGCGAACTGAACCGTTCCGACTCTGAAGAGATCATACTTCTCTGGATCATCACTGGCAGTTCCATCGATGAACTCTTTGTACTGATTGTAGTACCAGTTCTGAACCTCTCCACTCTTGTAAGCAAGCTTCTGATCATCTGACAGAGTCATCCACCAGTTGATGAAAGAGTCACGCTTGACATAGAACTCTGGAGTCTGGCTGTCTTCGATCTCAAACGGATACTGATACGAAGTGTAGAATGCATCAGTTCCAGAGTCGTTGATGATGAGATAGCCGTAGAGATATGCGCAGTGTGTCGGATTGATCGGCTGAGTCGTGCTGTTCACTCGAAGTGGAAGCTTTATCAGTCTGAAGTCTGCTTGCTGATCTCCGACTGAGAGTCCAGTGTTCACTGCATAGACATTGAATCCGTCTACGATGATTAGATGAGGATGAGCAGATCCGTATCCTCCAGTCTCGCACATGTGACACTCTGATCCGACAGACTGAATAGTTCCTATCGCTGAGACATTGTGAACTTCGTCGATGAGATAGAGAGTCTGGTCGAACACAGCATAGAGAACCGGTCTCTCGTCGTATCCTCTAGAGACTCTGAACATTCCACGACAGTTTCCGCTGATTCCAGCTGCGAGCACTTCACCCATGACTGTTCTCATGACTAGCTCGCACGAGTGCTCAGTCGGATTCTGTCTCTCAAGAAACATGTTGATAGACTCACCCAGTCCAACCTTCGCCAGATTGGACTTAGTGATAGAACCCGCTATGTTCTGAATAAGCTTTACGGAAGCCATGTACCACCTGCTAGTTCTTCTTGTGTAAGTCTGTGTGAGTCATAGCAGTCAGACTCTCTAGCCAGGAACTTAGTCATAGCTCTCGGAGTTCTGACATTGTCTACCTGAACTTGAACCTCACGCTCAAGTCTCTGCATCTGAGCATCGTCTAGTCTCGGGAACTGGATAGCTAGCTTGTGCGCCAGAGCTAGAATGAGAAGCTCTGTGTAGTTGTCTGGAATGTAGAGATCTGAGTCTAGATCAAAGTCTATTCCCTCGTTGTAGTTGATCGTCATCTTCCAGTTAGCGTAGTTAGCTATGATCGGCTTGATAGATATGACGAACTCTCCCTGAGACTTCGGCACAGCAGTGAAGACTCTAGAGTCGTTCGTGTACTGCTGGAACTGTGCTCTAGTTACGAAGTTCAGCTCGAAGTTGATCGGAAGTCCATTGGCTGGATTAGTGATGTAGATGCTGTTGATCTTAGCTACATTCTTGATCTGAATGTGATTCATCATCGCATACTGCATCATCATCTGAACTCTCTGAGTCGGCTCAGGATCAACTGGGATAGCTACCCATCTGTAGATGTTGTTAGCTGGATGAATTACAGTGTATAGCGTGTTCGGCTGACCATAGATCATAGCCATCACGTCGTTGTCGAAGTCTGCTTGAGTGAGCTCATATCCGTTGAGTGCAGACTCTGTCTTGAAGAACATGTTGTTCTCGCCCTTGCAGAAGTCAGTCTCGTCATAGATGTGAGTGAGCAGTGAATTCTTTGTCACGAAGCAGTTCTGTGTAAATGACAGAAGATTGTCGTTGTTGTACTTAGATACGATGCCCTTCAGATGCTTGAAGGCAGTCTCAACGAGATCGCCTGGAACTGCTTGACGGCGAGGCACCAGATTGACTCTCGTCACAGCCTCTTTTATGATTTCGCGAATATTCAAAATGAGTACCTCGTTTTGTCAAAATATATGAGTCAGTTGTATCTGTCGAACAGTCTCAGATACTTGTTAGCAACATCCTGAGCGTGTTTCACCTCGTTTCCATATCCACCGTGATTCATAGCGTAGATGGACAGAGCGAAAGAGTCAGCTTCGTCAGGAGAGTGTCCTATCAGCTCCTTGATGTTCTCTTTCTTCACTAGCTGGAACTTGCCAGACGGATTGACATTGATAGTCGTGTACGAGAGCTGTGTCTTGATGTCGTCTGAGCTTACATAGAGACCGTTCTTGATAGCGTTCGATGTCTCTACATACATCTCAGCACGAGCGTTGGCGAATCTATCAGAGAAAGGCTTCTGTGCGAAGTTTATGCCAACTGCGTTAAGTCCCTTAGCTTTGAGCATGTCGAGAAGTCCACAGCTCGTAGATCCAGTGATGTCAATGTAGATGCACTGGATCTTGTACTTGTGACAGAGGTTCTCTACTCTGTCAGTCAGCTCGAATGTGTTAGCTACTTTGATAGCGATCTGCTCTTCGATGCGATATGATGATGATACTGTGATAACGTTAGAGTCTGATCCGAGACCAGACAAGTCGATTCCCATGTAGAACAGCTCTGCCTTCTTCTCAGAGTCACATCTCGGATAGTCCTTCAGCTGAACGATAGAAGAGTCTGAGTCGATGTCCAGCATTACTCCCTCAAGCTCTTGCTGAAGCATATCATCATTCACGATAGACTGCTTCATCAGCTCGATCTGATCTTCAGTGACGAAAGTGTTGTCTCTGGTAGTTGCGTGGATCAGCTCTACCTTGTCTCCGTGCTCTTTGCAGTACAAGTTCAGCCAAGATCCTCTTCTCGGAGTGCTCAATAGTCTGATGTATGGCTGTATTCCCTCACCACGAAGACACGGCGACAGAATAGGAAATAGATTGTTCGGACTGAGTGCAGCCTCGTCACATACTGCTAGAGAGATCTTAGACAGACCTCTTATGCTCTCTAGATTCTCGTATGATGCTCCATAGATGACTCCATCACCGAACTCCATCTTCATCTGTTGACGATAGAAGTGATAGTCGATTCCGAGCTCTCTCAGTCTCTCTTCTATTTCAGCGAACAAGACTTCCTGAAGTGACTTGAATGACTGAGCCAATGCTATGACTCTCTTTCCCTCCAAGAAGTACTTGACGATGAGAAGAGAAGCTGCATACGACTTTCCTGCGGCTCTTCCGCATACCATGTAGCAGATCGGTGCAGTTGACTGCATCAACTTCATCTGATGATTGAATAGCTTGTAGTGTCTGTCCATCACATCACCGAGAATGTAACGTTGATCGTCTTGCCCTCTGAGTCAGTAGCTGTAGCCTTGAGCTCCTTCGTGTCCTTCTGCCATCTCTTGCGGTCTCTCCTTTCCAAGATGTCCAGATACTGCTTAGCCAGACGACTGTTCTTCGTTGTCAGAACTTGCTTAGTGAGCATGTTTCTCGCTTTGAGCAGCTTGTCCTGATAGTAGTCTTCGTTGATCTTGTCTCTGATCGTTCCAACTGGAGCTAGATGAAACGCCAGATCTTCGAACTCTTCCAAGTTGTCAGTGCTGAAGAGTCCAGATGTCAAGTCGATGTTGATCTCTGGAATCTTGATCACTGCACCCTTAGAGTTAGTCATCTCATCAGACAGAGTGAGATGCTTCCATGTCTCGTTCAACCATCCAGTCAGTGTCACTTGAGAACCTCCTTCAGATCTAGTCCAGCTCTAGAGCACTCTAAGCTAGCTATCACTTTGAGCAGTCTCTCTATGCTCGTCATCTTCTCTACGAGTATCTTCTGCATCTCGTGACTGTAGACTGGAGTGATTGGACTTCTATCTGACTCTTGATGAAACTTCTCTTCCATAGCTTCTAACTTCTTTCGCTCTCTACGGAGCTTCAATCTTTCTGATCTTTCCATGTTAGAAAATATATGGTCATCATCACAGAAATTTCGCAGATGAGCTCAATCTGGAATCTTTTTGCAAGCTTCATACTGCATCTGGTACCACTTCTCTCGACTCATCACTCCTCTCATGAACTTGTCGTAGAACTTGTCAACATCACAAATGAGAGGCCTACTGTCATAGACCTCGCATCGGTGTGTATCTTCGTTGAAGTGCTTGCAAGTGCCGTCTCCTCGATCTAGCATAGATACGACATGACGACAGCACTTTCCGTTGCACTTAGAGCAGTCCAGTGGCATCTCTTCTCTTCTTGAAGTATGATCGAACTTGCTCAGCTCTAGCTATCTTGTCGTCTGGAACTGGATCAAGCTCTGACCATCTTCTCTTCACATAGCACTGAGTGCACTCAGTCTCGCATGTCATCACGTCAGTTCTGACTATCATTCCTTCTTCGTGACACTTGCTGCACCAGCCCTTGTGACTGAATGATCTGAGCTTAAGAAGCTCATCATCTATCTGCTTTAATGCCTGCGTCTCTGAAAGCTGTTGCATACATGTACTCGATGATCTTTCCGTATGTTGGAACTGGTGGAACTTCTGCCTCTGACTCATGTGGAACCAGAGCTCTCCACTCTTCTTCAGTCATGATCTTGTCTTCAAGATTGAACTTCTTCATTTCTGTATCTCCTTTCTTTATATATTCTGACCCTCTTCTAAGAGTCTGATGTTCAGATCAACGATGCATCCATCGCTGTAGTTCTCTTGCAGAGGAAAGTCTTCTCCTCTGTTCTTCAAGTCCCAGTACTTCTTCGTTCTCTCTTGACAGAACTGATTGAGCTTCTTGAGCCAGAAGACTGTGCTGAGACGCTCTGACATGAACGCATAGAATCTTCTCTGATACTCTAGAGTGTTGTTCTTTCCAGGTCTAGCTTTGAGAGCGTCTGGATCACTCTTGATGAAGTCTGTGATGTCTGCTCCAGTGTCTTCTCTGACCATCTTTCCGATGAAGTAGTCTTGCCAAGCTATCCACTCTCCGATAGTCCTCTTGTCAGCGCAGAAGATGTTGTACGGAATGAACTCGTTTCTCTTCAGGATCTCGAAGTCTTTGGGATGAAGATGCTTCTGCAATAGCTTGCACATCGTCGAAGTATGGCAGTATGCAGTATGGTCGAGAACAGATGATCTCAGCCAGATAGCTTTTGCGATTCCATAGACGCCTGCTACTGGTGATTCTGCCTTTCTTCTGTAGTGATTCAAGGCTGCCCACTCATTCGGCTCCAGAACGCTTAAGATGTACTTCCAGACAGGTATCTCGCCGAGCTCATAGTTGTTGACTCCAGGAACGATCACATTCTTCAAGAGCTTAGAGTCTCTTCTCGGACCCTCTAGTCTTCCACCGACATCTCTTGTCTTGCTGCTTGACAGATCTTCTCTGTAGCCTACGATCTTAGCGTTCACTTCAGATACGACTGTGAAGTCCTCGTACTTCTCGCCATTCAGCAACGGAAAGTCAGGTCCAGTCTCTTTGTGCGTTAGAATGAACTGTCTCATTGAATGATGCCTCTACTTCTTAGATATGCTGTCTCTTTGACGAACTCTTCCTGAGGGTAGAATCCATTGAAGATCTCTTCAGGCTTGACATTCTTGTAGAAGTTTCTTCTGAATGAGAACGGAATGTGTCTGTCCCACTGATCCCATGAGCCAGGGAATGCTGGTCTTCCTCTTCTGAGATGATACTTCCTCAAGATGTGGTAGATCGGATAGTCGTCGAGAGGACAGTTCTTCACGAGCTCCATGTCAGCTTCGAGTCTTAGAGCTTCAACTGCTCTCCATCCGTACACCATGCACTGACCTTGCGTAAGTTGATCGTGAGATGAGCATAGCCAGTCATTTCCATCAAGCTCTATAAGGCATCTCTCAACATAGTTCGCAGGATATTTGATGTCATCATCCGCTGTGAGAACAGTCAGTCTCTCTGGATTGTGTCTCATGATTGTCGGCCAGATCTTCTGCCAGCATCCGATGTCATAGTCCATGTCGAAGTGGATAGACAGGTTCGGATTGTTCTCTGCTAGACTGACGAGCTCAGGATTCAGAGTCCTGACATCCTTCATCATTCCAGGGAAGTTCTGCTTGTCAAGGTTCAGCTCTACTTCAACTGGAACTGTCTGATCGAGCATCGTCTTGATCGTGTCTGTGCATGACTGAATTCTTCTGATCCAGCTCGTCACTGAAAAGATGATCATTCTAGGATAGCTTACTCTTTGCATCTCTTGATCTCCTCTTCTGTGAATCCAGCAGAGTCCATCACTGTCTTGTTGACGATCAGAAGATACTCAGGAATCATGTTGACAGCTGACTCATAGAACTGCTTGAGTCCGACATCTTCGTTCTTAGCTCCGAACGTAGAGTGAAGAAGACGATGAGCCTCTACCGGAAGATAGATGAACGACTTCCAGTCTGCACCGTTGAAGTGATGTATCTCCCAGCCGTCTCTGAGAAGATTTCTCTTGGCCAAGAAGTTTCTTGAGTATGCTCTAGCGAAGCAGATCTCTTTGTTGTTCTCGTACCACTCTCTGCGATACTCAGCTGCCTTGACTGGATCTCTCTTCTCTAGTCTTCTCATTCTAGCTTTAGCGCCGATGCTCTTGTCGTTATTGCGGTATTCTCTCATTCTCTTAGCCCAGCAGTCTCTCGCCCACTGTGGAACTTCTAGTCCGTATCTTCGACAGAAGTTGACTGGAAGAGATGAGCCTCTTCCCTCTAGCTCTGTCTTCAGCTCTGAAAGACGAACTAGAGCTTCTTCTTTCGTGTATTCTTTGTGTCTCATTTCTGTATCTCCATCCATAAATATAGACATTTTTATATATACCTGAATTCTCCACTATTTTACAAATGTAACAAAAAAATAATGAATTTTGTGACGAAAATCTTCTATATTTCGTTGTAAATAACTAAAAGGAGATACAGAAATGTTGATCACAATCGAAAAGTACACGCTACCAGAGAACAGCGCTATAGTCGTTCTCTACAACTTCTACAGACACAGAGACGAAGAGTGGTATGGCAAAGCTCTATTGAATGGCGAGATTCCAGTCATCGACTACAGAGGTCTGACTCAGAACTTCTACTACAAGCACGACACAGCTAAGCACATACTGTGTCTCATCGATCAAGACGATCTTGACAAGTTCCAGAAGACTGAGCTAGACAAAGAACTCTTCAACTCTATAGCTCTGATGTACAAGAACGAAGACTCAGATCTAGTACTCTATAAGCTAATAGAGCTGAAGTATGGCGAGAGACTCAAAGAGAAGTACAGATCTCAGATCAAAGATAAACTAGAGGCATACTCAAAGACTGAATTTGAGAAAGAGTGCAATATGAGAGGAGAGAAGATAGACTACTACAAGTTCAAAGCTTGGAGTGAAGAAGAGAGAGCTAAGATAGACTCTGAGAATGAAGATGAAGATCCTTTAGTTGGTCTAGTAGATGAAGAAGATGATTAACTTCTATGAAATGAAGAAATTGCTCATTTTGATCAAATTTGAGCAATTTTGATAGAAAAAGAAGCTGCTAAAAATTTTTTGAACTAGACCCCTATGTCTAAAAATTCTAATAAAAATATATATAGGGACGCAGAGAACTCGGAAGAAGTAAAATAGATCTAAATTTACAACATCCAACAAGGAGATACAATATGGCTAAAGAGAAGACCAACGAAGAATGGCAAGACATGATCGAGAGATTCAACACGTTCTTCCAGAAGAAGTACCATCTGACAGACAACGGAAAGATCCAGTCAAACACGAGCAGAAGATTCTTCAAAGACATCGAAGTCTACACAGAGTACTGTGAGGCTATGGAAGCTTTCGGAGAAGAGCCTCTGGAGCTCGGAGCTGTTCAGTCCATCATAGCTGCAGACATAAAGCACAACAAAGAGAAGAACACTCCAGCCGTTCAAGAAGTCGATCTCGAAGAGTACATCATCGACCTGGTCAAGAAGACTGGAAGATTCGAGTGGAATAGATCTGGCTCTCAGTTCTGGTCTAAGAAGCCAGGATCCAATGGAAGACTGAACGCTGACATCAACGATCTGATGAACGCTATCGGAGCTCTACGAGTCAAGGATCCGATCCTAGAAGAGCAGAAGATAGGCGACATCAAGTGCATCGTCTATGACCACTTCAGAAGAGCAAAAGAGAACTGCTACGCTCAACTGGCAGAAGAGCTCAAGTTCGACAAGACCAAGCAGACTGCGATGGTCAATGTGCTGAAGAAGATCCATGAGCACTTCCAAGTTCGTGAAGACTTCAGAATGTTCACGATGATGATGTGCCACTGGGCATGGCAAGTCAAGAGAAGACTCTTCAACAGAAAGGTAGTATGGCACATCTGGATCAATCTCTTCGGTCCAACTGGAACTGGAAAGACCTGGCTCATCAACTCTCTGTGCAAGCCGTTCGATGACTTCTATGTCGGAGGAGCTAAGATCTCTGACCTCTTGAACGAAACGAAGGAGATCAAGAAGTTCACAGAGGGACTGATCGTATACTTCGATGAGCTGGCTGTGAACAAGAAGGACGCTGCAGTATATCAGGAGAACTTGTCGCAAGACGACATCAAGACGCTCAAGTCAGTTCTAACTTCTGACAAGCTCAACACGAGAATCTACGGAACTCAAGAGCAGATGAAGAGAGACATCACTTTCACTTGCATCTCTTCTGCTAACGAGCATCTCTACGACGTTATATACGATCCAGAGACGATGAGAAGATACTTCGAGTTCAACTGTGACCGAGCAGAGATAGGTTCTGATGCTGAGTGCGAGTCACTGAACAAGGTACTCGACATGGCTAAAGAGTTCTGGCAGGGAATTGACGAAAACCGTGAGAGAGGCTACTGGGATCCGAACGGTGAGCTCGGAAAGAAGGTATGGGAGATACAGAAGAACTACTATCCGACTAGATCCACGATCACATCTATGGCAGCTCACTACGACTTCGTATATGATCCGCAGATCTCTCCGATGGACTCTTACAGGAACTACACAGACTGGTGCAAGAGCGCTGGACACAAGTCTCCGAAGATCATGGACTCTTGGGCTAACGAGATCAAGAGAAGATGGCCAAAGCTCATCGGCAAGGATGGATTCCCTCATATCAGATACACTAACGAGAAGCAGTTCAACATGATGTTCTCTGCAGAGACGAGTGATCCGAACATCGACAAAGTTGATCAGGCTATGGGAGGAGACAGCTTCTCAGATCTGCTATCGTAATGAAAAAATAAAGAAATTTTCTGGTCTAAATGGTTTACAACGACCAGAAACTTTCTTATATTTGTAATACAATCAAACAACAATACAACAACAAAAAGGAAAAAGAAAATGACAATCACAACAATTCTCACAATCATCCTCGGCATCATCTCTATCATCTTCGCTTTCGTTCTCGGACGCAAGTCTGTCTCTAAGAAGGTCAAGAAGACGAAGAAGAACAAGAAGAACAAGAAAGCTAAGAAGACCAACAAGGTCAAGAAGGAAAGAAAGCCGAGAGCCAAGAAGATCGAACAGGTCACTCAAGACAACACTCAAGTCCAGACTGCTGTAACAGTGAAGGCATAAGGAGATAGAATCGTGGAAGATCTCGCGTACAAAATCATCTTAGGACTCATGTTCCTCTTACCTGTCTTAGTAATCTACCGCAAGATATGTGACTATAGAAAAGGCAAAAAGGATAGTCAAGTATCAAGCTTACTACGTGACGTATTCTACAATAATGAGATGATTCAGGCTCATACATCAGAGGAACTTAGAAAAAATGCTCTATTGAAGATCAAGGCAATATGCGATCATCTCAGAGTACAAACAGAAATAAAATATGGAGAAATTACTCCATCAATCGACATCATTAGATCACTAAGCTTCATGAAGGAATACTTACCGGAAATTGAAGAACAGTCTAAGATCTATGAAGAGAACGACTATTGGAAGATGAGACATGTCTCGAATGCAAAGTGGGACTACGTTACTAAAAAGATCGAAGAGATATCAGTTAGTAAGTGGAATCGTCTAGACAGTGAACAGAAGAAGAAACTAATACAAATCAGATCAGAAGAATTTGATCGTAAGTGGGAAGAAGCCGAAAAATTGGATCAGGAACAGAAGGAGAATTAAAAAAATGAACGAACAAGAACTCAAGAACCTAATCGTCACTAAAGACTTAGAGATCTACAAGCTTAGAACCGAGCTCGCTCTTGCACAAAAGCAGGTCAAAGAGCTCACTTCTTACCTTGACCAAGTAACTACACCGGTGAAGGAAAAAGTCACTCCAGAACCGGTCCAAAATGAAAAGAAGAGCAAGCTGAAAGGTACCAAATATAAGTATCTGACAGAAGAAGAGATCGTCAAGAGATTTAAGATCGATGGAATCTCAAGCTCTGTTCCATACTACTGGTACCATAGTCGTGGAATCATAATTCCTGACTGGGCAAGAAAAGCTTGCAGTAAGTACATCGCTGAACGAAAGGCAGCTAGAACCTCTACGAAGAATATGAACCTCTCTCCAGCGGACTACATCGAACATCTCGCAGAGGAAGCACTCAATACATCAAGAGAAATTGCTGACCTTGTAAAATGACTATATTTTAATACGTCAATCAAGATCAAGACAAAAACAAACCGTGCTATAGCACAAAGGAACAATCAATATGTCAATCAAGACAACAGATTTTCAAAACTATTTCGAGTCAATCCAGACAAAGCCAAAGGTCGGAGAACTGGAAGATGCAACAGGCAAGGTAACCTCTCTCGCTGAGTACAAGTCTCAGAAGAGTGGCAAGACTTCCATCAAGCTAACGATCGATGTCAACGGATCTGAGATCTACACTTATCTCGGCTACTCTAACGAGAAGAGCGCTGAGATCAGCAAGGCAAGACTCGTCAAGCTCGCTATCGCAGCAATCGGCTATGATGGCACTAAGAAGCTCTACGAAGATGCTGCTAACGACGAAGATGTAACTACTGATGCAGAGCTCATCGTCGAGATCGCTAACAAGCTCAACAAGAAGCTCAAGAAGAATCCAGTAGAAGTGATCGTCAGTCGCAAGAAAGAGGGTGACTTCTGGGATACGAAGTGGAGACTTCCTGAAGCTGAGTCAAAGGATGAACCAAAGGTAGATGAACCAGCTCTTCCTGAAGAGTCCAAGGCATCTGCTGAAGGAACGGATGAATTCCTCAACGCTCTGAAGTAGCAGTAACAAGTACCATACACTGACTTCATCTCTTCTTTTAGTCTATTCCTTTCGAAGAGATGGAGTCAATTGAGGATCAGGTTTTCTCCTTTATTGTTCGATCATATTGTCCTGGTCCTCAATTGACTCAAATGAGTCAGTGACCATATATTTCCTAACTTCACAGTCCTCTCTGACAACGGAGAGGACTTTTACGTGAATAGTTTTACTTATATTTTGAACATGAACAAGAAGATAGTGATAGATCCAGACTGGACGCTTGAGTGGCTCATAGACTGTGGATTTGTAGAGAAGACTGACAATTCATTTCGTCCATACAGAATAGCTACAAATCCAATGACTGACAGACCATACACTCTTCATCTGATGGAATCCAGACTGAGAAGACATACAGGAACTTCGAACAAATCTACTCACTCCAAGCCATACGAACGTGAACTGAAGAAGTGCTTCAACGAGTACAACATCTCATACTTCAGTCTGACAGATCATGCTGTGATGATGTCTCATCTCAGACCGAACAGACTTCTTGAACTAGAGTCTGAACTGAACATATCTCTAGACACTCTGACGAAAGACGAGAGAAGGAAAGTATCTATACTATTCTCCAAGAACATCAAATCTGTAGGAAGAGAAGAGGCTCTGAAGAGAATGTACTTGTACATCAACAGAAGACTACAGAATCCAGGCAAGGATCTGAGGAACGGAAAGGTTGTAAAGTATGAGCCTATCTCTGATGTCCCCATGTTCCATCATTCGGATCAAACATCATCTTTCCAACTAGAAGATATGCTACCAGTGACAGGATTGTTACGACCATTCTCATACCATAACCGTGATGACGATGACCATGATTGCCAGCGCTATGATGAGTGCTTTAACTAGCATTGCCAATAGCTCAATCATCTTTTCTTCGTTCCTCTAGAATGAGCTTGATAGAGCAGTTCAACTCTACTAGCTCTTTGACCACTATCTGCATCTGCTTCTGGAGATCTGTAAGCGTCTCACGATGAAGATCTATCACTCCCTTCATAGATGTCACCTCGAACTGCAACTTCAGAATATCGTCATGGACTTTCTGGCTGTCATTGTCACGCTCTACTTTAGTGATCTTTCTAGCTTGCTCAATACTCTGAGTCTTTCGATAGATCCAGAATCCGCCAAGAAGCACCACAACGAGCGGCAATGCGCTTGGCGATATGAGCTTGAATACTTCAACGAACTGATCCATTATAGAGTGTCTCCTCTGTTCACAGTGAACGTAGTGTTAGCTGCCTGAGTGACTTCTTTCTGACCGACATACTTGACTCCAGTCGTAGAGTTCTCTTGAACTCGGATCGTTACTTTGTGCTCAGGTGCATAGTACTGCTGTGTTCTCCACTGGAACTGATTGAACGTCAACGACTCTACTCGGATGAAGACAGCAGAGCAGTAGATTCCCTTTCCAGATGATGTAGAGAGCATGTCTCTGAGATCAGATGCAGAGATAGAATTCCATGTGTTGCCAGACTTGTAAGAAGCTTCAGCAACCATAGCCTCAGTGATCTGATTTCCGTTCCACCATAGACCCTGGAATGTCATGTTGTCAGTCACTCCAGACTCGAAGTCCAGATAGATGCTGTGTGAAGTTACGACCTTAGCAGGCCAGACCTGTACACCGTTGCAGAAGATGTACGGGTCTTTGTGGCCGTTGCAGAAGATCGATGCTACGTCTTGATTGAGTCTCATCTTCTACCTCTAGTCAGCAGCTACCACGTAGAGAATGTTGTCAGACGATCCAGAAGCTGGAATGTCAGCAGAGTCAGCTACGATCTTGACTGGATTGTTGATCCAAGCTAGCGTGTTGTTCTGAACTCCGAGGATCTTTCCGTTGGTTGCTGAAGTGTAGCTCGGAATGATGCGCTCTAGCAAGTAGTAGCATCTTCCATCTCTGACATAGACGACAGGAACCTTACCCTCATCTGATGAGACGTTAGAGACTGGAACCATCGCCTTCTCCATCGAACCCATCTGGAAGTGACCATCGTATGTGAACGTGAAGTCATCGTCGAAGTATGAGTTGCCAGCGAGATCAGTGTAGTAGCCAGATGTAGCTGGAGCACCAGAAGTTCCAGAGATGCCAGTGACAGAGATTACGCCAGACTGAATCGAGATGTACTGACCAGCGCTTAGCTCCTGAATGTCCATCTCTTCAGTACCTGGCTTGTTGAGGATCTGAGAGAGTCCAGCCTCTGATGTCCAGTCTGCATTGACTGGAGCTGTGTAGCCAGATGTAGGAAGATAATCTCCAGCAGGCTGAACACCTGTTACAGAGATAGTGTCATTCTCTATCTTGATGTACTGTCCAGCTGTATATGTGTTTCCTCCTCCACCACCAGAAGCAGAGCAAGAGATCATAACAGCTGAAGTTCTGTCTTCCAGATGAATGCCTGGACCAGCGATGAGTCCTATCGGAGTAGGCTTGTTCTTGATGTATGCTAGATCATCAACATCATCTTCAATCCAGTCAGACTGAACAGGCTCTTTGTATCCAGAGTTGAAGACGAAGTTGTTGTTCACGTACTCGTTCGTAGCATAAGCATACATAGCGCTCGTCTTCATGAAGTTGTTGTTCACGTAAGTGTTGAGTGCGTATGCTGACAGAGCAGAGGCTTTTGCGTATGCTGACAGAGCTGAAGTGTAGGCATAGTCACCAGCGGGCTGTAGTCCTGTCACGTTGATGTAGTTTCCTGGATCGATGTTGACATACTGACCAGCATAGTAAGTCTGACCTTCTCCACCTCCACCACCAGTAGCTGAGATCTCTAGATGTCCATCAACTTCATAGATGTCAACGTTTGGACCAGCGGATAGGTTCTGAACCCCAGTTACAGAGATGACATTGTTCTCGATAGAGATGTGCTCACCTGCACTGTACTCTATAGCTTCTCCACCATTGCCGTAGAGTGCTGAGCCATTGATGGCAGAGATCTTTCCAAGATCATCATAGTCGAACTGAAGCTCTTCCTGAAGACCAGTCACGTTGAATGTGTAGTCCTGAAGAGACAGATGAAGACCAGCAGAGTACTCGTGATAAGCAGAAGCGTCTAGCTTTCCAGAGACATTCTGCTGAACATATTCTTCTGTAGCGTAGCCACTCAGAGACGGGATAGTAGGTTTGTTCTTGATGTAGTCAAGCTGAGTATCATCATTCTGATTCCAGTCACTCTGTACTGGAGATGTGTATGCAGAACTGTCAAGCTTTCCAGAAGTCTGCTCATTGACATACTCTTCTGTAGCGTAACCACTCAGAGATGGAATACTTGGCTTGTTCTTTATGTAGTCAAGCTTAGTATCATCTGATTGATTCCAGTCAGATTGTACTGGCTCTGTGTAAGCTGAAGCATCAAGCTTAGCGCTCATTCCAGATTCGAACTCATTGCGCTCGATGTAGTCACCTGAAGGCTGAAGTCCAGTGACATTGATTACTAGACCAGCTATGTTGACGTAGTCTCCACCAGAGTAGTGAAGAGGCTCAGATCCATTCAGAGCTGATCCATTGATAGCAGAGATTGCAGACTCTGGTGTGTAGCTGAACTCTAGATACTCTTGAAGTCCTGACACGTTGATGTGATGATGATCATCAATCCAAGTGTAGAGACCACCCTGAAGAACTGGAGGCTGGACTCCCCAAGTGATGTTTCCACTCTCATCACAGATCAGGTTCATGCCCTTGAATGTTCTAGGAGGAACGAGATAGCCGACCTTATTGTCACCATCTACAGCGTCTCTTAGCTTGACGCCTATCTCTCTCATCGAGTTGCCAGTTCTCTTGCCGAGAATAACATCTCCAGACCACTGGACTACATTGTCAACCTCGTACTTGGCTAGACCACCAGCACCGATGTTCTTACGACCGAGAGCCTTCTCCTCTTCAGTGAAGTCCTGGACTATGTTGGTTACTACTCCATTGTATTTCATTATGAAACTCCTGAATAAAAATTTATGGCTTGATCAGAGGCTGTCTAGGCCAATTGAGTGTCATCCCATGTCCTGAAGATAGATCTTGATCAGATAGATATAATTCTGTAGCTTCAGCAGCTTCTTTTCCAGAAGACCAAGTACTTGGAGCAATTAGCTCTACTTGTTCAGACAAATATGCATAATCTAGACGGGTAGACTTGTATTTGACTCTGGCTATTAGCTTACCTTCTACATAGATCATCTTATATCCATCTCTCACAGTTGCACCTAGAGTGATCCAAGATCCATACATGTTCTTGTGATACTTCACTCTATTCTCTTCAAATGTTGCACCATCGAATAGCTCTATAGTGTCTATGTCCTCAGCAATTATTGGATAGATCCAAAGCTCACTCTTACTAGGATCTATCCCAGATAGACCTCTATATCTCTGGAACTCGAATCTAATTCCACCTAGATAGACAGCTCCATTAGTCACAAAGCTGTTATATTCTTGTGAAGTATAGTCTGATCCAGGGCCTGTGATCTTAACTCTTATGTTGATAGTTCCAGTGTGGTAGCTCACAGAAGGTACCTTCACGACACCATTAGGTATGTATCTGCAAGAAAGTTCTGATGATCTATACCCAGTACCGTTGATGTTTTGATTCTTTGTGTAGATCTCTTTGCACCCATCAAGAACTGATCCATCGTTGATAGTTCTGACAGTAGTACCATAAATGCTATAGTCATAGTAGTACCCCGGGTACCATTTGTCGCAGAATATTGGATAGTCTGGATCTGAAGTGTTGATCTCTGGCTGGTCAGTACATGTACCTTTATTCTCGAATCCAGAAAGATTGAAGTAGGTCAAGTACTTAGCTCCAGGAAGAGGATCAACTATAGGACCTACAGGAATGACAGGTCCCTTTCCAGTCATGAAGTTGACGAGTGATCCATTGAATCCAACTATCTTTCCATTGTGTTGCTCTATCATCAATAATCTCCATTTGGCACGTAGATGCCTTGACCGTTCTTAGTGTAGATCGGATTCATCTTGTTCGGAACGAATGAGTGATCGAACAAGCTAAGATCTTTGCCCCAGACTGAGAGCTCTGTAACTTCGAGTGGAATTCCATCTCCTATCAGCTCTTTGACATATGCATTGAATCTCTTTGATCCTGTGTAGAACTCTACACTCTGTATCTCTTCGAAAGGAACTGTGATGATTCTGTTGCCGTTGACATAGAGGCTCATAGTTCCATCGCCGTGACCACATATGACGATGTAGTACCACTGATCTCCAATTATTGGAGATACGTTAGGATTCTGGAAGCTATAGAACTTTCGACCGAACGGAGGATACTTAGAGCTATATCCTGGCATCTGGTTGTCGTATGTCCTGTCGATGAACTCAGACCAAGTAGTTCCGTTTCTGAGAGTTACTCCGGTTTTCGGCTCTTCGTCTAACTTAGAGACTCCATAAGAGCACAGAATCTTAGACGGATAGCGCTCAGAGTCAAAGTCAGATACTCCGAGATTGTGACTTGTTCCGATTAGCTGCATGGCTGGATTGAGCCAGTACCAGTCATGGTCACTAAAGTCAGGATCCTGATAGACTACATGGACGTACTTGTTCGTTCTGAAGATAGCTCTGTATGTGACAGAGAACTGATCAGATGATGTGAACGGAAGATTCCACGGACAAGTTACTGTGTCTCCGTAAGTCTTAGTGTCAACGACATAGTTCATGTCGAATTTAGCACAGTCATATCCTACGAATCCACCTGGAAGTCTAGGACCAGAGTCAGCTGTCAATACTCCAGTGGATCCAGTTCCGAGATACGAGTTGCTTGCACCCTGAATGAGAGGAATTGACTGATCTCTTACAACTGGAGTGTCATACTTCGTGCTGTCGGTCATGAAGTCTGTAGTGAAGTATGTCAAGTACAAGAGACCAGAAAGATCTCCTGTGTTGTAGATCCAGCCGAAGTAACGACCTGGTCTTGTAGAGTCTGCCTTGAGCATCTTGTGATTATGTGATAGGTAGATTGACATGTACTCTCCTTTTAGTCCTTGATCAGTCTTACTGGAAGATTTGTCCATTCCTCCTTAGGTGGATCACTTACTATTTGCTCACCCACTGTTACGGCAGATGTATAGCATCTTGCAGTATAGAATGTAATCAGTGCCTGGTCAGTTACCTCTCTAGTTGACCAATAATTTGGGACGACTGATTCGAACCTATATGGCTGATATTGGTGCTGAACTGATCTAGGTGTAGGTCCATTAAAGTTCCAACTTCCTATCTGATATACAGTAGCTAGGAAAGGAAGTAGCTCTTCACTTGGAGCTTGGCTAAGAGTTACCCACTCTTCATAACTTGGAAGATGCCAACCTGGAACTAGATCTGCTATAGCTTTAGCTGTCTGTTGAGAGTAGAAGACCTGAAGACCAATGTCTGTTCTATAAGCCTCAGGAGAGGTCGAGTCATCATAGACATTAGAGTAGTCATATGCAAGTATCTCCTTTAGCCATGGATCAGTAGTCTGCTCTGTAACTGGAACAAGAGTGTCGTTTGGACCTATCTTAAGGTTCAAGTTCTTAGCCATCCAGATCTGATCGCATACTCTTATAGACTCGAACGGATAACTAGGCTCAATCACGTTTCCGAGGAACTTAGATCCAACTTTCACGAGCTTGTGGTTTAGTGTGTAGAGTGTACCCATATTAAGAATCCTTTTCTAAGGCTTGTCCTTTTCTAAGGTTGGTCCTTTATGAGACGGACAGGCGCATTACTATTAGGATATTGTGAACCAGTTGTGTTAAAAGTATCTTTTTCTATTTGAGAAAGATATTGCCAAGATCCAGATCTTGTACTTGTCCACCAAACAGCTTGATCGAAGTGGTTATCGTAGTAGTAACTAGAAATTGGTAGAGCACAGAAACCGTAGTCATCTGTGCCTTGCTCACTGCCGTAAAATCCTGTAGTAGCCCAACCATTAACTGACTTCAGTTTTTTCGCTTCTACTACATAAGAAAATAGAGTATCCCAGTCGTCTTTAGTAGGTAATCTCCAACCGGGCATTGATGTCAGTATTCTGTTTACGGCAGCTATCGTGTAGAAGTATTGAGTTATGACACCTACTCCATCGAAAGTCTGATCTTTAAAATAGATTCCACTTCCACCGTCATCTATCGCAAGATTCTTCGTCTTCCAAGTCTGAGTACCGATCGTCACTTCATCGGGTGGAGGAGGAGGAGCTACATACTTCTCTATCAGCTTTCCAGCGTTGAGACCAGATCTGATCTTGACGAGCTTGTTGTTGTGAGTGTAGAGTATCATCTCATCTCCTTACTTGATGACTCCAGTTGCCTTCCATGTACCGTTCGTTGCAGATGCTACATACTCCAACATACTATACCATCCACCACCATTCTTTTCCCCATGTACTATCTGTGCAGATACTGATGCCAATCCGATCACATTTGTAGTTCTTGTCTTACTGTAATACCAGTTTGCTCTACCAATTGTTGCCTGAGCATTATTATTGTGAATCGATGCATAGTCGTAGTGTGTACTGCCAACAATAATGTCATTCTTTAGTGTTGGTGCCCAGCTAAGAACTGACTGACTGTTTCTGAATCCCATTTTGCCATTCACTGTTATTGAATAACCTGATAGACTGCTAGCAACGGGATTCCATCTGTTAGAGCTAGAATACCATGAAGAAGGAACATTCGATGTAGAGTATGTTCTAACACAGTACTTTCTTATGTTTATAGGACCTGTTTGACGATCGTAATTTGCGTTTGAACCCTTTTCAAAGTTACCAGAAGCAACGAAGCTGTTGAGCTTGAAGTTAGCCTTGACTGTACACGGACCTGTAGGAGTCAGAACATTTCCGTTGATTGTACCACCAGACACTTCGTAGTTGTTGAGTCTGTAGTAGTCATTGTAGTAAGCTGACAGAGTGACTGATTCACCTGGAGCAACAATGTCCTTGTCACCTTCAAGAGTTCCATGACCATCTGTGATGTACGTGATAGTATAGCCCTGATCAGTGAATAGGGGCTGGACAGTGACATCTTCATCTTCTAACATGAACTTATTGCCATTCAGAGTAGCTCCACTGATGTTGTAGCCACTGAGATACCAACCTTCATCTGGTGTTGATGTCAATGTAACTGGTTCACCCTCATATCCAGAAGTCATAGAAGCAGATGCACTTCCGTGATCACCATCAAGGACATGTACAGTTCTAGCAGGCTTCTTGTTGATTCCCCAGATTCCAATTAGAGGCTTTCTTACAAAGCTCTCAGTTGATGTATAGTTACCTGCCGCTGTGTAAGGGATAGCGGCTGCAGATCCAAGTTGCCAAGTCTTACCTGATACAGCGCTAAGCTCATCAGTCTGTCCAAGGAACTTATATCTGTGCATAGAGAGATAGTATGATCCAAGAGAAGTTCCCCAGTAAGAGTAGAGTGGAAGCCAAGTGTCATACTTTGTAGGAGCATCAACATCATACGTGTTGATGGACTCTGTATGTGAACCAACTGATACTTTCAATCTCTGGAAAGCGATAGCCTTCTCGGATAGATGAATGTGTTCAGGTCTATCTGTTCCAGACCACAGAGGAGTCTCGTTGTACTCTTGCCATCCCTCTCCTGGAGATCCTAGACCCTCTTCATCGACGTGTTCTTTTCTGTTGATGCCCCAGACTCCAACTATGCAATTTGAGTTGTTAGCAGTGTTGTTGAATCCGAATGTTCTAAGCTGTGCTGATGTTCCAATCTGCATCAACATCTGAAAGTGGTTCACATCGATCTTCTTACAGTCATTCGATACTACATAGTTCGTAGGCCAGATGAAATAACCATCTATGTTCCAAGATCCATATCTCTCAAATCTGTGGAAGTTGCAGTTAGCTGATGCTTCTGACTCCCATATCACATTCGGAGATACACATATCGCGAATCTCTCGAATGCACTAAGTGGTTCTGACAGAGTGACTGTCTTTACGTTAGTAGAACCTGAATAGAGAAGTGTCTGATCATAACTCATTGATATTTTACTCCTCTTATCTCTGCGACTATCTTGTGTCTGAGGCCGTTGTTAGTTGCTGCTAGTGTAGCAGTGGTATTTATTGGAGAATAGCCTCCCCAATACTGAGTGCTCTGGTTGTTCAGAACTTCGAAGGTCAAGTTAGAATTGTTGTATGTCAAAGTTGATAGGAAGATGTAGTAGTTGCTTCCATTGGCCATGATGTATCTGATAGGTACAGATCCAGAGTCTCCCTGGAAAGCTTTCTTGCCATCGAACCATAGCCAGTTTCTTCCATGAAGACTTCTCGAATCTACCCAAGAGCATGCAATACCAACTTGATCGAACTGATCAAGTCTCTCACTGAAAGTGCCAGTGTTAGTTCCGTCACCGTTAGCAGTAGAGAAGAGTACTTTCTCGTATCTAGCCTTCAGAATAGGCTCATGTACAGTGTACTGAAGATAACCATTCCAGCCATGATAGGAAAGTGTTCTTCCGTTGTACTGAAGCTTGTAGATCAGATCTGCCACTAGTTTCCTCCAGACTTACGATTGATGCCGACGATTCTGTTAATCTTTAGGTTATTATTTTCAGCTGCTTGCCATAAATTATCCCAATATCCTTCGAATACGCCACCTGCATGCTGAATTGCTGAATAGCTGTCAGCATAAGTACCAATATTCATTCCGATTTTATAGTTACTTATGTTTCCCCACCAGCTCCATCCAGCTATATTGAATGATGCAGGTAATACAACATCGTCTATGCATACTTTACAAGCAGGTAGCATATTATGAGTTCCATTGTCTTGAACGATACTGCCATATAGCTCAAGATAATGAAAACCAGAGAATGGCTCAGAAAGCTGCATCACATCATTTTTTGAAGCATTTCCACTCCATAGCACCGTCTCATCGGCTTCAGCAATGAGAATTCCATTGTCCATTCTCATTCTGACTCCATGACCACCAGATACTGGAAGTGCTTCACCACCCCAAGCACCAGAGTTCTGATTGACGAACTCATTGAGTGGAGCATCATATATTCCAGAGTTGTTGATAGCAGATACTGATCCACCAGAAGTGTAACCGAATTCAAGTGTGTCTTGCTTTCCAGAGACAGCTCCGTCAACATATTCAGATACGTATCCAGAGTCAACGAATCCAGATGTCTGATCTTGAACGTACTGTTCAGTAGCATATCCATCGAGTGACTGATGCTCAGTGAGATAGCCTGACGGATTCGAAGCCATCGGATAGAATGCAGAAGCTTCAGAAGCATCCATCTTTCCAGAGATAGCAGCGTTCATCTCATCATCAGTTATGAACTCTTGAGGAACTTCCTTCAAGAACCCCTGCTCATTGACCCAAGACTCAGTTGCATATCCGTTGAGAGATGGAATTGCAGAGACATCTGCCTTTCCACTTGTAGCTTCTTCGATGTGTTCATCGACATACTGTTCAGATGCTAGACCAGCTACAGACGGAATCTCAGACTTATCAGCTTTACCTGATACAGCAGCTTCAAGATCTTCAGTAGTTGCATATCCATTCAGATCTTCTGCTGTCAAGTATTCACCAGATGGCTGAAGACCAGTAACAGAGATGATGTCATTCTGAATAGAGACATATTGACCAGCTGAGTACTCAGTTCCTCCACTTCCTCCACCGGTTCCTGCTATCTCATGACCATCAATCGAAGTGATCTTATCATCTTCATCATAAGTGAACTCAAGCTCGTCTTGCTTGCCACTCACCTCAGACTGAACATAGGTCTCTGTAGCGTAGCCATTGAGAGATGGAATCTCAGACTTGTCTGCCTTTCCAGATACAGCAGCCTGAACTTCAGCATCAGTAGCGTAGTTGTCTGGAACTGAAGTGAGATAGTGCTGGTTCTGAACCCATGTCTC
>AUXO014044559.1_pt1 | contig 28046 bp, 24 predicted proteins | sample 768731 | NCBI WGS metagenome assembly AUXO01 (sample SAMN02715735, study PRJNA202380) | gut metagenome | biome: sheep rumen | host: Ovis aries | place: New Zealand: Palmerston North
TTTGTATAACCTTGCAGACATTCAGGCAACCTGTTCAAAACGATTCCATATTACCCCCGCGCAATCGCTGTCAATCGTTCAGAAACTATATGAAGATAAGTACACCACATATCCGAGAACAGACAGTAGATTTCTCTCTTCCGCAATAGCCGAAGAGCTAAGAGGAAAAGGATATAATATTCCTTCCCGATACGTCAATGACAAGAAGGTACAAGACCACTACGCAATCATACCGACATTTCAGGGGGATGCGAACAAACTTAACGGTCTCGACAGGAAGGTCTATGACCTCATTGCAAAACGTTTCCTTGATACAATGAAACCCCCGTACATTTATGATGCAATATCGGTAGTATATACGCACCAGAACGGAGAGAAATTTTTTGAAGCTTTCCGTCGTGTAAAGCAACTCGGTTTTAAGGAAAACGAAGAGCAGGATGCCAACCATGACGAGGACGAAAAGAAGGATGACAACGAGAAAGAAAAAGTCGTAGATAAAGAGACCCCGAAGGTAGGGTCATTTGTAACTGTTAATGAGTTCAAAATCAATTCAATGGAATCGAAGCCGCCCGTAGCATATACGACAGGTACTATCATACTTGCTATGGAAAAGGCGGGTAAACTCATCGAAGATGAAGAATTAAGAGAACAGATAAAAACATCTGGCATCGGAACGTCCGCGACCCGTGCAGGAATAATAGAAAAACTTGAAAAAAAGAACTATATTTCCATCGACAAAAAGCAGAAGATTTCTCCCACCGATTATGGCAAAGCAGTCATACCGCGAATAGAAAAATACGATGCCACACTTATAAGCCCTGTTAAGACTGCTGAGATGGAAGAAAAACTTTCGGCTATAGCAAACGGTGAGATGAGCCGCGATGAATATACCGAAGTAATTAACTCTTATGTACGCAATACAGTAAAGGAAGTTTTAAGCTCAGATAAGAGCAATGAAAGTCAGCTCCCGTCTCTTGAACAATCTGGTGGTAATGGCGGCAAAAATGGAAGCAATACAGGAGATATAATAGGTCCTTGTCCGCGCTGCGGAAAGAACATAGTTGAGACAATGAAAACATATAGTTGCGAAGATAAAAACTGTGGGTTCATTCTTTGGAAAGAGAATATGTTTTTCCAGAAAGCAAAGAAGACATTTACAAAGACTATGGCATCGTCACTTATCAATAAAGGCAAAGTATATGTTAAGGGCCTTTACTCACAGAAGTCTGGCAAAACATACGATGCTACAATTCTTCTTGACGACACAGGAACTCGTGTAAATTTCAAACTTGATTTCAGTCAAAATTCTGGAAATAATTCTCAAAAAGAGACAAAGAAAACAAGTGGGTGGCCGACTAAAAACAGTAGCGGATGGGGAACAAATAAGAAGTAAATTTCAGACCCATAAATTAAATGTTAAAATAATAACAATTTTGACAAATGTCAAAGAAAAAGGGTTTGACAAATGGAAAAATTAGAGAGGTAGGTATATCTTGTTACACCTACCTCTTTGGTTTTAGGGAATATGCGACGGAGTTTATAGTATTTTATATAGAAAGAGCGGAAAGGGGGCGAGCGAAAGTGGCGAGCATACAGAAGCTCACGCAATCCCAAGTGAGGGGATTGCTGAAGCACAACAACCGAACATCCGAAGACGAGTACCACAGCAACAAGGGAATAGACGTAAGCAAGACAAGCGAAAATTACACGCTAAAATGGGGCGATGACCAAATGCTTGCAGACAGGTTAGACGAAGTATATAACCCGAAGAAGTCCGACAAGATTGTTATGTGTGAAGTAATAGTAACAATGCCACCTGAAGTTAAGCCGAATGATGAGCGTAAATTTTTCCAAAGCGTCTATGACTTTTACGCGAATGATTTTGGCGAGCAGAATATCTTGAATGCGGTGGTACATAAAGACGAATCAAAGCCTCATATACATCTCGACTTTATACCAATAGCGACATCAATAGTAGAGTATGATGAAAAGAGTTCCAAGCGAATGATATTGAGCAAATGGAAAGAGGCGCATAAGGAACGATGCGACGAACTCGAAGCTGAATACGGGCATCCTGTCATAGAGCATCTAAATTGCAAGGAGCTTATCAATCAGAAGTACATGAGAGAAATGCACGGAAGACTGTATAAGCATATTGCGAAAGATATGGGATATGAATGCTCAATAATCAACGGAGCAACAGCTAACGGAAACAGGACGGTACAGGAGCTTAAAAACGAAAAACTGATGCGAGAAAATGAGCGCCTTGAAAAACAGAATATCGCTTTGTCAAAAGATATGGGGGAACTCATTGACAAACTGAAGAAAAACGGTATGTCAGCAGAGGATATAGGACTCATACCTCTTATGAAAAAAATCGAAGACCTTGAAAACAGAATCAAAGTTTTCAAAAAGATAATGGTTAAAAACCATTACTCATATACACCCGATGAGATGGAAGAACTCAGAGATAAGGTGTACAAAGCTCCTGAGTCGGCGAAAGTCTCTGTGTATGACAAGAGCTTGAACGATATAGCTATAGATGATAATGCGGTCGTTATACTCGAAATGTATAACAAAGACAAGAGACCATTGCCGCAGGAAAAATTCATCAAGGCTAACCCAGATATAACGACACATATCTATGGGGCAATGGGGCTTGATACAAAGGAACGATATGAGGGCAGAAGATATGACGCTCTCAATGGCAAAAGGTCGAACAGAAAATTCATAGTGCTTCACACCGATAATACCGAGGACACCATAGCGGCACTTATGGAAGTCGGAAGGTTTATAAGGGAGAGGGAAGAAGAGTATGAAGGTCGGAAAATCTATATGGAAGCAATAGATAATGACAAGTACGACTTTGCCCGTAAAATCCTTAATGATTTGCCTAACCAGTCAACGTTTTTGACAGGTAAGGCAATTGAAGATAAAGACGACAGACAGCATCAACAAGAGTTGGCGTAAAGTTTAACTTAAACCAATAACAGAAAGGAAGAACATTATGGCGAAAAAGCAGGAACGTGACACACTTGTACTTGACGGCGAAAAACCTGTAAAGGCGACGAACACCAAGGATAAGAAAAGTGCCGCTAATAAAAAGAAAGCAAACAAGGTAATACTGAAGAGTATGCAGGATGTGCTTGACTTTGAGCAGATACACGAAGAAGGCATTATCGAAAGCAAGGGCTATTACTCGAAACTTTATCACCTTATCGACAGCAATTTTGTTACAGAACCAGAAGAAAAACAGTGGGACAGTCTTCGTAATTACACCAAGCTTATAAACCGTTTTCCAGAGAACGTAGATATAAGCATTATCATCGTAAACAAACGAAACACAATGGCAGACCTTGCTAAGAGCTATCACATTGAACCGCTTGGCGATAATATGGATAAGTTCAGAGACGCTTATAACGCCATTATTGATGAAAAAATACAAGAGGGACGCAACGATATCGCCAAAGAAAAATATATCATGCTTACAGCCAAGGAAGTGGATTTCACAGCGGCTCAAACAACGTTCAGTTCAGCGGACATTGCATTGAACGATGCAGTGAAAGCGATTAACAAAGTAGGCGTTAAAGCTGTAGATGCTCTTTCAAGATTGGAACTTACCCATTCAATACTTAACGGCACGGGACTTATACCTTTCAGAAAAGAGTATGCTAAATATATAAGTGTAAAGACAGATGAAAACGACGTTGAAACAGAATATCTTGATAAAGATAAAATGAGAAAAGACGGCTTCGGTGTAAAGGACCTTCTTGTACCTCAGACGATAGCTAAAGGCAAGCAGTGCATACAGCTTTCAGACGACAGATATGCGAAGTCTTATGCGTATGTAAATCTTCCTCAGTCGCTTGACACAAGCTTCTTGACAAAGACGACAAATCTTCCGTATGAAATGGTGACGGTTATTCAGTTAGCGTCTGTTCCTCGTAAGAAAGCGATGAACATGATAAAAATGCAGAATACATCTATCAAGGCAGATGTCATTAAAGCGTCTAAGGCGGCATATCAGGGCGGCTATTCTCCCGACCTTATTGATGAAGATTTACAGAAAGCACAGATGGAAGCGAAGAAACTCAGAAATGATGTTGTCGCAGAAGGTAAACGACTGTTCTTCGCTACAATGACAGTTACCCTTTTCGGAGAAAACGCAGAAGACCTTATAAACATCAACAATCAGTTTAAATCTATATGCGCCGACTTCACAGTAACACCTCAATATCTCATCGGCGAACAAGCGAAAGGATTAAACTCAGCCTGCTTATTCGGAAGAATAAAGTTAGTTCTCGACAGAATGCTTACATCCGACAATGTATGTGCCTTGTTCCCATTCAATATTCAGGAGCTTCAGGATAAACACGGACACTTCTACGGCATTAATGCCATTAGCAAGAATATGATTATGTACGACAGAAAGACATCAAAGCTTGCAAATGGACTTATCTTTGGCCAGTCGGGTTCTGGTAAATCGTTCATAACAAAAGGCGAGATAATACCTAATCTTCTCGACGGCATGGACGACATGATTATACTCGACCCTGAGAACGAGTACAGAATAATAGCAGAAGCGTATGGCGGTACGGTAATTGACCTTGAACTGAAATCTGAATATCATATCAATCCCTGTGACTTGTCTATGGAATGGAACGACCCGAAGGCTACACCGCTTGCTGAAAAGTGCGACTATATGGTCAGCCTCGTCGAATCAATTCTCGGACGCGGCAGAGAGTGCAATACGTTTGAAGTTAATGCCATTCATAGGGCAACCAAGGCAATGTACGACGCATATATTGACGAGATGACAAGACGTAAAAATGACGGTCATCCGCAGGACATTGATACAAGTATATGTCCGACCCTCGTAGACTTCTATAACTGCCTTGCACAGCAGGCAACGCCTGAAGCTACAAAGGTAGCAACCGCTATTGAGACATATTGCATTGGACAGTACAACGTCTTTGCACATAGAACTAATGTGCCGACTGATAAGAGACTGACCGTGTATAATCTGTTATCTCTTCCCGAAAAGATGAAAGAAATGGCAATGAAAGTATGCCTTGCGAACATTTGGACGCGAATTGTAAAGAACAGAGAAAACAATGAGAAAATGGGAACAAACAAGGCAATATGGGTATATCTCGATGAGTTCCACCTTTTCTTCCAGACCGAAAGGTCCGCAGATACTATTATGGCGTACTTCAAGCGTGTTCGTAAGTATGGTGGTATCATGACAGGCATCACACAGGACGTAGCCGATATGCTTCGTTCGCAGCAGGGTACTGCGATGTTCAACAATACAGGATTCTTCATCTTCCTTAACCAGTCGCCTATTGGACGCGCCCAATTACAACAGCTTTATCAGATATCAGATAACCTTATCGAATATATCAAGGACAGACCGTCTGGACAGGGACTTATCTACAACAACTCCATACTTATACCGTTCGACTATCGTTTGCCTACAGATAATGAGCTGTATCGCCAGATGTCAACCAATCCTAACGATAAAAAGTATTTAAGTGCTAAAGCGGCAGAAGAAGAAGTTCAAAAAAGAGCAGGGCAGGCCGTGTCAGCGTAAAAAGTGCCGCTTCCGCAGGAATTCCCCACTGGGGAATTCCTTAGCGGCAATCTCTCAGTGCCGCTAATAATACGGCTTTGCAAAATATTATCATTATAAATTGGATAATTTCAAAAGGCGACGCAACCACATATTTGTTGGCGATATAATAGACAGTGGGGGCGATATGTATGAAGCGAGAAAACAAAACGCCAATGATGAACTTTGAAAACGAAGAAGACAAAATCGCTTTTTTTAAGAGACGGCAGTATTACAAAGGGCTGGATAATTTTTCTATAGGTTCAACCATTGAGGAAGCAGCCGAAACAATGAGATGTATAATGCGCGACAAGGGGAAGAGCGATGGCGAAAGCGATAACAGATGAAAATAAAATGTGGAACTGGATTCAAGATACCACAAGAGCATTATGCTACCACATTATAGCCAACAGAAATGATGCAGAAGATATAGCGTCAGATGTAATTGTCACATTGCTTAAAGACAAAAAGCGAGCTGAAAAAATATATACGCAAGGGCAAATTGTGACAAAAGGATATAAATACGCGAACAACGGCTTGCTGATAAAAATGATACAGGACGAATATCTGTATCACAGAATTGGGCGCTATTTTGGTGAGGAAAGACCACTGGCGCTGTTTTACAGCATACTATACTTGAAAATACTCGACGTGTGCAAGACTTATGATATACAGCCTATTCCTCAAAACGCATATCTAATAGCTTATGGTACAGGAATCGCTTATATCGACACTGTAGAAAAAATACTTAAAACAACAATACCTATGCAAATGGAGTTTGACACTATTACTAAGAAAGAAGAAAAAGAATACATCGACACTAAAAACGCGGAGTCGGTATAGTGTAGTTGATATAGAGGAAGTGATTTCAGGCAATGAAGGATTTATACGACTCCTTCAAGAGTGACGATATGTATGCTTGCAGGAAGTGCGACTATTACACAGATAGGAACGGCTTTCCAAATGAAAATGCTTTTACAGCGTTCACAGAGCAAGTGGTACTCAGCGAGGAATCATACTACCTTATTTGTTTAAATATCGACCTGAGAAAATCGAATGCCACATCAATGGCACAGGGCGATTATGTATTGAGAAAGTTTGTCGTCTCGGTTCAAGACGATTTCTATATTTTCAGAATACAGGGTGAAAAGTTCAATATGCTTGTAACAGAAGAACAGATACCCAAGGTCAAGGAGATACTTGAAAAACCAAGCGAGGAATATAAGATATATTACGGCTTAGTAACAAGACCGTATAAACCGCAAACGGAAGAAGATAAAAAAGAACTGATAAGAGAGGGTATAACGATGATGTTCTCCCAGAAAGGAGATAAAGTAACAACATCATCTATAGACACGAAAGGCAATACCCCGCCTGAATTAAGGGAAACAACGCTTCGCAAGTTCCGCTCTACAATGTGGTATTCAAACATTAAGCTTACTATAACAAAGCCTATATATAAAGAAGTCGATATATATGTATATCCGACAGAATGGAAAGCGGCACTTATGAGCATACCTACTATCGTAGTTGTTGACGATAAAGTGGAATACAACGTTAAATTTAGCTCACAACCCGAATTCGGGATTGAGGGTTACAGGTTTATGGTGAATTGTAAACTTGACAGGGATGGACATTTAATGACTACTCTATACACTCTTGACGAAGGAAAATGTGAGTTTGATGTCAAGCCAGAGACTCACGAAGGTGTTTGTATTCCTGCGACATTTGGCAAGAGAGTGTCACCGACGATTGAACTTTTCCCTCTAAAAAAGAACGCATTGGGCTTTAACGACTTTGCCATGTATGATAAGAGCAAAGGAACGGTGACGATAAATACCACAGGAACATTTGTTGGCAAGCATGATATCCGTTATGGCCTTATATCTGGCAACGAATATATAGATGTAATAAAATTAAGTTAAGAAGTAAAATGCGAAATGTGAAGAAAGTGAAAGGATAATTGATATGGATTTATTCACAGAAATGGAGACTGACCTTCAGCTTCAGGATTTCAGCGAATGCGTAGACCATTGCGCCTCATGCGATGTATTGGTATCTATCAAACAGACGGTAGAGTCGGCTGATGACCTTGAAGAAGTAAAGGTTATCGACTTGCAGACGCAGGCGTTTGAATCGACAAACGAGATAGAGATACCTAATAACGGTTTTGTTTATTTAAGAATACGAGCCTTTCCCGAAGAATACCAAAAACTGTATGCAATGTGGGACATTGTGCTAAAAAGAGGCACAACCAGATATAAACAAGGATATAGCAATGACTATTTTCTTTGCATCGACTTAATCAAAGAAGATGAACCGAACAACAGGGCGTATCGTATGCAGTTTATAGGTCCTATATTTATAGGCAAGGAAAACGGTCTATACGTTGATAACAGTACGTTGCTTCTTGTTTTTAGGGCTGAAACAGCATCCTTTGATGTGGAAGATATTGATTATCTTGCCATATATGACGCAGACCAGTACGCGGAAGAACTGGCTCGTCAGGCAGTTGACAACGAAGACGACGAAGATGACGAAGATTTCTATATTCCCGACAGCGTAGAAGAAACTGAAAATGAAGACATAATATCTACAGATGATATAACAAGTAATGACGATTTCCTTATGTAAGCACTTCTTAGGAGAGATGTAAAAATGAGCAGTGAACTGCACTATATGTCAATGGCGGGTTCTGCGGCTTCGGAATCCCTTGCAAAAGCCGCAGATATCCTTGCCGCTAAAAGGCAGAAATCAACATACACTTATTTCGCCAACGCACATAGAACCGCAAGCGGAACAGAATTCTATTCAAGGGATGAATATACCCGTGTAGCGTTCAAGTCTGACGCGGATGCAAAGCGCTTTATCAGCGATATGGCATCACAGGGCATAAGTGCAGTTGCCACACCATTCAGAGTGCAGGGACAGTACCTTGCCGAATTACCGAATACAATGGCAGACGGTCGCAGTTCTGCGGATGTATTAAAGGATTTTGGTGCGAGAAGTTATGTAAAATATGATACAAACCCTCGTGTAGACCAATCACAGCGAGACAGGGATTATAATACCGATGTTATAGCGGACGAATTTCTTATGTCGAGTGAATTCGGTCAGCTTCTTCATTCTTTTGCTGAAGTTAATAATGTTCTCGGTGCAGGAAAATACGGAGAAAACAGCAATAAAACCATATTCAATACGCCATTGTCTCACGACGGTTCTGCTAACTCTGTATTAGGTTCAGGCACGGCAAACCCTATTGTGGATTCAGGCAGGGCGAAGACAGCAACAGTTATAAACGACCGTATCGTTATGATGGACGGTAAGGTTGTAACCGATGAAAAGTTTCGCAATTACGTTTTATCACAGCACGAGGAAAGAATAAATAAGGCGAATGACATAGGATATAAGGCAGATGACAAAAATCGCGCTTTTTTTGAGGAACGTAATCTGAACCGCGCTGTTGATTATGTTAATAAGCAGGCATCTGTATTTGAAACCTTATATAATAAAAAAGCTAATGGTGAAACGCTCTCTCCAAATCAGCTTAAAGATTTGAATAAGGCGTATGATGTAGTAAGCGGTATAAGCAAGGACTTCGGCCGTGAGATAAACAAAAGCAACCCGCTCACTGCAAAAGAGTTAAGAGACTTTAATGATAATCTGCTATTAAGCCACAAGCTACGCGAAGGAAATTCATACACATTTGATATTCAAGCATGGAGAAAGTCAAGCAGTGAAGCTCTTGGCGTTTCTTCCAGTACCAAAGCATTACTATCCAGAATAAATGATACTCACCACCACAAACTCGGTATGCGTGAGACTAATGCGGCATATATCCTCAATCATTCCGACAGACAGGAATATGCTATATCAAAATCGTTCAAAGGAATAGATACACTGAAGCCCACAACATCTGTAATAGCAAGATGGGATATGGGCGCTTTAAATAAAATTACAGACCAGCTCAACACATCTCTTACGGCTGCTTACGAGCTTGCAAACACCACTCTCGTTTATGATTTGAATGTAAAAGACTATAAAGAGCTTATGAGTAGTCTTGATACATCAAAGGGCGCAAAGCCTGCGGTAGCCCAAATATTTGAGAATATGGATAAGGGCTGGGCTGACGCTTTGGCGCGTAAAAAGCTCAATAGTGCAGGGGATGTCTCGAAGGGACTATATATAAGCGCTACAGAGCGCAATCGCATTATAGAAATAATGCACAAGAAGAACCTTTCGTATGCTGACCTTACTACCGAAAAGGGCGCTAAAGAAGTAGCTTCACTGCTCGATGAAAAGTCGAGAGACAGAGTAGTGAAGACTTTGACAACGGTTACTGAAGAAGATAAAGCCTTCATCAAAAAGATGGAGAAAGAGTTCGGTGAACCGAAAAGGCTTATTCAAAACAACAAGCTCCTTGTTGACCTCTCTAAAGCTTCATGGGCTAAAGGCATAGGTCTCAGCGGCTCTATTTCCGCTATGGACCTTGCCACAATGAACAAGAATTTCCTTAATGAAGCGGCAAGTAAGGGGTTCAACTTTGTGTCGGCTACAGGTCGATTCAATGTCAAGAAGCTACAAAAATTGAGTGCCGCTGAAATGTCCAAACTCGGTCTTACCGAAAGCACAAGGAATATGCTTGTTCAGCTAAATGCCAAGGGAGCGTTTGGCTCTGTTGGCATGAGAAGCGTGTTGAGTAAAACCAAGAAACTTGGGAAAAAAAGTATAAGCCTTATACGCAAGATGGACGACCACGGCGAGGGTTGGCAGGATATATCTCAGCTCACCTCTACTATTCAAAATATGGCACAGGGCGGCGAAGCCGTTATCTCAGGTCTTCATTCCGCAAAAACTATGGCCAGCGCCAAAATAGATAACTGGCGCTTAAAACACCCCAAAAAACCAAGGTCTACAAGCGGCAATATAGGCAAGGTTAAGCCGCGTACAGCTCCGAACACCAAGGAACTTACCGAGGCTGCAAAAGCGAAAGCAGCCCAAAGAGCAGAAAAGCTCGGCATTAAAACAGAAAAGAAAATAGCTAAAACTATCAAAAAGCAAAACTCCTTGGGGGCGCGTTTCCATCGCGCTACACAAAATTTTGCGCATCGCATTGCACAGACAAAAATAGCAAGAGCGGTAAACTTTGTTACATCAGCCTTAAACAAAGCCAAAGAATTTGTTGTGAAGAAGCTGGCTATACCCATTGGACTTCTTCTTATGAAAGCAACCTTCTTCGTATATATCGTAATAGTTGTTGCTGTACTGGTAATTGCGCTTATTGATACAATAAAGGGCTTGTTTGATATAAACGCTATGCTTGCTCCAAAGACATACGAGGACACAGTGGCTTACACTTTATATAGCCAACTGAAAGATGAGGAAACAAAGTTCCTCGCAGAGATGTCTGGCGCTGATAAAAAGGCTTATGAATATCTTGATAATATATCATTCGGTTATACAGGACAAACAACAAAGCAATACGTTGACGGGACGGACCATATTGATGAAAACGGTATAGATAATATATCCAATGTATATTATGACGAAGCCACAAAGAAAATGTACATCAACCCGTTCTGGCGGGGCGGGACGGTTGACCCGACAGATGAAGAAATGCGCAATAAGTATTGCACCGAAGTAACGAAATTCGACGGCACACACGAATATACCGTTACAACTAATCTTAATTATTACAGTATTACATCCGATATATCACAGCCACAGAAACCTCAGTATGGCATAAGCAACGGGCATACATCCAATATAAAGGATATTATTAGTATGACTGATATTATGTTCCAGATGCAGGCAAGCGATTGTGATACCGCAGGCGGCGAAAAAGGCGATGGAGAGAAGAGTGGTTTGGGGAATATACTCAGCGCATCCCCTGAACAGCTCAACTGGAACGCTTTCACAGATAGTGTAGGAAGAGTATTCTCTGTAATCGGAGAATTTTTCTGCAATCTTTGGGACTGGCTTACAGGAGCAGGGACGAATTGGGAATATCCGACACTTACAACCCCAACGTCAAGTGTAACATACGATACAGTATGGAAGTACGCTCGCGGATTGTTTATCCTGTCTCATCAGCAATACATCTATCTTGACGTTGAATATGGTGATATTAACAGAAAGCTAATTAACGGCGACGGTACTGAATTGGTGCATACAGTAAACGGTAAAGATGTAACAAACTTAGAACCGTCAACTGCATTGTATTTCGGCATCAACAATGGCGTAGTTACAACCAAAGAATTTGAAATAGCGAGAAAAGAACCTGAAAATCCAGCTTCTATTCAACCGCTTATTAACGGTATATTCCTTGACGATGGGTTCTTCGATGTAACTATAAGCATAGAGAACTATGTAGGCGGCGAACATGAATTATGTCTATGGAGCGATATGCCTACAAAAGATGACCAAGTAGACTTAGGCGTTCCTATCGGCGTAAAGGAATACGCTACAACCAATAACGATATATGGAATAGAATAAGCAGCATGACTGGCGGCGATGATAAATGTTGGCACAATAGTGACCCTGAGTCCCAAGACCATGACTGGGTAAAAATAGATGCCGAAAAACACCTAAGTGGCGTATATGTTGTTGTAACTGGTTCAGGTTGTGCTTCAAATGTTCACACAACTTCTGGCACACCAATGCCTGATGCAAGCGAAGCGGTTGAGGCGGTAAGAGGCGAGCTATCAGGAAAGTATAGTGATTTAGAGCCTGCGAAAAAAATTGATACATATATCATAATGGAAAACAGCGCAGTATTCATGGACTTTACCGTAAATCCTTTTAACCCAAATATTACAAATGATTCAAGCGAAACTGTATCACCACCAAGTATAACTGAAATAAGAGGCGGCCCTGATAATGCAGTTATTGGCTCAATATCAATAACCACTCACACATGGCATATTAATGTAAAGGGTGAGCAGGATGTATATAAATACACCGAGTATTTTAAGTACAGGAAATGTAACTGCAAGCATAAGTTTGCTTATGATGGTGGACATATAAGCACTCATACAATTGCGAATGTGTTCTCTATTACAAATGAACAGCTTGCTATGACTGGAATATTCGACGATGGAAATGAGCCTTTAGCGTTATTTGACGGTAGAGTGCCTTATGCAGATAACCTTACTTCAAATCATGATAACTACGCCTTTGAACAACATTACGACAAATTCAAAGGTAAAGTAATAAAGAGTGAAGTAAACTACACCTCAGCATCAACAGCACAGACTACGGGCGGTGGACCGACACCCGCTGAAGACATCTATCAAGGTACTGCGGTAAGCAAAGGGCTTAACGTAACCGCAGGCGGTGACGGAGCATCGCCTGAAGGTTGGGCTAAAGAGTCAAGAATCGTAGGCTCAGAGCTTGACCCGTCAGCTTTGACCCCTGCTACATCTGGCAACTATGTTCGTCTATGTCGCGACTTGTTCGACGTAGATTGCGTCTTCCTTAAAGGCGCTCTCATGTTCCCATTCAAGAAACTTAGCGCCTACGAAGGATGGACAGCAGATAATATGATGCTTGCCTGCAATCGTATGTGTATGGACTGGTATGAGGTATATGGTTTCGATATATCTCAGGAGATAGGCGACTGTAATTACGCACTGTCAGAACTTGATATTGAGATGCTGAATGTCGGTTTGAAAGCTCAGTATGGCACTAAGTACACACCAGAGCGTGAACGTGCTTTGACATCATTGCTGAAAAAAGTCGGCAGAGGACATTTCTCCAACTTGGTGACAGGTCAGGACGATGCAGGAAACGACACCTACGCACACGAACACGGCTTCTTAGCATTGACTGAAACCGCAAAAACAACAATGGAAATTCAAAGCAAGCTTTCTAACGGAGACACATTGCCAGCTACCAATGTTGCTTTCATGGGTTCTTGTTCAGCAGGAGCGGGTATGGATTTGTTGTACTATGCTCGAAATTACGGCTTAAAAATGACCGACAATTATGATATAACAGATGTATCAAAATTGGCGATAGGTGTCGCTGGACTCGGCGGTGCGCATAGTTATACGCAACTGAGACCAGCAGATATGATTTATCATCAGCCGTATAAATACACGCCAAGTGAAACCGCAGATGAGGAACATAAGAAGAACTATTATCTTGATAGTTCTACCATACTGCGCGACAATATCTTGATAAACGGAAAAGCATTGCTTGAAAGCCATCTTTCAGAACAAGCTGTTATATATGTAGGCACATTTGACAGTGCCGCTATAACAGCAATGAAAGAGTACCTGAAGGGCGAGCTGGAAGAAGAAACCTACAACGTTGTTGTCGGCAATACGCCGTATGAGCCGCTTAACGGATTCCGCACAACAGATGGAGCAGGGGGGACAACTACCGTTCCTGCGGGAAGCATAATGCTGTCGCAAGGCTCATATATCTCTGCGGGAATGCCTATAGTATTAGACCTTTCTCAGATGAGTATGTTTTCTGGAATATACTTCAGAAGCGAGGGAAGTACCACGGACGATTTACACGAATTCGTCGGAGACCTCGATAGACCGTTCCAAGGAAGTATATATAATGAGGGAAGCACCTTACAGCAATGGTATTATACCAGCCCGTTCGGTGAAGACTGCGACTATATCCTCGAAGCCGAATTGTCAAAACGCGCATTGCGAACGACCTATTATTGGGTCATTCACGGGGATAGTCGAACGACTTATAACAATATGGGACCGCTGTGGGGCGACAATTCTTGGTAAACCAAAGGAGACTACATGGCAAGATACAAGGAACAAAGCGAACTGTTCCGCGTGCCGTTATACCTTATAATGGTAAACGGCGGCGACTTTAACAGCATCGAGCGTATCATTGATGCGCTCGATGAAAAAGGTTGCTTGCTCGCCGAAACACGGGCGGCGTATGATGTGGAAGCAGAATATGACGAAATAGCTCATACGATGCAGCCTATAATCTATGAATCGCTGGACGTATATAGCGGCAATTCCGAAGTCGTATATGTTTACACCAAACAGAAAGATGTTCCAGACGGTGACAGATTGCTTATAAACGACATGAACGTGCTGTCTAAGCAAATCGTCATATCGGAAGATATGGTGGTGTCACCACGGTACGCACAGCCGTTTGGCGAATGTGACAACTATGGCTTCAGATTCTTCTGCGACTATGTTCTTGACGATACCTGTGAGGTAGGCAAATGGACGTTTAATTATAAAAAGGATAGTAAAACGTTCACAATATCCTACGCGTTCGACAATGACTCAGCTTCCAAAAAAAATGTTTTGGAAATCTACCGTAAGAAAACGGATAAAAGTGATTCCTACAAAATGCTTATATATTTGATAAAAAAGCTCTGTAGAAATCCAAAGCAAACAGGACTAACATTCTACGAGGATAACTATGACGTAAAAACATTCACCGTAGAAAAAGAGCAATAAATAATAAGCAATAAAGAACAAGGAGCGAGGAAAGGAGAGATACTTATGGACGATAACGAAAGCGTAAGTTGGGATAACGCTCCCGATGAAAGCAATAACACAGGAGAAGACATAAATCCTGTGGATGGACCACCCGCGCCAGAGGAAGGCGATAATCAGACGCAAAATGTGTCACCTGATGATAAAGATGATGAATTATCAGACGCTAATAAATCCATTATCAAAGATACATCTGAAGAAGAAAATGATAATGAGAATGACTCTGAACTCTCAAACGATGAAGTTTTGGAACAGGTAAATCGAGGGAAAGCCAACAATCTTAATTTAGGCGGTATATTAGTCCCCTTGGTATCTTATGCCGAAGCATCTGAAGAGGAAATCTATGGCGCTCGTCCTTCACAAAGAGAATACAAGAACGGCGACCCGCCTATAAAGAAGCCTACCTTTGCAAAGCCTGCCGAAGCACGAGATGGAAAACTTACACTAAAAAAAGTCATAGTCTTTTTTATAGTATGTCTTGCTATTGGCGTATTCATTACATTGCAAGCCAGCTCATACTACAATTTCAAGGACGGTAAAGTCAGCAATGCCTTTGAATGCCTTTATGCGTGGTTAAGTGCTAATCCCCCTTTTAATCCTTTTCCTCTAAATCAGGCTGTTGCAATGATTAGTATGCTTGTGGGTACAGGTGTGCCGCTTATTATAGGCATATTCACCCATTTGAATAACGATGAAAAGAACCAGAGTCGTGTCGGACATGAGCATGGAAACGCAAGACTCGCGACACCTGATGATTACAAATTATACAGCAACCGATTCATGGAACAGAATGACAACAATATGCTTTTTGGAGTTTATAAGGGAAAACAAGTAGGATTGTCGCTGAATAACAAGCTTGTTAATCGTTCTGCTAATGTCTTGGTAATAGGTGGTACGGGTACTGGTAAAACATTCAAGTACATAAAGCCAAATATATTACAAGAAAACTGTTCTATGATAATCACTGACCCTTCTGGAGATATATTCCGCTCATTCGCTCCATATCTTCTCTCAAAGGGATATAACGTATATCTGTTCAATGCGTCTGATTTTACATTCAGCAACCACTACAATCCGCTCTTGAATGTTTATAACTCTTATGGAGAAATAGACGAAACGCAAGTCGATATTCTCGTTGACTTATATATGAAGAACGCTAAAGCAGGAAAAGAAGCAGGCGGCGGCGACCCGTTCTGGGATAAATCAGAAAAATCGTTCTTGACGGCACTCATCTATTATACTCTTGAAGAAGATGAAGATTTGCTGAAAGAAGGGTTTGTATGCAAAGGCATTGCAGACCCCGCTGATAAGACTAAAGAGTTTAAGGCTCAGGGAATGTCGGGCGGCAGAAGTTTCAGCACAATTCTTAAACTGGTTCAGGAAGCGAAAGTATCAGATGATGATGAAGTTAAGTCGCCTCTGACATTGCGCTTAGAAAATTTCTTCAAACGTAGGGACGATGCTCATATTCCGTTTAAGACTCGTGACTATTATGCAACCTTCCAGATTGCGCCGCAAAAAACAGCGAACACAATACTTATTACCACTGCGGTGGACCTTCAGATTTTTGCAACAAAGGAAGTCGCAAACATAACGCAAAAAAGCGATATCGAAGAACTGAATATCGACATCAACAAAATTGCTACGCAACAAAGTTATCTCTTTCTTGGTATTCCTCAATCGCATCAGGCATATAACTTTCTGATTGCAATGCTTTATTCACAGCTTTACGGCAGACTTTACGAGCTTGGAGAGCGCAAGCTGAGAGGAAAATATCATATAGGATATGTCGCAGGAACGCCCATATTTGACTACTTTGAGACAAAGGAAGAAGCTCAGGAGTTTTATGATACAATAACCAAGGATGACATAAAGTCCACGCCATATATCAACGATGCAGTTATGTGGCAGATAAGATTCCGAGGAAAAGTGTACAAGACTGCCGTTTCAAGAGAACCACTTGAAAAACTCATAGATGATATACCCAAAATGTATATTTGGTGCGGAGATACTGTAGCAGGCGGCGACCCGTCGCTTCCGATACACGTCAACTTCCTTCTTGATGAGTTTAAAAATATAGGCGAAATACCAAACTTCCTTACCATTTTGTCAACATCTCGTAAATACCGTATAGGTTCTCATGTCGTTATACAGGATATAGGGCAGTTGAAGACGATGTATAAGGAAGGGGAACACGAAACAGTAATGGCGAACGTTGATACTACCATTTTCTTAGGCTCTATTCTTAAAGAAGACAAGGAAGAAATACAGAAAATGCTCGGTAAAACGACTATTCGCCAAAAATCCACTTCATCAAGTCAATCTGGACTGTCAACATCATATACACCGACAGAGGTTGACCTTGTTAGCATAGACCAAATCTCGGCAATAAATCAGCGAGGCAGAGACGATGAATTTGTCATCGTTCGTGATACAACGCCATTTATGTGTCGAAAATTAAATCTCACGGAACACAAACGATGGAAAGATGTCAAGGAAGCACCGAAGGTAGACCTTGAAACATACTATCGTAACACAAAGAAAGGATAAATGTATGGAAGACATAGTTGGTGGACTTATAAACTGGTTTATAAACTTTATGATGACGTTATCTGGCGCAACGCCAGAGATGCTTAAAATCGACACAAGCAACGACCAAATTTCAGCCGTGATAACCCCTGTATGGGGTATGCTTGCTTCATTTGCGTTTGCATTAACATTAGCATATTTTGCTATTGATTTAAACAAAAAAATGGTTTTTGAAGGAACGGATGTAAACTTAAAAACCTTTGGTTTTCCGTTTATTAAATTGGCAGTCGCTTTTGTCGTTATAGATAACGGCTTGCTTATTTTTGATAAGCTGACAGAAATTACAAACGCTTTTCTTGATACAGTTGCCGCAGAAGCAGGTGACGGTTATCCAACAGATGTCGGTAATGAAATAGCGAAAGCGCTTGGATTTTGGGGCCTTATAATTGTGGTATTGCCATTACTTATCGGACTAATAGTAGGTCTTGTTTGTAAACTTGTGTGGGTCTATAAAGGATTTACTTTTAAATGTGAATACATTGCAAGATATATGTTTGCGCCGATTGCACTTGCAGACATTTATTCTGGCGCAAACACGGCAGCAATCAGATATATCAAAGGAACATTGGCATTTGGGTTATACGGTATATGTTTAGTAGTTCTTCCACAAATGGTAAATGCTGTGGCAATAGGAGAACTCACATCCACTCTTGATACGTTAATTAAAGACGGCGTAAACAGTTTAGGTGATGTGCTTACTGTAATTTCTAATATGCTTATTGTTGTTGTTGCTCCTATAGCGGCAATCGGTGTTGTCGGAGCGGCAAAGCAAATAACAAAAGAAGCCCTCGGAGTGTAAATAATATGCGACGGAGTTTATAGTATTTTATATAGAGGGTAATGAAAGGATTTGCTATGGAAATAGAAGTTAATCAGGACATAAGAAAGTTTAAGGTAAAAGATATAGGACCGTTCTCTTTTAAGCAAGCGGGTTTCCTTGCTTTAGGCGGCGGCTTAGGTTTTTTGTTATATAGCGCTACAGGTACTCTCGAAATGGCTATAATACCCGCCGCGTTAGTTGCAGCATTCGGATTTATAAAACCATTCGGAATGACTTTTATGCAAGCTATGAAATTGCTAATGAAAGAGATGGCAACACCCCCTTGCTATGAGTATGAGACTGATTTCGTTTATAATGAAGAAGATATAAAAATATTACAGAAAAAAGGTTATTCAGTTACTTTGTCCGAAAAGCTTATCCAAAGCAATACGGATAAAAATAAAGCAAAAGTAAACCCAAATCAATATGAGGAAGACCTTATCTTACGATAAGGCAGAAAGGAATTAAACTAATGGAAACACAGATGGTAGTCAAGAAAAAAAGTAGCATACGCAACAAGCTCGAAAAGTTATATGTAGCAGCGTCATCTGCATTTATGATGGGAATTATGTCAGCCGTGCCTGCATTTGCTGCGGATAGCGGACCTAAGAAAAACGATACCGCAAACAAGGCAATGAAAGAGCTTTTGGGTGTACTCGGCACAGTTGGACTGTATGTAGGCATTGGGCTTCTCGCATTCGGCGTATATGAAATCATCATGAGCGTCATCCAGTCACAGCCTGAAGCAAAAACGAAAGGCATCACACTGGCCGTTGTCGGAGCAATTCTGATGGGACTTTCTGGCATTCTTAGCAACTTTGATTCTATATTCGGTCTCGGCTAATATACAACATATATATTCACAAGGGTTGTTTTGGCAACAAGACAACCCTTGTTTTGTAAAGCAATGTCAATTATGAAAGGGAATAAAATGAAACATTCTAAAATAATAACCAGTATATGTCTTTTTGCTGTTCTTTCGATAAGCGGTTGCTCCCTCGGTGGAAGCAGCGATGACGAAGCCGCCGACGCATATATGGCTACGATAGAAATACAGCAAAACGATTATAGAGGCGGTGTTTTAAGGACTTACGCCCTTAAAGACCATGTTCTTTCCATAATGGAAAATATGAAATCCAACAATACCGTTATAAGGAGCGACAGCCCTAACAGTTATTGGACAACAAACGGTTATCAGGATTTTGTATCTACCTTTATGACAAATCCCATCATATCTGATACTGAGTATTTTACAGAAGAAGGCACAGATTCATGGGATGAAACAGCGGAACAGATAGGTTCTGTTGATAATAGTTTTACTACTTACGATTCAAGCGATGAAGTTTATGAATTAGATAGCGATGTTGTTCTTACCCGTCGCGAGAAAGATGAATATACTGTAACAGGTGTATATGGCGACCTTAAAAATCTTACAGGCGTATTTGGAAGCAGTCAAACCTATGAAGGGAAAAAGAACTATCACATTCTTTATGACTGTGACAAGGATTGGTGTAAGGCATACGCTACACTTGACATAAAAGAAGCAAACGTTCCTGAGAATTCTATAACAGCAGAAATGTTTGAATACGCCCGTGTGGATAATAACACGTTTCTTATTCAAACATCTATAGAACGCTTGCTCATTGTTCTCGACCCCGTAGAAGTAGATACCGATATACGCGACCGTACAATTAAAGAGTTTTATTACAGCCGACTCTCAGGCGGTCAAAGAACGACTTATACACCTTATGCTCCGCTTCCTACTCTTGATGAGGATGGAAAAGAAATAAAAGAGAACATAAAAATTAACACAACAAGAGAAACTTACGCTCTTTTAAATGAATATGGTGAAATCGCTACCGTTTACGGTCAATTAAATAGCCTTTTCCTGAAGGACGATGTTTCAAAACTTGGTACAAACTGGGTATTTGAAGACAGGGCGCTTATGCAGGCTATCGTGTACAAGGATAAAACCCTTGTAGTTACGACATACAACAAGCTTTCTCAGAAGTATGAACGTTTCATCTATGCTGTAGATAAAATTGATGAAGCAAAAGTAACAGAGCTTGAAAAATTGGTAAATATCGAAGGTCTTGTCGGCGTTATCGACGTATCACGCGCCGAAGTTCCAAACATATCTATATCAAGTACAGACACGGCGGCTGAGTCCTCTGCGGTAGCTACATCAGCGCCAGAAGATGCCGTCAGTGATGAAAACATATCAAATGAAGTACCAGAAACAAGTAGCACTGATATATCATCTGTGGCTACAGAAGCTACAGATGTTACATCTCTTGACCCCGATACTACAAACTCACCCGATGAAACTATAGCAGAGACGGAAAATGTCACAGGAGATGCCACATCAGAAACATCCGTTTCTGATGAAGAGATATCTGCTGAAACATCTTCTTTTGAAGAGCCTGCTGATACCACATCTGCTCCCGTTGATGAAACGGGGGCGTGATGAATGGTTAAGGTAGGCGCACTCGGAAGATGCAATTCACAAGCAGTTATTTATTTCTGCATGGATTGCAGTAGGGAAGAAGCAATAAGATTTGGTGTTACTCAGTTTATTGCTAAAAGCGCCTATCAGGAAGAAGAGATACTTGAAAACATAGAACTTTTAGCAATAGAAAGTTCTGATAACATTCAAAATGACATAAAAATGGTCGGACTGGTGTTTTTTAGCGAGGAAGGCATATTTAAAAGCATTCTCCTAAATCATTATGAAGACCTTAAATCCTATTTTTCTGACTTAGTGGGGTGATAATATGGCCGATTACGATTATCAATCATATCAAGAAGAACGTCAGCGCCTCTTCGGTGGCGTTGAAAGTGAATTCAAAACAATCCTCGCCAACGCACAAGCTTTAAAAAACTCAGAAGACATCGAAAAAAATAGGCTTACTTTCATCAAAATCAAGGACGCAATAGCAAAAATTGATTACAGCTATAACGAGATACAGTCACTTGACGATAACTACTATGCTCAATTGCAGAAAAAGCAAGCTGAGGCCCGAAAATCCTATAACGATGGGTACGGATATGATGATGACGAAAATGAAAACAATCCATACGCTGACGGAAGTAGTTTCTTGAAGGTAAATTTTTAAAGATGTATTGTCAAAGCACTTGACAGGGGATAGATTTTATGGTATAATAAAGAATAAGGGTTAGCCGTTTAACGGTCACGCGCCCTTGTTGATTAATTGCAAAGGAATAACCGCTAAGTTTGCTGGACTGTGGGCGGTTATTTTTTTCTATAAAAAGTGCTGTTTTATGTATAGCAAATGCTTGACAAAAGCTGTCAAATGTGATATAATATCAGTAGAAAGGAGTTGATATATTATGGCAAACACAGCGCAAATCAGTTTTCGCATTGACGAAGATGTAAAGAAAAGCGCCGAACGCGCTTTGGACGACATGGGGCTTAGTATGACCGCAGCAATTACAGTTTTTCTCAAAAAAGTCGGCAGAGAGCATCGCATACCTTTTGAAATTTCCGCTGACCCATTTTACTCTGCTGTAAATATGGAACGATTAAGGAAGTCAGCAGCTCAAATGGAACAGACTGGCGGGACTGTACACGAGATAGGAGTGGCATCTGACGGTGATTAAAGCCTTTACCGATGAAGCATGGGAAGACTATACCTATTGGGAAACGCAAGACAAAAAGACGCTGCGCCGAATTCTTAAACTGATAGATGACATTGACCGAAACGGCTATGACGGAATCGGAAAGCCCGAACGCTTGTCAGGCGACCTTTCTGATTACTGGAGCAGACGCATAGATGACAAAAACCGCATTGTATATCGTATTGTCGGCGATACAATTCAAATAATTCAGTGCGGCTCTCACTATCGCGACAAATAATACTACAACGAACAATATCTATTCTGAAACCGCTTTTAATAGGGCGGTTTTCCTTTTATATGCTTTATTTTATTAATATGTTCTTTTTTCAATTGTCGATACACGGCTTGTCGCTTTGTGGTATAATTAAACAAAATATAGAGTAAAGGAGTGGGTCAGACAATGTGGGAATTTCTTGATACATTAAATCATAATCTCTTGTTGAAGTATGAGTACGACATTGCCTTGAATCGTTTTACAAAAGCGCGACGGAGACCTGACGCACCTACTTTTTGCAATGATGATAATAAAGAGGAAAAAGTTCTTACAGAGCGAAATAACATTTTATATATCATCTGGTTTGTATATTATTACGTTTTGGAATGCAAAACCTTTTCCGAAGCGTCAGAACTGAACCATTTGTCGATATTTGCGGATTTTGGACTTTTGCGCTACATAGACCACGTTTCAACAGAACGTGCAAAGCTATTTGTTGGGTACGGCGAGTACAAATTTTACTTTACAAGTATAAAAGATATTGACACAATCATCGAAATATTGTACAATAGATACAACTATAAAGAGCAATTAGAGTGCATTGCAAGACACTTAGTCCAAGAAGAAAAGATGTTTAAGCTCTCTCCCAAAGCAGGAAAGGCCAAGAGCAGCTTAAATATGAGAAAAGAAACCATCAAAACCATGATAAGGATGTACAATAAATGGGAAAAAGCAAGCTGATTATCTTTGTAGTGACGGCTCTTATAGCCGTACTGTCTTTCACTGTATGCGTATATGCAGAAAGTGAAGATGAAATCCGACAAGTGAGATTCGACGAAAGAGGAAATTGGGTGTCGGTAGGCGGCAGCAATGAATTTGCGGGGAAAACAGCGAAAACGAGAGAAGAAGCGGAAGCCTTGGAACGCACCCTTATTCTAAACGACTATATTCTGTTAAACACAGACAACGCACAAATACCCGAAGAAGATTTCAATACCTTTATCAACCATAAGCTCTACTGGTTTACGGAAAGAAGTCGAAAAATTGAACCTTACTGGGGCAAATACAAGCTATATCTTCCATACGATGTGTACCATGACTTCATGGACCAATTAGAAGCAGATGGCGATGTCCAAATATATACTGATATGGAAGTCGAAACAAGCGCCGTAGTTGTAAACTACCTTTTCTATGATACTGTAGAAAAAGCTGGTACAAGGAGCTATGAGTTCAACGGTGGTATTCCTTCGTATATCACTTCTACAGGATGGATTAGGATTATTTCGCCCATAGATGTTGAAATAGTCTTTCTGAATGCAGCTAATCAGCAGTATTTTGTATTCTATGTCCCAAAGAACAAGGAGTTTATGGTAGAATTTCCAGAAACCACAGATTTAAGGGTCGTTTCTATAAATGGAAAAAATGTATCAGAAAATGACAGTCATATAGCGAAAGGAAACCGCTTTTATTTAAACACAAGCAATACACTTGAAGCACCCGCTGAATTCGACACAACAGAAGTCGTAGAAGCGTATAAGATACCCGAAATTGATATATCAGGCAAACCTGATTACAGCTTTGATTTTTCAAATCCCGATAAAATCCCTGAAGAAGAAAGAACTGTAGTAAAGGATTTGAGCTTCGCTCCAGAAGAAGAAACAACCGAAAAAAGCAACGGAAATCTAATACCGCTCATAATAATATTAGGCATAATAGGAGCAATCGGACTTATAATACTCATAAAAACCCGAAATAGCAGGGAAGGTGAATGATATGGAAAACATAAATAATGAAGAAATAAATACCAACGGCAACGCGATTATACGGAATTTGCTTCTGAAATACAAAGAACATAGAAAAATGAATGACATCATGTTTCTTCAGTATTGCAGACGATATTCTATTTACAACCCTGCTGTTGTAGTAGAAAGCCTAAGAGAGTTATACGGCACTCTTCCCCTGAACGCACATAAACTTGTTCAGGAAGAAGCCGCAAAACTTGTTGCGGAATATGAAAAGATATTATAAATGCTACAAAAATACTTGACAGAGGATAGATATTGTGGTATAATAAATAAAGAATGGAATATATAGTGTATGTCCGTGATTTTATATCAAGAAAGGAATAAGTTATGAAGAATTCAACAAAAAACACAATAGCAGTTTTAATGGCTACCGTTCTTGCTGTCAGCGGATGTGGAAATAGCAATTCAAGCAATAGTAACAACAACACAAGCGGCAATTCAAATACTGTTAGTACAACAGCAAGTACCTCTGAGGCAATAACAGAAGAAGCTAAAGCAGATAGCGCCGCAGGCGGCTTTGATATAGATGCGTACATAGCCAACTATACACCTAAGACTGAGCTTACAAACAAAGGCGTATTCGATTATGAGGTCAAAATTAACGGAAACGTCTTGACGTGTCCTATAAGCACTGCTGAATTAGCGGCACTTGGCTATGAGACTAAAATGCCATATACAGCAACACTCAAACCCAACGAGGTATATACTATTGGCAATACAGACTCTCATTATTACGTCAACAAAGATGGTCTTGCTCTTATTGTTGATAGCCTTGTTACAACCTCAGAGGGAGAAATTGAATTTGACAGCAGTAAGCCACGCGATGACATTTTCTTTTATGAATTAAGCATAAACGCAAACGAAGCATCAAACTGGCAGCACGACTTTACTGCCGAGTTCTACGGTGGTAAAATAAACGAAACTACAGAAAGTGAAATAACCGACAAATGCGGAAAATTTGACGACAAAAGGAATTCATCAAGAGCATATTATGAATATCCCGATGCCAAGAAGCCTTTCCAAAATAGCGTTGACTTCTTTATAGAAGACAACACTCTTATAAAAATAGGCTTTAGTCGAACCCCCGATAAAGTTCAGCAATAATCAAAAACATTTACAGACGTTTGTTAAAGCTCCGCTTTATGCGGGGCTTTTTCTTTTATCATCAAATCTTATCATTATAATATATGCGAGAAAGATGTATATGCAACGCTGAAAATAATTTTTTAAATTTATTTCATATATTTCCCCAAAAATACTTGACAGGGGACAGGTTTTATGTTATAATATAAGAAAGTCAAGGAAAAGTGGGTCAAACTCACACAGACAAAAGGAGAAAAAACATGGGATTTACAAGAACATTCAACATCGCACAGAACTGGACACTCAAATGCTTCAAGCAGACTATGCTCGAAGACAAAGAGAGCGGCAATTATAAAGGCGTTCGCCTTTCCTGCGCTCTCAACGGGAAGAAGGATAAGGACGGCAAGTACCCCAAGGGTGTTCCCGTAACCGTTGTATGCAACTTCGATAGTTGCGCTATAGCAGAAGGCGACTACGAGAACCAGTTCATCAACGTAACAGGCGGTGTAACCGTGACAGGTTTCACAGACAAGAACAGCGGCGAGGAAAGGTCCAATCTCACAATCTACGCCGACGAAGTAACTCTCCACGAATACGAAGGAAGAAAGTGAGAACGCTATGAAGGTATCAAAATATAAGTATCATTTCTACGATATATATATCTTTGAGCGGCATCGGAAGGGCTATTTAGCCCTTTCCGACTATAGCTTTGATGACGCACTACGTCCTACATACTTTCAGAACCTTCCGTTTGAAAACGAGTATGTGGTCGCACTGCCTACAACAGACGGATTTTCTGTTGCCTCAATTACATTTGAAGAGCTTCTTCAATTGGCAAATCTGTCTTCTAAGTCTTCGTTCTTAGCGCAGCTTGCCGCAAACGTTGATAAGAATACAGCGCGTTCTATAGCGGCACTTATAGCAGCAAAACGTATTCTGGATTACAGATATGGAGCAGTATCGTTGAAGCCAGACCCGCAAAACGGAAAAGCTACATACATTTTTACGAGATACAAAAAGATTAACGGACATAATCAGCGTTATATTGTTCTTGAAAAAGATTTTCGGCGTATAGAGCAGTAAAACCATAGCATCAGCCAAAAAGAGGAATACAAAGTGAAAAAGAAGCATAAAGACAATTTGTTCTGGGGCGCTGTTGGTTTAGTGAGCATCGCCGTAGTTGTTGTTGCGGCATTTAAAATCATACCCGCCATTCCAGCCGCTATCAATTCCGAAGGTGAAAAAATCGGGAAAAGCATTGAAGGCGCACCAGAAGCATTAGGAACTGCCGTGTCCGCTTTGAGAGGGTATGGTCTCGATGCGCTTGATAACAACCTCGCGGGAGCATTGGAAGAAGCTGAAAAGCAATACAACAGTTCAAAAGCAGAAGCGTCAAACACAAGCGCACCCAAAATCGTTCCTGATACCTCTGTTCCTCGCCAGACTGCCGATAACGCGTCGGATGCAGGGACAACGCAAGCTGTCTATTATGTCAACACGACGGATAAGATTTATGATGCGACAGGTACGGTTATAAGGGTCAAAGACGGGGACACCTATGTTCTTGATATAGATGGAGCTGAAACAACGATAAGACTTATCGGTGTAGATACACCTGAATCCGTCGCGCCTGAAGATTACGGCAAGCAAAATACTCAGGAAGGAATAGATGTCTCGAATATAGTAAAAGACACTATTAAAGCAGGGGACACCTTATATATAGAGTACGATGTAGGCAGAACAGACACCTATGGACGAACGCTTGCTTACCTTTACTTTGAGAGTGGAGTAATGGTGCAGGAATGGCTTTTATCGAATGGCTATGCACAGGTTGTAACTATTCAGCCAAACAGTAAGTACGCAGACCATTTTGCTACAATGGAGAAAGTGGCTATGAATAGCAACATCGGCTTGTGGAACGGCTTCTTCGCGAGCGAGTGATATCCAGTGCCGCTTTCAGATGTACAACATTGAAAGAAGGCACTGTATGAAATTAAAAAAAGTAACCAAAGACTATGAAATGCTTTGTTTTATTGTTAATGAGGGTATTCCAAATCAGGAATATATACCCGCAAATGTACTAAAAAGAGATATGTCGGTCAAGAATGCCGCTATGGTATTCTACCTGATATACGATAGGGAAGACGACAGATGTAAGTGTGCAGGAAAGGCAATTATACGGAAATGTGACCTATCAGCTTCTTTAAGAGCCGAAATAACCCCTGCTATGAAATTTGCAGGAGTGTTATCGCCAGCATCTTATGAATATAACCTTTCCTTGGTTGATAGTGCATTATCGCACACTGTAAAATCTATTTTTTGCGCCAAAATTACCCACACAATTATGAATGAATATGGAAGTCATCTGTATTTGTTTATTAATGGCGACGATGCAATAAGAAAGGTGGCAGCAGAAGTAGGCTACAGGCCTGTCGATGAAAACAGAGTAATGTTTGAGCAGGATGATTTACTTGCCTTGAAAGCTGTTTCATACTAATATATTGCTTTTATTTGTACTATGTGATATAATAACACATAGATGCTTATGTATTACATTGTTATGAAACGGCAAAGAGGATTGTTTATGATAAATATACAAAATGGCACATTGCCGAGCGTCAGACAGTTAAGCTTTTTCACTGCGGCGGTCGGCAAGTTGCTTTCCACGGGCGGGGTGTCACCCATAGTTTCATTTACGTTAAGTGAGCTTCTTGCCATTGTCGGTGAGTCGAACGATACACGCATCAGCGTTTGTTTGCAAGAAATGACCCTATTATGTATCAAATATTTCAATTA
>AUXO015175361.1_pt1 | contig 28039 bp, 32 predicted proteins | sample 768731 | NCBI WGS metagenome assembly AUXO01 (sample SAMN02715735, study PRJNA202380) | gut metagenome | biome: sheep rumen | host: Ovis aries | place: New Zealand: Palmerston North
GCACCCTACCAGAAGATGTTTGACATTTGCTATACCGCTACACACTTCCTGCGGTTATTTTAAATCTGTACAGATTTATTGATAATTTAATGAGGGCTTTATTTAGACTCCTGCCCTCTATAGGAGGACGAAAAAATGAGAAACAATTTAAGTTGTGGTTTGAAACCCTTACTCCACCACTTTAAGTTTTTAAAGGTTTAAGCGAGGCATATCGCTGACTGTTAAAATAAGAACACCGTTTTTAGCTTTCGCTAGGATTTACCCGCTTATAAGTATAAGATAATTGGAATCGCTGTGGTTGTATCTTTGCCTCATCTAAATGCGGAACGGTGTATAACCTTATTTGTACGTACGTCTCAGATACGTTTGATACATGGCAGGGGTGGCAAGATTCGAACTCGCACCACCGGGTTTGGAAGCCGATGCCTATGGTTTTGAAGACCACTGCTCAACCGCTGAGCGGAACACCCCTATATATAGGCTTTTAATAACGCCAGAGCCTTAACTGGGAAGACTACGTTTACATCTCATCGGTCTTAGAACGAGTAATAACCTTTTATCCAGAGGTTTAACTGGAATAGAATAATCTGTGATAAGAAATTGTTATTCCTATTTATATAATATACTATTTTTTAAATATTGTAAACTAAATATAGATAACTAATTGTGGATTTGAAATTCAGTATTTTAATTCTGAATGTTCTACTAATCTCAATCTAAGTTCTTCAGGCATCTTATCATATTCACCAATAAAAATATGATTACCATCTTCATCTATAATATTTACAAATTTAGGTAAATGTTCAACTGTTTCAAATAAATCCTTTATTGTCATAACCTCAGCCTCCTAATATAAATTTAGCCGAGGATATAATTTTATTTAGTAAAAATTTCAGGAACTAATCTGACTAGAGTATCAAATTGTTCTTTATTATATCCTTCAAAAATTGAGCTAAAACCAACATACTTACCTGTTGTATATGAAGCATCATCTACTACAGATATTTTAACTAATAATTCTTTCAACTCATTGAGAGAGGACATTAAATATTCTATCTTATCATAGGCTTCTGAGAGTTCATCTTCTAATGAGAATACTTCATTTTTAGCTTCCTCTAACTCTCTAATTACATATTCTTCACAAGTACGTATTTCCATAGATAACCTCCTAAGTAAATATATTATAACTTATTATCTAATTTAAGTAAACTAGATTCTGTTAATTCTGAAGTATCTTGTCCTCTAGTTCTACAATATTTTTGATACTCACAATATGAACATTTGGTTGAATATCTCTTATTGAATTCGGTAGTCTTTTCAAGCATAGCTTTTCTAGCGAAAAAATGTTTTATATGTTGTTTATCATAATCTACTTTTTCAAATCTAATACTATCGTTGTTTATTTCACTAACTAATTTATTTTTAATTTCTTCAGTCAAAACTGCCGGAAATTTCTTGGTATTTTTAGGGATAAATACATAGTACATATTTCTTATCACGTTACCAGTTATCCTTTCGAAATAGTACTTATATATATGTATTTGAGGAGATTTTAAATATCTAGAAACATTGTTAGAATATTTAAAATCATATAAATCATAAACTCCATCTTCTACTTTAACTAGGAGGTCGATAAACCCTACAAATTCATTTTCAATATTTAATCTATACTCATATTCTCCATGAGGAATATCTCTGATAGCAACAGGCAAAATACTTTTTAATTTTAATATTTCCCATTCATTATTTTCATCGAAAATAGAATAGTTTTCTTTATAAGTATTTATGGCTTTATCAATATCTCCTGTTTCAATACCCTCATGAATAGCTGTACCTAAAACTAAGGGGTTATCTGGTCTTTCATCAAATTTAGTCTCAAGCTTATCTAAATACCTTAATTTATATTTATAAGGACAATCATTGAAGCAGGATAAACTACTATATGATACTTTCATTAAGTGTACCTCTTTGAAGAATATCCAGATGATTGCATTTCTTGCATCAGGCTTGAAAGAATCTTCGAAAGTGATTTAGCTACTTCGTTACCGCTATCAACCTTAGCCTTAAGAATCTTATAACATCTTGAATAAATAAAATTCAAAAGGTTATCAGTGAGAGCTACCTGGTCAGAATAAGCTTGTAATTGTGCTACTGAATATTTCTTTCCAGCTTCGTTATTACCCTGCTTAGTTAAGTAAGCATTATTATAGGTATCTCTATATCTAATCCTAGACATATCTTCCAGTAAACCAACTTTCTCCAATTGTTCACTAGTAAAATAAAGAATTGAAGTTAACTCAAGAAAATATTTCTGGATTGTAGGAACATCAAAACTTAAGTTATACTTTCTTACACTATTCATGTAAGTTTTAATTTCATTTATTTTATTGTCTAAATCAGAAGAATATTTTTCAATAATTGGTTGTCCAATTTCTCTGAAGTATTTAAGATTGTCTTCTAAGGCTTCTGCCTGAGATAATAATTCTTCACCATTAACTTCCAAGGCCAAGGGTATCACCTACAGTCTCTTTGGTTGTATTTAGAATATCTCTTATCCTATCTCTTGAATCTTCTTCACTTTTAATTAAAGAATATAATGTGCTAATAGGCTTCCAGTTAAATAGATTGTAATCAATACTATCTAAGAAAATCTTAGCCTCAAATAAATCTTTATACTTAGGATTGTCCATATTTAAATCTCCTTATAATAATCTAATAATTTTGAATAGTCAGTCTCCATAAAAGTTCTTAGCTTCTTTGAAGGTAAAACAAGACATTCATATTCAGGGTCATCGACCATTTTAATATTAAATGATTTCTTGTCTTCAAGTTTTATCTTTTCAAAAGTTTTAATTGGTACTCAAATAACTTTATCATGATTTATCATCCAAAGAACTACTCCAGCATGAAGACCATCTATATCTTTATACTCTAACATTTTATCATATTGTCGGAAAGCTGAAAACGGGAAAGTGTTCCCCTCATGTGATTTGCATTCTAATAAAAATAAATCTGGTTTACAATATCCAATAAAATCACAGGGTGATGATATCCCAAAATATCCGGCAGTGTTATCATTTAATCTAAAAAGAAAAGAACCGGGAATCGACTTCTGTCAATCTCCTCTAAACCTAGATTCAAATGATTTACCTCTTTCTGCCATTTACATCATCCTCCCATTTTTTGTAACTAATTCGCTGTCCACAAAATCTACAAAATTCACCGTAGTTCAGAATCTCTCCACAGGATGGACAGATAAACCACCCATCCCTGGTAAAAGTTTCTTTTGGAGTATCTCGTTCTATAAGTTTCTTAATTGATTTTTCCATTAGAGGTTAACCTTTATCTCTGGAATAATATCAACTACATTCTGTTTTTTAATTACTACAGCCTTATTATCACCAAAACACATAGTAATATATTGGTCAGTATTACCATCAAGAATAAGCTTTAAATTCTTCAAATCAAGAATAAATTTATAATTTGTAGTAACACCATTTCCAACTGATGAGATAGATTCAGTGCTATTGCTATTGAAGTCCTTAATAGTTAAAATATTATTGTTAACTTCAAAATTACCATAAGTCTTAAACTCATCATTAAATAAAATAATTCTATTTACCCGCTGTAATAGTAACTGCCTATCAAGTACTAAACTGTTAGGATAGTTCTTCTGTGCCATTCCTCTAATAGCATCAACAGGAACAGATGAAATTAAACCTGAGTCATTTAATGTACAAGTAATTACTACCTTATCTGTATTAAACCTAACATTTGTCTGGATGATACTATCTGAAATAGGGTTCTGTCCTAAATAAAATTCAATGACACTGTCTGGTTTGAATAATTTAAATAGCTTAACTACCTTATCACTTAACAACAATTTAATTTCTTTTGGTAAACTAAATGAGTTAACACAAGCCCCTGAAGTAAAGGTTATCGCTCCATGATTATCTACATAATAACATTTTTGAACAGGTCTAGCAGCAATTCCCCTAAGTAATTCTTTACTATTATTAGATAATATACTTAATAAAATATCACTATTTATCTGCATGTTATTAGTGATAGTTCCCAGTTCAATTGTAGGCAACTCAATCATCACTGTATCATTAAAAATTAGTGGGAGAACATAATTACCATTAGCTCTAACTCTTAATTTATTACCATCAACGGTTAATTCAACAGTATCAGTAGTAATCTTACTTATTAATGATAAAAATGTCTTGGCATTAACGGCAGCCCTAAAGGTTTCTTCTGACTCCAAGGCAAATTTTACAGTTACAAAATATTCTCTATTTGTAACATTTAAATTTAAAACATTTCCCTGAGTTACTAATTCAAGAGTTTCATCGAAAAGTGATACACCTTTATTGTCAATAGCAAACAAAATAGTTTGACATGCTTCTTTAAATTCTAATGTTTTTAATATCATTTAATCACCCAATTTTCTATATTTAACTCCACACTTATCTAGTAATATCTTAGACATCTCCCAAATCTCAGTCCTATGATATTCTTCTTCATAAACTATTTCTGATATACCAACCTGTATTAAAGCTAAAGCACAATTATTACAAGGAGATACCGTAACATAGATAGTAGCTCCTTCCATATTACTTAAATCTCCCCTATAATTAAGAATAGCATTTAATTCAGAATGACACATATAAGAAAGTTTCTGTTCTTTTAGGGGTAAAGTTTTATCTCTACCAGTAGGAACTAACTCATCAGGAAATTTCCTTGGAGCACCATTCCAACCTAATGATAAGATATGCCCATCCTTTACAATGCAAGCACCCACTTTTGTATGTGGGTCTTTGCTTTGCTGAGCAGTTCTCTTGGCTAGGTCCATATAAAAATGGTCCTTATTACTCATTACTTATCTCCTGTACTACCGAAAGCACCGGCTTCTCTTTCTTCACCCAATTCTTCTACAAATTCTGCATAAATAACAGGTCTTACTACCATCTGTCCAACCTTAGTTCCTCTTTTAATATGGTATGGTGCATCAGTAGTATTATAAAGAATTGCATGAATTTCTCCTCGATATCCAGCATCTACTGGAGCATTACTTGCCCAAATACCATTCTTTGATAAACCAGACTTGCAATGAATTACAATATCATAACCATCAGGTAACTCAGTCCCTACTCCAGTCGGTACTGCATACACAGAATGTGGTGGAATAACAACATCCTCTGCTGCAAAGATATCTGCTCCTGAGTCATTGTAATGGGCTCTCTTAGGTGCTTTAAAATTTTCAAACTTAATTAACTTTACTTTCATCTATCTTTTTATTTCTCCATAATTATCAATATATTTTCCATCATAGTCGATGAAGATTCTGATATTACTATCCTTATGCTTCTTAACTCTCTTACCAGGATTTGTCATCCAATTGTGATGATAGTTATCAACTGCTTCTTTTACTGCCTTAGTTGGTACTATATGAATCTGCCCCATTAGGTCAATTAAAGCGTATACATAATGTTCAGTTTCTGCTAACCTATCAGAAATGGTAGAACTAAATAACCAGTGACCATACTCACTTTCACAGTCTACTGAAGCCTTGCTTATTTTTATATACTTTTCAACTCTTTCACCATCTACGAATGTTGCTACTCTAAAGACATTATCCTTAATTGTTTCTAAGTGATAAATCTTATTATCTCTTAATTTTACAATTAACTTTGAAAGGTCCTTTGATGTTAAATTCCTGCTAGCCATAAATATTACCTCCTATGTTTTTTACAATTATATTATAAGAGAATTATGACAATATCTAAACTAAAACAGGTTATTTTCTATGCCTTCAAATATCTTTAAACTTTCAATTGGAATAGATGGCAATTTCTCAGACCTCTTTTTTAATTTTTGTTTTCGAGCTACTGTATGGTAATTACTCAATGAAGCCCCTTCACCATAATATTTATTCCACAAGTCCTTAACGTGATTAGTAGCAAAATTATCTTCGGTAAATTCATCGAGAGAAAAATAACCTCCGATTAATTCTGTTAAAAATTCAACTCTAAAGAATAACTTAGGAAAGTGAAAAATTATATTTTTTATATCTAAATTAGGAAGTTCTGAAAACATCCTGTTTAGCAAAATAAGGTCTACAGCAAATTTCTTTACACAATCTGTTATCCTGTAAAAAATATTAACCGAGTCCCAGGGAGAACTTGTACTATCTCTAGAGAAAACTAAAGCTATAATACAAGCATCTTTACCTTCGTTATGTATCTTAAAGTTAAAAGTACAAGTTTTAGTATTTCCCTGTAATTTTTCTCGAAGCCTAGAATATTGATATATATCTACATATTTATTTATTAAGGTATTCCACTTGGCCATAGTATAATTTAAAATTGACATATCTATAGTACATTCAAAGCTAGAAGTCTCTATTAATACATTATTCATATAATAAGTACTGCCAGATTTAATTAGCTCAGACTCATACTTATCATACTCGTTTAGAGGTAACCTACTAAGGGTGTGATATAAATCATCAAAATTTTTATACTTTAAATAAACCATTTAAAATAAAACCCATTTATTAATATCCCAAGCAAATGCGTGTAATGAACCACAGATATAAGATAAACTACCAACTTTTAAATTCGGATATACATCCTTTAATTCACTAACAATGTATTCCATTAAACCTGAAGCACAATATAAATCAATGACGTGATGACCGAAAAAATCGTTGCTGCGCATTGAGTAAATACAATGTAATCTATCATTTCTAATCAAGAACTGGTAATTAAGTGAACAAGGAATTCTATTACCTCCACCTAATTTATTTGCGTCCATATCAAGCGATGGATTCCAAATTGATAATACAGCCTGTCTTGTTCCTGCATCATTTTTTAAACAGTTAATAACATTTCTAAATTGGTCTTTGGTCCATAATCTCTCTGCATACTGATAACTAAACTTACCAGTTCCCTCCAAAAACTTAGACCACATATCAGCTCTAATCTTATATGAATTTCCTGGATTAAGGGGTTCTCCTGAACATCTGTCTTTAATTTCCTGTTCACAATATTTAATAATTTTATCTGCTTCATCAGGAAACATATATCTAACAGCATCTTCTCTATTTAAGGTAGGCTTATCTATTTTAAAATCTACTCCGATTAATTCCTTTACAAATCTATCTCGACCGTTTAACTTCTTATCCTGATAGCTATTACATTCAGTGGTGATACTTCTAACCTTTAAGTCTCTAGCTGTTTCATCCAATGCATCTTTAATAGTTTTATATATTCTCATATTAATAACCACTTTCTATTCTATAAATATTTACCTGATATTTTTTCCAGAACATTTCAAATACTTCATCTGGGCTAATTCTCATGTAATCAAAGAACTTCCAGAATTCTTCCCATAAAAGATTTAACCTTTCATTAAAATCAGTCATAGACACTAAGAAGTTTGATTGAGTCCAAGGCCTGTTTTTTAATAAATTACAAAGATAACCAACCTTTTCAATAATTGGATATACATGCATAGAGTATACAGATTTTGATAAAATCTTACACTTACTAAAAGCAAGCTGATGATTAATTAAAATGTCATCAGGAGATTTTAAAGTATTAAAATCAACTCCTAACATAACATAAGCTGACAAGAAGAAATTAAGTGCATCACCTATTTCTTCCCAGAAGTGTTCACCTTCTTCGTCCATAGCGATAGAAGCCTCAGTTAATTCTTCAATAAATCTAATCTGGAGCATATCCTTAAACTTCATCTGGTCAGCAGAGCAATCAATTGAAAAATCATATTTTCCCCAGTCGTCAATTCCCTCTAATTTTTCGTACATCAGAAATTGTTCCCTGGCTGTTTTAAATAGTTCATCAAAAGATTTTATTTCATGATTCCATTTTATCTCTGTGGTATTCACTTGTTTTTCTCCTCATACTTTTCAATCAATGCCTTGGTTTTTACTCTAAGGTCTAAAATATCTCCGTAATCTAAAACTTCATGACCCTCAGTAGATAAATCTACAAGATAGTGGTAATACCTTTTTAAAGATTCCAAAATAATAACATTTTCATCATTATTCATTTAACAATCTCCTAAAATCATCACATTTAAAATTATACTCTTTTACGTTATATCCGCTCATTTTAAGGTCTACTGCAATATTATTATACAGATTTATAATTTCTAATGCATTAGCTTTAACTCCTGGATATTGTTCTCTATCACCCCAATTTAATATAGTAAATAAACCAGGGTAACAATAAATAAATAAATCTACCTGTTTTAAATATTTATCTATATCTAATCCTCTGAACTTATCATAACCCCTCAATAATGGACCATATACTTTTTCTTCAATAATTGGAAATCTATCAAATATTCTAGTATGTCTACTGTTCTTAGGAACTAAACTATCTTCCATATATTTAATCATTTCCTCTACTGAAACAGGCCCAGGTGTATGTCTAGCGTCAGCTGTAAAATCAACATCTTCATTCAGCAGTGAAACTAACTGAGTACATAAAGTTGATTTACCACTATTATCGCATCCAAATACTACAATGTTATTCATGTAGATACCTCCTTTGATTATATTATAAGGTATTATTCAATTAAAGTAAACTAAACATCTACCTTATTATTTTCTAAAATCAGTTTAATTTGTTCTTCGGTAAATTCACAGTTATTTTCATGTACTTCATTGAAAGCTTCTTCTTCTGTTTTACCTTCTTTAATAGATTCAGTATATTCATCACGGATATGTTGACCAGCAACATCTAGATACCATCTTGACCAGTCATCACCATCACACTTCATTGGTAATTTAAATTCTGGTTTACCTGCATTACACATTAAGTAGAACATTCTCTTTTTAGCCTGCTCAATATAATACAATGGAGCTTCTCCAATTAATTCATCATGAACTGGAATTAATAGATGGAAATCCAATGAGTTTAACTCAGGGTCGAAGTGAATATTTTTCATAGCTATTTTTGTCATTGTAGCTGCACCACCCTGAATAGGGCTATTCTGACTTTGTCTTTCCGCAGTAGCAATATAACCAGTATTACTCTTTATATTTAAATTTTCATATCTGGCTCTATTAATAATATCTTCTCTTTCAGGTTGAGACCTACACTTATCAAGCATTGAAGTATACTTCTCTATTAATGATTTATCTACTTCTAATTTTCTAGGTACAGCTCCAATTAATGGGTTGAAATCTTCTTTATCACTTGCTAATGAAAATTCATACTTAGGAAGTGAAGCATCTGGTAATCTTCTTCTTCTACCCCAAAGGTCTTCGACATAACCTTTTTCATGTGCCTGTTTGTGCATCCTATCAACCCACTCTTTGGCTCCAGGATAACTAGTAAAGAAATTATCTACAATATCCTTTGCTTCCTTAATATCTTCCTTAGTAATTGGGCCTGGGTGAGATTTAATCTGTTCAGCGATAGAAGTATTTCCTCTGCCATACATCAACCCTAATACAATACTTTTTGATTTAGTTCTTCTAGCCTTACCATCTAAGTTAAAAGTACCATCAGGCCTAAATTCACAACACTCTTCATAAGGCATGTTATAAACCTTTGAAGCTACTTCAGAATATAAGTCTCTTCCTTTCATTAATGAGTCAAGTAAGATTTTATCACCACATGTCTGTGCGAATACTTTAACTTCTTGTGCGCTAAAGTCAGAACCACATAACTGGAATCTCTTTCTTGTTTTAATCGGGAAAACTAAAGTTCCTTTAAAATCTTCTTTCCAAACCCATTTATCGCCAATTAATAATTCCTCTGCATTATCAATACTATCAAAATTATAACGAGTATAGTATTCGACTGTAGGTACAATCATACATCTTACAGAAGTAATATTACCTCTCGCCGGTATATTCTGGAAGTTAGGGTCTGTTGAACTAAATCTACCAGTTACAACTCCCTTTTCCTCACGGCCTAACTGATTGAACTTAGGGTGTAATCTACCATCTCGAGGATTTGCTAATAATGGTAAAGCATCAATATAAGTACCTAAATATTTATCATATTCTCTCTTCTTTAAAATTAATTTAATTAGAGGAATATCTAAAGCTGAGTCTAATTTTAATAAAGTTTCTTCATCAACCTTCTTTTTTCCATCACGACCAGCTCTTAATACCTTAAGTACATCATATAAGAAAATACCTAATTGAGTAGCCGAAGTAATTTCAACTGGGTCAGATAATTTTTCTGATAAAGATTTTTGAGTTTTACCCTTAATTACCTCATGATAATTAGCTTCAGGAGTTTGTCTCCACCTATTAATCATTCCCTGATATTTAGACATTTCAATATCTATTTTAGAATTGACCTCATCTAATTTCTTGTGGAACTTATTACTTAATCTCTTAGCGAATTCCTGGTCAACACCAACACCTCTAATCTGCATCTCAGAAGTTACAGTTACTACTGGCATTTCAATATTTAAAAATAAATTATAAAGTCTTTCATTTCCTGGCTTCTCAAATTCCTTCTTCTGATACTTATAAAGTTCATAAGTCATATAAGCATCAGTTGCTGCGTAGAGAGAAAATAAATCATAAGGATATTTTTCTAGGTTATCCAAGTCGAATAACTTATCAATATCATACTTTTCTTGCTCAGGATTAATCTTGTCTTTATATTGGAACTTTAATCCTGCCTGCTCATTTTCATTTAATAACTGAGAACCAATCATAGTATCCCAAGTGATTGGTACTCGAATTCCACAGGTGTAATATAATACCATGTAGTCAAATTTACCATTCTGGAAAACATTAGTTATATTAGCTTTAACTACTCTAGCTAACTCATCTCTAATATCATCTTCAGTTAACTGATTGTCAAATCTAATATTTGTTTTGTAGTCCACATGATTTACTGGTACATAAACATTTTTCTGCCCTGGAGTATATAAACATAATCCACCTAACTTACAAGTTAGTGGGTCTGTACCAGGTTTTTCGATATCTGTTCTAGTACCCAAAGTTTCAGTGTCTATTGAAATTACCTTATTATTAATACAAGCAGTTATATATTCATGTAAATCATTCTTATCACAAATACATAAGGTATTAGTCTTGTAGCCACCAAGAATTCTTTCTACTTCCTCTTTAACTCTAGTTAATTTCTCTTCAAAAGTAGCATTCTTTGATTTTAATAACTTATCGGTAGTTACTTCAGTAATCACTTTAGGTTTTTTAATTTTTTTGAGTATCTTAGCAGTTTTTTCTATTTCACTACTTTCAATATCAAATTCTGAGCCCCATAGGCTTGCTAATGGCATAAAAAATCACCTCACTTTTATTTTAAGATAATATAACATAAATGTAAACTAAAATAAAAGGAGTTATTTCTAACTCCTTTTATCCCAGATTTGAGGTCTTAAATAAGAATAAGATATTTCCACCTAAGATGGCTGTGAAAATTAATAAGATTGGGATAGACTCTGTTTCAATTACCATAGCCATTAAGATTTGAATTGTTGTGATAGTTTTAATTAAGTTTTTCATTTACCCTACCTCTTTTATTTACATTATTATTATATGAGAGGTAAGGTAAAATTTAAACTAGAAACTTGTCTACCAACTTACTGTTCTTGGAGTTGTTCCTGTAGGTGGAGTCCAAGAAGAAACTACTTCTGGTTCTGCTGATACTAAAGTTGGGGCTTCAGTAACACCTAAGAATTCAGTATTCATTTCATCTGCTGTCTTGTCGAGTAATGCCCAACTACCTAATACATTGTAATTCTCGAAAGCTGAGAAATCCTTTGGATATAACTGAGAATTATATACTGCTGGATTTGCAGGTAAAATTGAATATGTGGTATCTAACTTAGAGCCAGTTCTTCTAATTTTAAAAATAAAATCAGAAATATCTCCATACTCTACGAATAAGTTATTAAATAAATTAATGTAGCTAGAAGGTCCATTAGCTGGTCTATCCCAAATTCTTGGTGTAGCCGTAATTGAGCCATCTTCTTCACGAGTGTATTCTAATAATCTAATAAATACTCTCTGTTTAATTGGATGGCCTGCCTTGCATAAAGGGCACTTATCAATTGGCTCAGATAACTTTCTAAGACACATTACATTTCTAGTTTTGTTATCTACGAGCTCCTGATGTACTGTAGCTAAATCATTAAATATCTGGTCCATGTCTGAGTAAGCGAATCTTACTACTGTTTCTTCACCATCTTTTAAACTAAAGAATGGTGTTACATGCTTACCATCATTATCTCCAGATGTTCTGTCCTGTCGTCTCTGTTGTAATTTCATGTACTCTTCACGTGATAAATAAGCCATTAATTAATCCTCCTTAAATTTATATTTATCAATTTATTTATTTCTTCCTCATCTAAATCATTAATGTCTTTACCTCGAGGAAGTTGAATAACATCTACGATACAATTTTTATTTATATTTTCTTTAAAGTTTTTAATACCTTTATCACCAGCTTCATCACCATCGAAACATAAGTGATAAAATAATATACCAGATTTATTTAATAAATTATACTGATATTTAGAACCGGTACCCAGTAAAGCGATTGCTGGATAGCCAAGTGACCATAAATATAAAGCATTTATCTGAGATTCACAAACATATACATTTTTTATGTTGTTCTTAATAATATAATACAATAAATAAATTGGTTTGTAAACTACTTTTGGTAATTCAAATTTTTTATAATCAACTTTTCTTTTGGTTAATCCAACTAATCTTCCTCTTTCATCACGAAGAGGGAAAATAACTTCTCTAGCCTTTTGGTCATAACCAATTTCAAATCTCTCACATATTTCATTAGTAATTTTTCTTTTATTTAAATAAGAAAAATCTTTGGAATAGGACTCCAATATTTTGTCGTCTATTACTGTATTACTAGGCTTTTTTCTATCAATTTCAAATACTTCTAGGTTAATATTAGATTTAATATAAGTATTACCAAAATTTTCTAAAAGCCACTGTTCACCATAGGAAATATCCTTATCAAAACATTCACCGATAAATTTAGATAAATTACCAGACTCTTTACAGGTGAAACAATGGAAAGTACCCTTTGGTAATTCACCATCACCATCGTAGATAGTACAAGAAGCATGCTTCTCTCGTCCATCTTTATGATAGGGACAAGTAACAATTACTCTATCTCCCCTTTTCTCTATATGGTTTAATTTACCATTAGTTAATTCAGATTTAACTTGTTTTAAAATAGTTAAAATATCTTCTGAGATTAACCTACCTTTTATAATTAAATCAGACATTATTAAAATGGTTCACTTTCTTGTTCATTTATATTGGAATTAGTGACAACTGAAGGCCCATCACTCTTAGAGTTATTGTTAGCTGGTGGACAGAAAGAAAAATTACCAGTATTAAAATCTACATCATAATCAAGGACGTATACCTTAGCACCATCTCTAGCTTTAGCGATATTTATTTTAAGCCTATCTTTATCTTCATCAATATTTTCTTTAGTTAAAAAGATTACTTCAGTAGCATCCTGGCCAATTCTATCTGAAAGGCTAAGATTCCGAGTACCAGCTAAATCATTACTTTCTAAGGCATTTCTATTCTGTTGTGAAGCTACTACTATTGGTATATGTTTAGTTACCTGTAAGTTCTTTAAAGCTTTACTAATATCAGCAGCCTGTTCATAAGTTTGTCTAGCCTTAGAAGTACTATCAAGTAAACTAAGTTGGTCAACGAATAATATATCTAAACTATATTTTTCAACAAAATTCCTGAGTACATCTACGGTCATTTTATCATCACTAACCATATCTCTTGTTAATATATAAAATTTACCCTTTTTACTAGCTGATAAATTATCTAGAAATTTTTTATAATCATTGGCTACCTTTTCGTTACCGTGATTTATAGCTCCATTAGAAATGTGAGACACTAAAGTATCATATCTTCCGGCTATTTTATCTACGGTCATTTCACCTTCATAAAATCCAACTCGAAGACCAGCATCTACAGCCGCTGCTGCAAATTTTACCATTACTAAGGTTTTACCAATACCGGCTCTGGCAGAAATAACAAAGTAAGCATTCTGTCTATCTATTCCACCACCTAACGAATCATCTAATTCTTTAAAGCCTGTAGAAATATAATATTTACCAAAATTCTGACATTTATCAAGGTATGAGTTGTATCTTGAAACATCTGATAATATTTCAATGGCTGCCATCGGTTTAGTTTCAGGTGCTTTCAATGAGCTAGAAATATATAAATCCATAGCTTCATCTATTTTATCAGCCATCATCAAATCTTTTATTTCACCGAAAGTTGATACTAAAAATGCTTCTCGTTTTTCTCTATACAATCCCTGTAGTAAGTAATCAGTTGATTCAGTTACAGTAATTACTTCAAAATCAGGAAAAGTGTGTAAGAAGGTAGCGATATCAGGTACTTGATGATATTTTTGATAGTGATTATCAATAAAATTAAATTCGGGTTTAAGAGTAGTAAAGTAATCACTATTAATATTATTATCAATGATAAATGAATAATCTTTTGTAGAAAGAACTAAATTAATTACTTGAAGTTGTGCTAACATTATCTACACCTCGTCTAAAATCGTATTCACTTATAAATTCCTCAATAATACTATAGCTAATTATTCTACTACATAGTTTTTCAGGTAAATAGTCAGGTAAATTATCTTGTAACCGATTTGAAGTAAATATACAAGACTTCATGTTTGATACTCTATAATCAATCCAATAATATAAATTATTATATTCAAAGTTTGAAATAGATTTATCAGCTATGTCATCAAATACTACCAAATCAGCAGTTAAAATACTATTCTCTATCCTGTTAATTTTTTCCTTTAATTCAGGATAATTCATAGACATTCTTTTTTCATTTAAGAAATTAGTAACATTAATAAATAATCCAGGTGAATTACTTATATGACTATAATTACTTACAGATTCAATATAAGCTAATAATATTTTAGTAGCCCAAGTGGTTTTTCCATTACCTACAAAATTCGAACAAATTAATAGATTATTACCCTGGGTAACAAATTCTCTAGCATGATTCATAATATCTCCTAATTGCCGGTAAGGTATTTTATCGACAGAAGGAGTTTTAAAATCTTTTGATAAATCTAAATACCTTTGTGGAATATTTGAGTTTTTTAAATAAAGTTTATTAATCATTTATTATATCCTCCACATAGTGATTATAAGTTAATTTAATTTAATTCTAAACTAGTATTCAATGTCTAGCATTTCACCCATTTTATAAGAACGTTTTGAAACACTACCTAACGGGCCAGCTACTTTGGTATTAGTATTATTTGCTTCAATTAGATAATTTTCGAAATTTCTAGGTGCAAATAAGGTAGTAGGCCTTAAATATTTAGAACTAAGATTTCCATCATGGAATTTATATGGTTTAGCTCCCCATGTAGCCCATTTAATATCGATAACTCGTTTGCAATCGTCTATAGTATAGCCATCAGATAACCTACCTGAAATATGTTCTAGATTATTACGAGTATAGTTTAAATTAGAATTAGTAACTTTATTAAAATAATCTAAAACTTCTTTAGACTCTTCTAGATGAGAGAGTTTATCTAAAGTATTTTTACGTTTATTATTACTTTTATTATTGTTTGAGTTTTTCTCAAGATTGTCATTGAGATTTTCTCCAGTATCTTGATTGAGATTTTCTCCAGTACTTATTGAGCTTTTCTCAAGATTAACTACATAAGTATTTCTTTCTTTGCCACCAAACATAGCCTTACTTTTTATTAAATAACCCTCATCAGTTAATTCAGTTAAGACATCACAAATTCTTTTTTTAGTAGTACCTAACCATGTAGCCAAATATTCTAAAGTGCCATACCAACAACCTAAGTCACCTTGTGAAAATTGACTAATTATACAAAAAACTGAAAGTTTCAAACCGGTAAATTTTACTCCACATTCACCACTACTTACCCGATACGGTACCCAAAAACCCGCAGGCTTATTACTCATTACTTTCTCCCTCCAAAGACTTCTTTAATAAATACAGTAATTTTCTTATCCTCATTCTTAAATATTTATTATTATACAATTTTATTTTATCAGATTCACTTTTAACTTTTTCAACGCTAACTTTATAATTTTTAGAAAAATATGAAATATAGTTATCATTGATTAATTTCAATTCACGTATAATTCTACTTTCTAAATCTAGGCTACTATCTGTTGAAAAACAAATCATATCTAAAATAAAACTATCTAATAAATCATCATTGTGAGTATAGGTTTCTATAAAAGATATTATATCAAATTCTGAGTTATATTCTAAACTGAACAGTAAACCATCAGTAGAATCTTTATAATTTTCTTGCATTTCATCTATGCTTAAAGTATTGAAATTTGTTTTTCTCTTCTCAGTGTTTAACCGAGACAAAGCTATTCCTCTTTCTCTCTTTAAAGCTACATGAAAAGCTTTATCTGGGCCTGTAGGGTCACCATAAAGTGAGCTTTCAGGATTTTCCCAAACTCTCTTCTTTAATACATAATTAATTGCATCAATAACAATATCGTAACATTGGTCAAATGGTATATGTTTATTACACTGTAAATAAGTTCTTCCTGAGTAACCCCAATATCTACAAACAATTGCAGAATAAAAATTTTCTTTTAGTGAAGTATTTTCATTCTCAATGTATTTGTAGAATAGTTCGTTGCAGTTATACTTCTTCCAGTCTATAACATCTGCCAACTCTCGGTAAGTTTTATAAATATCTTCTAACATCTATTCTCCTATACATTAATATTATAAGACAAATAAAAAGTTAGGTAAACTACTACCTAACTTCATCTAAAAATATTTTACCGTAGAAAGAACCTTTTTCTTTCCTCTTCCTTACAGCTTTTATTTCAACTTCATTATAACTTTTAGGGTCAGAATGATATATAGCAGCTAAGACTTCAATTACATCAGCCATTTCTTCACTATTTCTTTCTCTACATAATTCATTAACTTCTTCTTGAAGTTTTTTGTAAACTTCTTCCTTATATTCATCATCTGTAAGCACATGATAAATTGGTTCTTTTCCAGAATCTTTTATATTCTTTACTATTTTATCTCTTACTAGTTTACCCAATTCCCAACAACTCCTTTATCTCATCATCCTCATTATATTTATCATCAATAATATAATCAGAAATACCTCTTTTCTTAACCAGTATATTTTGTATTCGTTCATCAATTGTATTTTTAGCTATTAACTTATAAATAATTACAGATTTAGTTGTACCTACTCTATGAGCTCTATCTTCACACTGCTCTTCTAACCGGAAGGTCCAGTTGCTATCAATAAATATTTCATAGCTAGCAGCTGTAAGTGTAAGACCAGTACCCATTCTCGAAGTAGTACATAATATGATATTACAGCAAGGCTCTTCTTGGAATAACTTTATATTTGAATCTATTTCTGAATCTGGTTGGTCTCCAGTACACAATAAAGCTCCATCATATTTGTTAGCTCTTAATAAAGAAAGTAATTGATATAAAGGTTCTTTGAATGTAGAAAAGACTATAACCTTTTCACCATTTGAAATAATCTCTTCAATTAAATCCATAGCTCTTTCAAGTTTAACATTTTTCATTGGCTTATCAGTTAATACTGTAGGACATGTAGCAGCCTGTCTTAATCTTGTTACTAATCCTAATAGTGATGATTTTTTTATTTCAACTTTATTAACTTCATCTAAAATACCATCCTGGATATTAGAGTAGAATTTCATTTGTTCTTCATCTAAATCTATGTATTCAGGAACAATAACTTTAGGTGGAAGACTTAATAAATCTTTTGTTCTTCTAAGTGAACATGTAGCTATCTGTGATTTAAGTTCTTCAATATTTTTAAAACCAATAATCTGTTGGTGTCCAAACATAGAGCCAAAAACACAATAATAGTTTTTAAAATTAGTATAGTTTGATTTTTCTTCTCCTATAAATTTTAATGGTACATAAGCATCAAGTGGACTGTTAACAAGAACAGTGCCCGTAAGACCATAATGATATCTACCTACTTTAGCCAATTTCAGTAGATTCTTTCCCTGGTCACTAGTAGGTGATTTAGCTTTATGGCATTCATCTAATACAATAATATCAAAGTTATTTTTACTATTTCTGATAGCATCAATAACTGTGTTATCTCTAATACTTTCAATGTTTATAATAACAAAGAATTCATCAATTTTATTATAAAGCTGTTCAGCTCTTTCCTTAACTGGAGCATAAACAACTCTACCTTTTGAGTTAACTCTTTCACCAATAACAATACAATCTAAGCTAGAGTGTTTTTGGATTTCTCTTTTCCAGTTACTTTTTAGTGCGTTAATTCCACAAATAATTAAACAATGTTCAACTTCCTTCTGTTGTTTTAATTCTTCAGCAGTATAAATTATTTGTAATGACTTACCTAAACCTGGCCGGTCAAGTAATAAAGAATTAGGATTATTAATTAACCACTTAACTCCTTCACGTTGGTAGTCAAACATTTCTGTTTTAAACTGCTGTGACAACCCAAGTTCTATATTACTACTCTCAGGTAAAAACTCCAGTGATATTGTATCTAGATAAGTAAAGCTATCAATCAGGAAGGCAAGATTTGAAATAGGAGATTCCCAAGCTTTTAAATTCTTATGATAGATACAATTACCACATGATTTTATTATATCAACTATTTTTGAACTATATTCAAAATAAATAAAAAGTGAGGTTTTGCCTACACTCTTTATACTTGGTTGTTCGATAATATTAATCATCAAATAATGAAGTTTCTTCTAGTTTTAATTTCTTAATCTTTTTATAAGATGAAACATAATCCTCATTGAAATTCTTATCAGTATTCGCTACAACGTTGAAAGTTAAATTAGCATGGATTTTTAATGGAGTAAAACAATTATCACAAATATAATATTCATCTAGATTCATGTCACTACCAATTAAAAAATCTACTTTACCTGAAGTATTTTTTATAATCTCTTTAGGTTTACCAAAAAATTCATTCGGGATATAAATTTCTGCTGGCTTATATTCTTGTCCACATATGGGACATACGATTGTGGGTGTCTTGTCTTCCATAGTTATATCTCCTTTATATACATATAATATACACTATTTTAGACTGATTCTAAACTACAAAAAAAGTGAACTTAAGCTCACTTTTTAATAAAGAATGAAAATATCACCTTCAGCACCAGTTGAAGGAAGCTTAGTGCCTGAGGTAACTGTAGGTATTCCATTAATGTTTATTGTTGCATCAGAGGATGCGTTAGCAGTAAAAGTACCTAAATTTGCACCATTTTTTTGGATAGTTAACTTAGCATTATTTACTGTTGGTATTGTTGGTGCAGTAGCATTTACAGAAATCACACCTCCTGTAGCAGTAACAGTAACCATACCAGTACCGATAATTTTTGTTGAACTCAAAGCTGTATGCCCATCTTGTAAATTAATTCTAACATTACCATTTGTAATATTATTTACATTAGTTTTTCCATTATCAGAATTTGTTACTACTAAACTACCTAAGGTATCTCAGCCATAATTTGTAGTTTCAGAGTATTTTTTAATTACCTTACCTGGAGCAGCAGTACCACCTGGGTTAAAAGATGTTATTCCTGATACAGATGAAGAAATGTTTTCAACTGTAGAAGATAATTCTGATACGGTTGAAGAAACCCGACTTATATCTCCAGATAAATCATTTTTAATATCTGAAACCATTTTTGGTGTGGCAGCTACATCAGTTGCACTACTTGTTTTAGTTGAAGATAATTTAGTAACACCATAAACAGATGTTGTAGCTTTATTTAATTCAACTGATGAACCAGTTATACTATTTACTGAAGTAGAAATTTTAGGCCCGGCAGAATTAGTTCCAGCTGTAAAAGTATTAGATACACTAAACTGTGAAGCAGTAGCTGAAATTTTACCATCAGTTTCAGAAATTTCTGAAATAAAATATCCATTCTGTCCTACCTTAGCTACATCCAAAGTATCTAAAGCAGCCTTAACACCTTTTCCTGAAATAACCTTATCTGAATCAGGGTCATAGTTAGGAGAACCATTTAAGGCTGTAGAATTAAACTTAGACATATTAGCTTCAACTAATTGTCCACCAGATAATATCTGTAAATAATAATGAGAATAGTTACTGCTTACTGACCTTGTAACATCCCGTTGGCTAGTACCAATAATTAAACCCCTAAAATAATCTCCACTATCAATTTCTGTAGTAGGAGCTCCTTGGTCAGTAAAACCAATTAATCTATTTGAATTGTCTGTATAAATACCTACTCACATATCTGAGCTTCCGGCTGAGTAAATTATTTTAAAATAATAACCATGTAAGACAAATTCATATTCATTATTGGCTCCACTAATAATGTAATTTTCTTTATCTACTACAGCTCTTATAATTCCAGTGATATTGTCTTCTGATGTAAATTTACTTCCTGAGATACTCAAGGCTACTGGGAAAGCTTTTACTTGACTTTTATTAATAAATGCCATAAATTAATTCTCCTTAAACTATATTGTAATTTCCGCTGATATTACTTGGAGTAGTACCTTGTGATGCTGCCACTGTAGCCTCTACGTCTCCAATTGAAATCTTCCAAGTAATATATAAGTTTGTATTTGAACTTATTGTTATAGTGTGATTAAATTGTACAAGAGCATAAGTTTTATCATTGAATCCTGTTGAATCTAATGCGTTTATTTTTAATCCATCAATGGTAAATCTTTCTTGTAAGAAAGTATCAGGAATTAAAAATGTATAGCTAACTGTAGCTCCACCATTTGTAGTTGTTTCAACCGGAGTAGTACCTTCATATAAAACCGGAAATGATAAAATTGGTTGAGGTGAACCATTTTCAGTAGTATAGAGGTAAAGTAATCCAGGTCTTTTGTCTGGTAATGAGCCACCTACAACACATCTTAATATGTACACCAAAAATTCTGGAGTTGCTGAATTGTGTTGTTTAATAGTTTTATAAGTTCTATTACCATGTTTAAGTACTAAGGTTGCTTCACCCGAATATAACGCTGAAGCATCACCAGTTTCAATTTTTAAAATTTTATCCATTTTATCACATCCTTATTTCACGGGTTCAATATGTTCACCATCTCAAACTGCATTCTTATACCAAGTTTCACCCTGGTTATTAGTATCATTTTCACCTTGTTGTGGATTCATATAAATACCCATTTGACCAGTTTCAGGTGTAGAGACACTTTCAAGGTTATCAATTAATCCTAAATTAGTAACATTCTGGTTTCCTAAATCAGATTCCTGATATTCAATAATTCTATAAGTCATTCCTGCAGGAAGAAGATAACTAAATAAATCTTCAACTACGCCGGCACTAGTTAACCGCTGAGGTACTTTAACAGTAATACGATTACCGTCAATTTCTAATGTTCCCCGTTCTTCACTAATAACTCCCTGTAACTTTCTAATTCTCATTAATATATTAAGTGAGAAAATTAAAGCTGTAGTTGTTCCCTTCTTCCTCATAATATATTTAAAATAAGAAATTACAGCATCAAGGTCATTTAAATCCCATGAATGATTAGGAATAAAGTTAAGAGTTTTTGACCTAAGAGTAGTTAGCTTATTATCAATATTTGTTTCTCAAACACTCATATCATCAATATACATTTTGGTGACATTATACAGAGCTGTAAACAATCTAGCTATTAATTGATAATCTCTAGACTGTTTACTATATTCTGATGGTGTTTGTCTAATTACATCTATCATAATAACACCTCTTTATTTTTTCTTATCTCTGACTAACATTGATTTTGTAATAGCAAAATCTGAATTATCTAAATCAATTTGAGGAATAGTAATTAAATTAGCTACGTTGTTTTTATCCCAGAAAATCTTCGGGTCTAGGATGTTTTCATCTTGGATAGCCATATCTGGGTCAGGTTTATGTAAATAATAAGGCTTAACATCTCTATCAGCCTGACCAAGTAATTCAGCGATTCTATCAAGTACTTGACCTAAATTTACATAACTTAAGTTATCATTAATTCCAGTAACAGCTTCAGGTCTTAATAATACTATAGCTTCAGTATCTTGTGGGGATTGATTCCAAGAAATCTTTAATGTAAGATTCATGGCAATCTCTACTTGTTCGTCATCCTGTACTGAACTTTCAGAAGAATCAAAGATTATAGCTGGATTAATAATATACATGCCACCTTTATTCAAAGTCATTAAATTAGTTGGCTCTGAATAGTTATAATCTCTAATTGGAATAGCACTATCAGTATCATCATCAATGATTTCTACGTTAATATCAATTCCACCATCACCCCTTAATAAGTAAAGAGGTAATAAATATTGTTTCTGAGATTCTGCCGTTGGGTCATAAGTAATATTATAACCAAGTGGGAATTTAGCTATTCCTGAAGAACCAGATACTGCGAACATATATCTACCATCGTTATAAACTAATGGTTTATCTTCTGGAGTACCTTGATAAATAGCAAATCCACTGAATGCTGTACCTATTGGAGTATCTGCATCAGTTGAAGGATTATACCGGTTCTGATGAGTATTACTCCACATGTTATTAAATACTGTTGAAGTTATTTCCTCGTAAGTGTTACCCCCATTTGAGGTATAATAATATTTAACACCATCAGTACTTGTTCCTGAAGCAGCTGCATAAACCATACCACAAGTAACTGTGCTTCCACTTGCTGGAGCTAATTCAGCAACCTCTAAAGTAGGTTCATTTATTACGTAAGACATAAATCCGATATCAATATTATTATTAGTATATCCTGTAATGTTGATAGAGTCATCACCAATAAGGTCTAAATTAACAGATGATTGAATTTTCGTGTTTTCATTACCACTATTATCAGAAGTTATAATATATTCTTCTGAAGAATCCATAGTAGTAATTGTAATACTTTGTCCAGGTAATAATGTCTGGTCTTGTAAATCATTTACTGAAATATCTAATCTACTTCTAATTAAATAATTATAGCTTGAGTTATAATTTAATGTTGAAGTAGAACCATTAATTGTATAAATTAACTTAAATGCTAATGTAGGTGATAATTCTTGCCATTTATTATTAATGCCCTCGTTGTAAATTTCAGAAGAGCTTGCTAAATCAAGACCTTGAATGATAATTTCATTACCCTCACCTAAAGTAATGATATTCATTTCTTGAATCTTTAATTCTTTTCCTTCTTGTGAAAAATCTTTAACCTGCCACTTAATATCAGCTGAGAAGCCTTCATTATTAATTGAAGCGATATTTACTGTAGATGAATTTAAGTTTCCAATCTTCCATTGAGTATTATCACCTTCAGGCTTGATAATCTTAGTGCCAGCTCCGAGAATAACCATAGCATCTCTAGTACTATTACTGTAGATGAAATATTCACCAGAATTTAAAATAACGAAAGTATCATCTTCATCAAATAAGATATTACTTGGATTATTTCTAATCCAGTAGCATGGAACGTTAACTCCATTTAATACTGTCTGTAATAATTCTCTAATTTCAATTTGTTGTCCAGCTGATAATGCTACGAAGGCATCAGTTCTTTCTGAAAGACTATCATAACTCCAAGATTTAAGTACCTTAGTAGCACTACTTCTTGAAGTATAATACATATCGAAAGTAGGTCTAATTACTGTTCCTGGGCCATACACATCAGTCTGTTGAACTTCATCTTTAGTATAAATCATTACTAATTGTTCACCAGAAGCCAAGGTGTATTCAGTATTAGCTCTTGCTATAGCATTCTGACTTTCATCATTGGTTACTGTGTTGAAGAATCTATAGTAGCAATAAGTTGGATATATCTTTGTTGAATAGTAGTTAGGGAAGGCTATCTGGATATATTCATTAGCTCTAATTATATAGTTCAAGTTATTGTTAACCGAAGTAGTTTCAGTTGTTTCTCTGATAATTTGAATATTACCACTAGCTATGCCAGTAATAGAATCAGTCTGGTCTTCTAAAGTCCAGGTATCACTAGTTAAATTCTTAACTGAAATAACTTCACTGTCTGTAGTAATATAACTTCTGTCCATGACTCCTTCAGATGAATCTACTGTGCTAATAATAGCCAAAGCATCCTTTGGAATTTCATAAGTTTCACCAGCTCCAATAACTACTGGCCAATTTACTTTATTTTGTGGGTCATAAACACTAAATGAAGCAGTAAGTGAGAATTCAGCTTCTTTTGTATTAGTATTGGAAGTTACTTCTGTATTCTGGGTATCAAGTGGTATCCTAGATTCAGTTTCAACTTTAACAATATTTTTATAGGTCTGGACATTTTGTTGGCCATATTCATAATTGAAGTCATCATCAAAGTTAAATAAACATAATCTACCAGCTAAAACGTTTTTGGCTACTAAATCTACTAATAATTCTGAATCTTCATAGACTGGAGTTTCAGTAATTTCACCTGATAATTTATCAACCTTAACAGCTACTGGATTATATTCAAAATCTTCAAGTCTGATACTCTTGATTCTATCATCACAGTTAACAATTACATCATATACTTCATCATAGTTTAATTCTTCACCAAATTCAACTTCTCTAGCATTGAAATATCTGGTTAAAGCTCTATATACTTTATCATAAATTTCAGTCCTAGCAACTTCTTCAGTGATTTTATTATATGGAGTAATAGTTAATCTTAATGGGACATAATTTTTAAAGCAATATACTTCATCTGAATCATGGTCCATGAAGTTATGGTTTATACACTTTAATTTACTTAGTGATACTTTTAATTCATCAATAACATCATTAGTAGCAGGTTCAAATGATTTATTTAAAGCTGCACTAATTGAATCACTTAAGTAATCTGCCATACTGAATGATTTTAAAGCATAAATACATAAATCATTAGGGCTCATTGCCTCAGAAGCATCTGCGAAATCAGAATAAGATAATTCAGTAAGTGGGTACCAGTTAGCTTCCCCATCTATTTCTTTATATACTTCAAAACCACCATTAGTATAAATAATATTTCCTAATTCTGGGTTAGCTGAAGAAGTAACAAATTTATATTTAGTAATTCCTTTACATAAACTTACATTTTCTACATATTCACCATACTGGTCGTATGAGACAACATTTAAAGCATGATTATAATCATTTCTGATATCAGTAACAACACCATTAGAAATTATCGGTTCATTATATTCATCTTCAAAATTATAAATAGCATTTGAATAATCTCTGCAAGTAACTAAGGTATCAAAGGTACCAACTATCTTTTTGAATGAGCGGTACATCTCATCAATAGTTTCTGGATTTTTACCATTCTCTAAAGAATACATATTGTTAACTGAAAAATCACTAGTATTAACTACTTTATCTTGAGTTAACCGGTATGTAGTAGGAGATAATACTTTATTTAAGGTACCAGCTGAAACATTACCATTAACACCTAATGTAGAAATATATTTAACATCAAGACCATTGCCTATAATATTAGCTATATCACTAGGGAATTCAATATATGGTAAATTTACTGATGAATCAAAATCAAACTTATAAATCTTTGAGCCAAGTGGCTGAGTTAATAAGTAATTATTTCTTACCCATAAATCTTTATCATCTGAGTCTATGTTTCTTATGAATACACCATTTTGTGGAATATAAACATTAGGAAGATATAACCTATTATTTTCATCCAAGTTTTCTAAAGTAATTTTACCATCAGTATTGACTGATAATTGATTTAAAGTACCTTCCATAAACTTACAAACAGAAACAAGACCATTCTTCTGAATGATTAAATCTTCTATCTGAGTATAAGCAATGGTTTCTTTTTCATTAGTAATTACCAGTGTATAGGCTGGAATAGTAAATGGTGTAAAGTTATTTTCTTCTTCAGGCTCATAGTTAAATGTAATATCACCAACAGCTGATACATAGTATCTTGGTGTATAGCCATTCATTTCAGTAATATTTCTTACTGAACGGTCTTGTGTGGCTGAAGGTAAAAATGCCTCAAGAATATTTTTATCAATATTATAGTTATTATGGTCAGCAATAAATGCACCCTCTTTTAACAAAACAACACCTGGGTCAGATTCATTGGTATTCCGACCTGGGTCTCATTCATTTGTTAATGTTCTAGCCAAATCCAAGAGGTCTGGGTAGAGTGATGCGAAGTCTTTATCTGTAAACGACATTTTAGATAATTGGATATCGTTTTCACTTATCATATTTCGTACTCCTCCATAATATAATATATATTAAATTACTGTATCAAGTAAAACAATAGTATATAAGTTAGTTTGAAAATCTATTTTATTTAAAGCTCTAATGTAAGCTTTAACAGTATTACCCTCAGCTTTTATATTTATATTCTTTCTTTCTACTTCTACTTGTGGCATAAAAGTAATCATAGCAGTATAAATATCATCAATTAATAAATCTTTTAAAATAGAATCATTCTGGTCATAAAGGAACTTTTTTAAGTTAGTTCCAAAATAAGGGTCTCCAAATAATTCACCCTTATCTGAATATAATAACATTTTAAGATTCTGTAAGGTAGCATAATAATTTTCTACAACTAAAGTTGATGTTTTAGTAAACATATCAGGAAATTTTATAGACCTCATTGTTTATCCTCCTAAACATCTAACGGGTATTGAGGGCCCGTCCAAGTATCAATTAAAATATAATCACCCATGCCCCCTGATGATGAATTATTAGTTACACCACCTTGATATAATTTAAAGAAATCAAGAGCTGAGTAATTACCTATTTTAGTATTTTCCGGTAATGTTACATTACCTGTTACATTCAATTCATTTACAACATGGTAAGAAGATACTTCATCTTCTGGCTCAATATATAATTTCCCTAAGATAACGGGAATATTTAATTTATCATCTTCAAATTCTACATAAACACAGTCACCAACATTATAGCCATAATATTCACCTGGGGGTGTACATAATAAAGCATCAAATACCATTTCATGATTAGTATTATCTTCAAGAAATGGTATTCTTACTTTATATGTATTAGAGCCTGTACTTGGTAATTTCTTTATATAAGATTTTAATATCATTAAATCATTTCCTCATCTGGAGCTACTCTAGTTAATTCAAGAGTAGTTCTATAACCTGAAGTATCTATTCTATCTTCCTGGCTAGTAATAATATAGTAGCCAGAAGAAATATGTTTATGTCCATAGAATCATGTATTAATTTTAATGTAGTTCATTAATATAGCAGGTTTTAGAAGTCCTCTTATCTGTAAAGTTGCCTGAACAGGAAATTCCGTAACTTTAGTTCACCAGGATTTGTCAGCTTCATTTAAATCATATTTAGTACCAACCATTAATGGTGAAAATTCATACTCAAGTTCACCTTTAGAATTAATCTTCTTTATATAATCAGATGAATTCAAAGACCTGTTATAATTATAATAGATTGACCAGTTGTGATTATCTTTTAAACTAAAACTGGTAACAATATTGGAAGTAGGATATCCAATATCTACTTCATAAGTACATAATTTATTTAATGTATTAGAAGAACTTTGTATCTTCTGAACTTTAAAATAAGGCCCTCCATAAACTCCTGAAGTGTCTTCATAAGTAGTTAATGAATACACGTTAGTTTTAATAGCTTCGGTTCCTGAACTTCCAGTAGGGGTCATATAAGAAGTAAGGAGAGCGATATAATCTAATACTGACATATTAGTACAAGTAGGAATATTAACTGGTTTATCATCTGAAGCAATAAATCCTGATTGTTCTACTAACCCTCTATCTTTCATTCCTGTAAAGATATCAGTTAAGTGATATTCTGTATTGTAGAGAACACGTTTAATTTCATCACTAGGCTTTGCAAAAACATTCCCAAATGAATAACAACCACTTAGAGTTAATGTAGCAGTACTTGTAGCTTTGACAGTATAATTAATAACAGAGTTATTCATATCAAAGCTTGTAGTAACATCTGTTATGATAGCT